>BNJU01003872.1_pt1 | contig 157686 bp, 173 predicted proteins | sample 8539281 | NCBI WGS metagenome assembly BNJU01 (sample SAMD00202456, study PRJDB9452) | human saliva metagenome | isolation source: human saliva | place: Japan
CTTCGTTTACGATACGTGTGGAGATCTTATCGAGTACATCGTATGGGATTCTTGCCCAGTCTGCTGTCATACCATCGATAGATGTAACTGCACGGATAACGACTGTGTAGTCGTATGTACGTTGGTCTCCCATAACACCTACAGAGCGGATATTTGGTAAGCATGTAAAGTATTGCCAGATATCTCTTTCAAGTCCTGCATTGCGGATTTCTTCACGTAGGATTAAGTCTGAATCACGAACGATTTCTAACTTCTCTTCTGTGATTTCTCCAAGTACACGGATACCAAGTCCTGGTCCTGGGAATGGTTGACGCCATACCATTTCTTCTGGTAGGCTAACTCTGTACCTAATGCACGTACTTCATCCTTGAACAACTTGCTTAATGGTTCAATGAGCTTGAAGTTCATATCTTCAGGTAAAGCCACCTACGTTGTGGTGTGACTTGATTGTCTGTGCTGTCTTTGTGCCTGATTCAATAATATCTGTGTAGAGTGTTCCTTGTGCTAACCACTTAATATCTGTTCCTTGTAAGAGCTTGGCTACTTCATCACGGAATGTGTAGATGAATTCACCACCGATAATCTTACGCTTCTGTTCTGGATCTGATACACCAGCTAAGCTTTATTCAAGAAACGTTCTCTTGCGTCAATCTTGATGAGGTTGAGTGACATGTTACGTGTGAATGTTTCCATAACACCTTCTGCTTCACCCTTACGTAATAGACCGTGATCAATAAACATGCAGTATAGGTTCTTACCGATTGCCTTATCTAATAAAGCAGCTACTACAGATGAGTCTACACCACCGGATAATGCTAGTAATACCTTATCATCACCAACTTGTGCTCTAATTTCTTCTACCTGTTGGTTTACAAAATCTTTCATTGTCCAGTTATTTTCAGCCTTGGCAATGTTGAATACGAAGTTTCTTAACATATCTAGTCCATACTCAGAGTTACGTACTTCTGGGTGGAATTGTAATGTATAGATCTTCTTTTCATCGTTTGCGCTTGCCGCAAATGGACATGTATCACTGCTTGCTACGGAATGGAATCCTTCTGCGAGTGTGGATACTTGGTCACCATGACTCATCCATACAATTTGCTTTTCAGGTAAACCTGCAAATAATGGAGATGCTGTATCTACTGTAATCTCTGTACGACCATATTCCTTCTTATCAGATGGTGTAACGTTACCACCATTCATGAAGTGTGTCATCTGCATACCATAGCAGATACCTAAAATAGGTAAGCCTGATGTGAAGATGGCTGGATCACACTTAGGTGCATCCTTTTCATAAACACTGTTTGGTCCACCAGAGAAAATAATTCCTTTTACATCTTGCATTGCAACGATTTCTGCAAGTGTCATATCTCCTGGATGAAGTTCACTATAAACCCCAAATTCACGAATACGTCGTGCGATTAACTGGTTATATTGACTTCCAAAATCTAAGACGATAATTTTATCTGCCATTCTAATCTCCTACTCTCTTATTACATTACAAATATCATACATGATAATTGTATTTATTGCGCTGTGTTTTTGCAATTATTTGAAAATCACAAACAAAAAAACCATGCGAAATGAAGTGAACCCAATTTCTTGGACACGTTAATTTACAGACATGATAAGGCTTGATTCCTTGCCTGGCAAGGAGTTAGGCCTTTTAATTTTGTCTGTATTCTTTCTTTGTTGTAATAGTGTATGTATTCTTCCATGGCACTTTCTAGCTCATCTAAGGTTTTGAATTCGTATTCATGTCCATAGAACATCTCATTCTTCATCTTTCCAAAGAAGTTCTCCATCACACAGTTATCTAAGCAGTTTCCCTTGCGTGACATCGATTGGATGATTCCGTGTTCAAGTAGAGTCTTATGGTATTGATTCATTTGATACTGCCATCCTTGATCAGAATGAAATATCAGTCCTTCTATATTTGGATGTTTCTGAAATGCGATAGTAAGCATATTGGAAATCTGTTCATAGTTTGGGGTCTTAGATATGTTCCAAGATATAATTTCTCTATTATGCATGTCGAGAATAGGTGATAGATACAACTTACCTGCAGTGATATGGAACTCTGATACATCTGTTGTCCATTTCTCATTTACTGTGTTTGTTGAGAAGTTGCGCTTGTAATATGTATTATGATTCTCTTCATCAATAACGACATCTAGTAAGTGGTTCTTTACTGTACCATTCATATTGCCTTTGTATGATTTGTATTTAGCTTTAGGTGTATTTCCAAACAGACTCATCTTATGCATGAGTCTTTGTACTGTCTTATGATTGATTGTTGGATACAGCTTTCTGATTTCAAGATAAATGCGTCGATATCCATATCTTCCCTTATGGGTATAGAAAACATTGATGATATCATTCATTACGTCATCATATTTGAAATCATTGTCTTGTTTGTCTTTCCAATAATAGTAGTCAGAGCGGCTGATATGATAAGGCAAGCGTGTGCTGTCATTGATTGTTTGAATGATAAATCTAACAGGCACTTGTAGTTCTTGCCTTAGCTCCGATATCGCTCTAACTATTTCTTCTTTTCTCGTGCTTCTCTTTCCGTAACTAAGGCATCTAATTTTTTTATAAATTCGTTCTCTATTAATAGCCTCAAGTTCTGCTCGCGTAGGAACTTGATTTCTTTCTCTAACTCCTCGATTGTTTTTCTTCCTTGGCATGTCGTCCTCGCTTCCTTATAACGACATTATATCCATTTTCTTTTATATTCTTTAATCCATCTACGCAGAATACTATTGGTAGATAATCCCTAAGTCTATTGATACGCTCAGTATTGACTCATGAAGTGTCAATACTCTATAGATAGCCACTTCCTTAAATTCAGCAGAGTAATCTTGATGAATATGGCGTAGAATATCAATTCCATGTCTATCAACTAGCCTAACAATATATTCAATTTCAGATCGTGTTATATTCCATTTAAAATGGAGTTGTGGAATTGTGAATCCACATTTACGTTCCTTATAGATTTGGACCTTGTCTTCGAATGTAAATTTCATAATAAAAGTGAACCTCCTAAGTTGTTGTCCAACTTTTGGGGTTCACTTCAAAATATTCACATGGTAATATTTTTTTACTTATTCAGCTGGGATAACGGAACCATCAGACCAGTTCTTCTTGATGAATTCACGGATTTCTTCAGACTGTAATACCTTCACTAAAGCTTGGATCTTTTCATCCTTTTCATGACCTTCTTGGCAAGCGATGATGTTTACATATGGGTTCTTTGAATCAGCCTTTTCAAGGATTAATGCATCAGAACCTGGCTTTAGACCCAGCGTTGATTGCGAAGTTACCGTTGATAGCTACTAAGTCACCTTCACCGTTTTCATAAGCTGTTGCGAGTAATTCTGGTTTTACTTCCTGGAACTTTAAGTGCTTAGGATTGTTTGTGTCGTTATCAATATCTGCGATTGTTAAGTTTAATACATCTGCGTTTTCTGGTAACTTCACTAAGTTTTCCTGTGCAAGAATTGCTAAGATACGACCGTTATCTGCTACAGAGTTAGAAATAACAACTGTTGAACCATCCTTGATATCAGAAACGTTTCTTGATTGTCTTAGAGTAGATTCCAAATGGTTCGATATGAACTCCACCTACATTAGAAATCTTGTAATTCTTTTCTTTCTTTTCTTTATCAAAGAATGGAACGTGCTGGAAGTAGTTTGCGTCTGCTTCTCCATTAGATACTGCTTCGTTTGGAATGAAGTAATCATCTGTAACTGTTACTTCTAGGTCGATGTTGTACTTGTTCTTTAAGATGGACTTAGCTTCTTCTAGAATCACTGCGTGTGGGTTAGCAGTTGCAATCACTGTTAACTTTGTGCTGTCTGAAGCAGTTGTTGATGCACTTTCTTTTTTGGATGTTCCGCAAGCTGTTAAGCCTAATGCGAATGTTGCTGCTGCAATAATCTTTGTAATCTTGTTCATGAGTTTTCTCCCTTTTCTTTATATATTTATCGTTTGTCGATTCGTTTTACGATTGCATCACCCATCCACTGTATTGCAAATACAATGACGATAATGATGATGGTTGAAGTATAAAGTATTAAATCGTTTCTTCTTGCAAAACCATATAAGTATGCTAGGTTTCCAAGTCCTCCAGCACCGATGGCACCCGCCATTGCTGTATAGGAGATTAAGGAAATTCCTGTTACCGTGATTCCTGAGATCAAGGATGGTAATGCTTCAGGAAGTAATACTTTCAAAATAATTTGCCAATTGCTGGCACCCATTGCTTTACTTGCTTCAATAGTACCTTTGTTTACATCTTGGAATGCGATGATGCACATTCGTGCATAGAACGGTGCTGCCGCAAATACCAGTGAAGGTAAGGCTGCTGTGGCTCCTAACATAGAACCTACAATCAGCTTTGTAAATGGGATTAAGATAATCAATAAGATGATAAATGGAATTGCACGTAATACGTTGATAATTACATCAATCACTCGATTGATAATCTTATTTTGGAATAATCCACCTGTTTGTGTACAGTACAGTAGAATACCAATCAGTAATCCTAGGACTGTCGCAAGTACAAGTGATACGGCTGTCATATAGAGTGTTTCATTGATAGCTTTGAATAGCTGATCTAAATTAAGTACGCCACCTATCATTAGAGCACCTCCACTATGACATTGTTGTCAGTTAAGTATGTCACAAACTTGTTGTAGTCACTATCAACTCCACCACTAATATGAATGTATGTTACACCCATTGGACCAACAGAGGATTGTGAGATATTTGACTCAACAATCGATATCTCAAATGGTACAAGTCTAGCAGCGTTAATAATCGTTGGCTGCTCTGCGTTATTTCCTGTAAAGGATAAACGTAGTAACTTACCACTTGGATATTTCTCTTTTAGCTTTCCGCCAATTCTTCGATTGTTTGGTTAGCTTCAATATTCTGCACAAATCTTCTTGTGACTGCGTGTTTTGGATGTTCGAACAACTGTTTCACTGTTCCTTCTTCCACAATATTTCCATCACTCATCACTGCCATTCGTGTACATATCTTTTGAACAACTTCCATCTGGTGTGTAATCATCACGATGGTGATTCCTAAACGACTATTGATTTCTCTTAATAGTTCAAGAATCTGCTCTGTTGTATCAGGGTCTAGTGCAGAGGTTGCCTCATCACATAGTAGAATTCTTGGCGAATTGGCGAGTGCTCTTGCAATACCAACTCTTTGTTTTTGACCTCCTGATAGTTCACTTGGGTATGCATCTTCTCTTCCTGTTAAGCCTACCATTTCAATTAGCTCAGCTGCTCTTTGTTTTCTTTCTGCTTTAGGAACATGCGCGAACTCTAGAGGAAGTTCAATGTTTTCGGCGACTGTTCTACTCCATAGGAGGTTGAAATGTTGGAAAATCATACCGATTTGTTGACGTTGTAAACGTAGTTCTTTAGGACTAAGTTCTTTGAAGTTGACACCATTGATGATAACATCACCAGCTGTCTGTACTTCGAGTTGATTGATCAAACGAATTAACGTACTTTTACCAGCACCGGAATATCCGATGATGCCGTAGATTTCACCATCATTGATGGTGAGTGAAACGTTGTTTACCGCATGGATGTTTTCCTTGTTCGCTTTGAATGTTTTAACTATGTTATATAACTCAATCATCGCTGCCTCCTATCTATATAAACAAAAATCCCGCACTTACACTTACATGTAAGGACGGGATATATAATCTCGTGTTACCACCTTAGTTTATATGTACTTCACAATACATACCTCATCGAGTACCAACATACTCTATGTCTATAACGGGACATCCCGGTACCCCCTACATTTCGGAAGTACAACTCCAAGACCATCTTCACTAAACCTTCGTATATCCTCTTCTCAGCGCTCGAGGACTCTCTGTGATACTATCTTTCAGCTACTCTTCTTATCATCGCCTATGGTTATAGTTTATTTAGAATTTAATAAATGTCAACAACTTTTTTTGAGATTTTTTGTAAATTTTGTTTTCTTCCATGAAAAGTCTGTAAAATATTACATTTTTTTGTAATACTACAAACGAACTTGGTCCAATTGTAAGAGTTAGCTCTTCAATAGATGCTTTTCCAATCGTATAGATTGGCTTATAACCTTGTAGCTCATCAAGAGAAATTGTCTCCTCTAATCCACTTGGATTGATTGCTAGTATCAACTTTCCACGTTTGTATACAAATGGCATCTTCTCCTTCTCTGCATAAATCACATTGAAGTCTGCATCAGCCTGTAAGTCTGCATGCATGTGACGTAGTGCCACAAGAGATTTTGTCGTAGAATAGAGGGAATTTTTCATCATTAAGTTGATCTGCAACGTTTGGTGCATCTTCTGATGAATCCACTGCTAGATATAGTTGATGTGCTTCTGCTGTTGAAAAGCCCTTGTTTGCGCTATTATCCCACTGCATTGGTGTACGTGATCCTGTACGATGGAAGCCACCTTCTTTGGAGCGAATATCCTTCATATAGCGCATACCGATTTCATCACCATAGTAGATAAATGGTACTCCTGGCATTGTTAAGATAAATGCATATGCAATCTTTAACTCTTCTGGCGTTAATGTATTGGCAGGACGTGGTGTATCATGGTTGCATGTAAACATAGAGATATAACCATTCTGCTTTGTCGCCTTGTATTTAGGCATGTAGTCATTTAAGAAACGACAGATATCACCCTTACCACTCTTTAAGAAGAAGCTATTATCTTCCCCACCTGTTTCATAATCACGTAATAAAGTGTTATATCCATTGTGCCAATGATCTAAGTAGAAATCCATGTGGAAGCCACCACCATTGATCGCTTGTTGTGGATTGGACCATTCACTGACAAGTGCTGCTTCTGGATACTCTTGATCTAGCATATTACGAACATCTCTCCAGATTTTCGCAGTCGCTGATTTCTTGTTATCATCATTCTTCACAAGTGAATCTGCCATATCAACACGGAAGCCATCTGCACCATGATCTAACCAGAAGCGCATCACATCCTTCATCGCTTCTTTGGTAGCGATAGATTCTGGACTATCAACTGCAGACATCCAATTTTCTGTACGATCTAGCCAACCATAGTTGAGCGCTGGTTGAGACGCAAAGAAGTTTAACATATAGGCACCATTTCGATCAGACATACCTGCCATATATGGATGATCTTTAACCCCAACAAAGGCACCATTTGTCCATACATAACGACTAGAGTATTCATTTTCTTCTGGTTGCTTACTTGCGTTAAACCAAGCATGTTCATCAGATGTATGACCAGGTACTAAATCTAGCAATACTTTGATACCACGCTTATGTGCTTCTTCAAATAAGCGATATGCGTCTTCATTTGTACCATAACGAGCCGCAACCTTCTTATAATCCCTAACATCATATCCTGCATCCATAAATGGTGAGTCATACATTGGATTAATCCACAATGCATTACAGCCTAGTTCTTTGATGTAATCTAACTTCTGGATGATACCTTCTAAATCACCGATACCATCTCCATTTGTATCATAGAATGACTGTGGATAGATTTCATAAAATACTGCATCTTTTAACCATGTTGGCATAACTTATTCTCCTAAAATTTCTAAAATATCCCCTGAAGTAACAATTTTGATACTGGAAGTCTGGATATTCTTGTTGTAACGTTTCTAATTCTTTTTGAATTACTTTTTCTTTGCGATGTGCTGTATTTAATAATATACCAGTTACACCACAAGATGCCGCAACTTGCATATCACTACCTACTTCATTACCAATCATGACACAATCACAAACATTTAGTTTATGGTCATCTAGTACTTTTTGCATAAATGCTTTCTCTGGCTTACGGATACCATAATCAGCAGAGATATACATATAATCAAAGTATGGAATTAAATCACAGATACCCATCTCCGCCAGCGCAAAAGAGCGCTGTGCATTGGATAGTAAGATAATTTGATGCCCTTGTTGCTTTAATGTTTGTAATGTCTTGATGGTATTGAGGTATGGTTTACAACGTACTCTTGTCAAACGTCTAAACTCTGTTTCCACAAAGAGTAACCAAGTTTCTATATCTTGGATTAGTAATACTTCTTTGTGAATTGGAGCTTCATCATATAGACGTTTGAATACATTTTTAAATTGTATATCTATATATGTATCAGGATGTAATTCTTCTACTCGCTTCCACTCTTCTTCATTAAATTTTAAATATGCTTGTTCAAACTGTTCTGGAGTGTAGATTGCACCATAACATGCATACATGTCTGATAGTGCTTTCCACACCTTATGATTATGTAATTCCGTATGAATATCAATGAGTGTTCCATACAAGTCAAAAATATATGTTTTCATGTGGTTCCTCCTGATTCATATCTATCATACTACAATTTTATAAAGTAAACGGCAGGACCAAAAGGTTCTACCGTTTTTGTTTTATTATCCTTTAACAGCGCCAGACATTCCTTCAACGTAGAATTTCTGCATGTATACGAATAAGATTGCGATTGGAAGAGAGATAATAACCGCACCAGCCGCGAAGCTTGTGTACCATTGGTTAATATATTCTTTCTGCAACATATTCCATAAACCGATTGCGACTGTAAATTGATCTGCGTTAGCACGAACAATAACTTTCGCAAAGATAAAGTCTACCCATGGAGCGATGAATGAAGTCATGACTGTATAGATAATGATTGGCTTTTGATAATGGCATTGTAATTCTTGTGAATACTTGCCATTGTGTAGCACCATCCATAATCGCTGCTTCATCGACAGAACGTGGAATTGTATCAAAGTAACCCTTGGCAATTTGGAAGCCTAAACCAGTACCAGCAGAATATACGATGATAAGTGCTAAACGTACTGCAGAACCTTCTGTTAAACCAAGTGCCTTTAAGATATAGTATTCTGCAATCATAGCCATGAATCCTGGGAATAAACCAAGAATCATCGCTAAGTTCATATAAGGCTTTACGTAGCTTGAAAACGCATACGAGATAAGCTATATGAAACAGATAATACGAAGAATGTTGAAATAATACATGTGAATACCGCAATGATGAGTGTATTTGCAAACATACGTGGGAAGTTTAAGACGTTACGGTCTGTAAATAACTTAATGTAGTTTGCAAGTGTATATCCCTTAGGGAAGAATGTACTTACATAGGATCCCTGTTCAGCTCTAAAAGCTAGTTAAGATGATCCAGAAAATTGGTAATACCCATATCGCTGCTAGCATTGCTAGAAAATACATGAACGAAGAAGTTACCAACACGGCTGGATACGCTCTTTTTATTACGTTTTAGTGTATTCGTACTCATTACATGAACGCCTCCTCATTCTGATAAGACTTCGATCTACGATATGTGATCAATGTGACTGTTGTTAAGATAATGAATGTCAAGATACCGATAACTGCACCTAAGTTATAGTACTGTTGATCGATTGTTAACTTGTACAACCATGTTACGAGCAAGTCTGTTTGACCTGCAGTATCTCCAACATATGTTGGTCCACCACCTGATAAGAGGTAGATAACGTTAAAGTTATTGATATTACCAACAAATGATGTAATCAAATATGGTGTAGTAACAAATAACATGTAAGGAAGTGTAATCTTGAAGAAAATCTTCACTGGTCCTGCACCATCCATACGAGCTGCTTCATAGAGCTCGCCTGGAATGTTCTGTAAGATACCTGTTACCTGTAACATTGTATATGGAATACCAATCCATAAGTTGATTACGATAATTGTGATTCTAGCCCACATCGCATCTGTTAAGAATGGTAGTGGTCCACTGATTAATCCATTATTCTGTAGTAACACGTTGATTGCACCTGATGGTTGTAACATGATATTCATAATCATCAAGGAAATAAACTGTGGTACAGCAATAGACAATACAAAGCAGAAACGCCAGAATCCTTTTGCCTTTGTTTCCTTACGGTTAATGATCATCGCAAGGATCATACCTGTAATGTAGTTTAAGAATGTCGCAACAAGAGCCCAAACAACTGTCCAAGCAAGTACATGCCAGAACTGTCTACCTATGTTACCACTGAAGTTTAATACACGCTTAAACTGTGTTAGTCCATTCCAATCGAACAACTGTAAGTGTTCATCTTCTTTGGAATAGGATGTAAATGCCATACTGATCATATAAACTAATGGCACGATATTGAATACTAAAATACCAACACATGGTAATGTCATCAATGTGATATGTAAGTTTCCATCTAATAGAGACTTCAGATCTTCCTTAAAGGTATTGATGTGTTCATTATTTTCTTTCTTTAGTTGTAGTTTGTATGCATGCTTAATCTGTAATACCCATAATAGGATAAATCCAGCGATGACGAATAATGCAACAACTCCAAATAAGAGAATAAGTTGTGAGTTATCTCCAGCAGAATATTCAAAAATTTGTTTTGCTTCATTCCACACTTTACCCTGTGCTTCATCACCAAGTGACGGTAGCAATGTTAAAGCATGAATACCAGAAGTAGCCATATATAAGAAGAACGCTACTTCTAGAAGGAATATGAGGCAACCTTTAATTTTCTGCCCTTTCAAAAATATACCAAGTCCCATGAATGGGATGGATAGCTTCGTTTGTAAATCACCAGATGTTATCGCTTTTAACACTGTGACTTTGTCCTGAATCTTTTTATTTTCCATACGATTACCTCAATTCTATAAACGAAGAAGAATGCGGTTAAAATAAGTATCTCAACCACATTCTTTTAATCAGTAATGCAATATTATTGAACGGAAGCAGTGTTCATTGCCTTGTTCATGCTCTCTGTCTTTTCAGCAGCATTTTCGTGTGTTACTGTACCGGCAACGATTTCCTTACCCATTGATTCTGCTGGTGTCCAATATTGAGCCATGCCTGACTGTAGTGGCTGTACAATTGAAGCAAAGTCCATTGTATCCATCTGTGCCTTAGCCAATGCATCAGAAACTTTCAATGATGTATCTGTAGGAATGATATTACGTAAGTCGTAGTGATCTTGTTGAGCCTTTGCACTACCTAAGAATGAAGCTAATGCAACTGCAACTTCTGGATTCTTACTTGTTGGGTTAACACCAATAGCCTTAGAACCTGCGAATGCCTTTAACTGTAATTCCTTACCATTTAATGTGTACTTAGGAGGAGCTACGATACCAACGTTTTCTTCACCTAAAGCTTCAACAACTGCCTTGTAATCCCAAGTACCTGAGAATAATGCATTGATTGTACCATCAGCTAATGTGGCTTGGTGTTAGACCAGCCGCATCCTTGAAGTTAGGATTCTGAACTAAGTCAACTAAGTAATTTGTAACTGCTGTACCCTTTTTCACCACCGAAATCGATACCAGCTTTTAGCATCTGCTCCATTTTCACCGAATAATGTGCATCCGTTAGCTGCGTAGAATGCTTGAATATACCAAGAGTTAGAGAGTGGGAAACCAACCTTACCCTTTGTAAGCATTGTATCTAAGTTCTTAACATCATCTTCAGAGAAGACGCGCTTGTCATAGTACATGAACCATGTATTTGCTGTAAATGGAACACCATATACAGAGTTTTCATAAGTTACTGTATCAACAGTAATGTCACTGTTGTTCTTCTTGATTGCTTCTACTGCAGATCCACCTAATTCAGCGATTGCGTTAGCCTTTAATAAATCTGGGATCTGGTCGTTTGCGAACATGTAAACGTCAGCTGCTGCTGATGGGTCAGCTGCTACTAATGTCTTCGCATCACCTTCAGGACATACGCCTGTGTTGAATGTTAACTTCCATTCTGGGTGAGCTTCCTGGAAAGCGTCTAATTGCTTCTTGAGCCAGTTGCCCTGTTCTTCTGATTGATCTTCAGATGGTGTCCACACTGTAAGTGTAACTTCCTTAGAATCTGAAGCTGTTGTGTTTGATTCCTTCTTGCTGCCGCATCCTGCTAATACAGAGATACCCATTAAAGCAGCTAAACCAAGTGATGCTAACTTTGTACTTTTCATGTTATCCTCCCGAAAAAGTTTATATATTTGTAAACGTTACTGGAAACGTTTACAATCCTATAGTTTTATTTTATGCAAAGCGCTTTCAAATTTCAATATCTTTTTTTATGAAATTTTTGAAATTAATACTCTAAGTTCTGGTGAGACTCTCTACCAAAGATGTGCATTACATTACCACCGAATGTAAAGTTGATCTTATCGCCGATCTTAAATGTCTTACCACCGAGGTCTAATGTTGGAACGATGATAATGCTATCCTTACCACATGCATTTACGTGTATGTGGATTGCAGATCCCATCATTTCGCTTACATCAACTGTACCTTCGATTGACTTTCCACTTTCACCACCAAGTGAGATATGTTCTGGACGAACACCTACTGTAATTGGCTGTGGTTGTACATTCTTTTCAGCTAAGATGGCTTGCTTCTCTTTAGAAACTTCCATCACAGCATTTTCTAACTTCACACAGTACTTACCAGCTTCATTCTTTAAAAGTTCACCACTGTAGAAGTTCATCTGTGGCATACCGATAAAGCCTGCTACGAACTCATTGATTGGATGATCGAATAACTGCTGTGGTGTTCCTACCTGTTGGATAACACCATCCTTCATAATAACGATACGATCACCTAGTGTCATTGCTTCTGTCTGGTCGTGTGTTACATAGATAAATGTTGCCTTAATCTTCTGTCTTAGCTTGATGATTTCAGCACGCATCTGGTTTCTTAATTTCGCGTCTAAGTTAGAGAGTGGTTCATCCATCAACAATAACTTTGGATCACGCACAATTGCACGTCCAATCGCAACACGCTGTCTTTGTCCACCGGATAAAGCCTTAGGCTTACGGTCAAGATATGGTGTTAAGTCAAGAATTTCTGCTGCTTCTTCAACCTTTACCTTGATTTCATCAGCTGGAACTTTGTGCATCTTGAGTGGGAATTCAAGATTCTGACGAACACTCATATGTGGATATAGCGCATAGTTCTGGAAAACCATCGCAATATCACGATCCTTAGGAGAAACGTTGTTCATTAACTTTCCATCAATAAACAATTCTCCACGTGTAATGTCTTCTAATCCTGCAACCATTCGTAATGTTGTAGATTTACCACAACCAGAAGGACCTACTAATACAACGAATTCTTCATCACCGATTTCTAAGTTAAAATCATCAACCGCAACCACACCTTCATCTGTGATCTTTAGGTTTGTTTTCTTTACTTCACCCTTCTTTTTCTTTTTTACCTCAACACTATTTGGGTAAATTTTTTGGACATGCTTTAGACTTACTGTTGACATCTTACTTTTCCTCCACTGGTTTTTTGATACTAACACTTTCTCCCGCCAATACATGGAATGGAATAATTTCATGTATTACAGGTTTATTATAATTTAATCTTAATAACAAGTCATCTACGCTGCGTTTTGCAAGTTGTACCGCATCTTGTTCGACGGTAGCTAAACGTGGTGTTGTATACCTTGCAAAGTCGATTCCATCGTTACCAATAATCGATATATCTTTTGGAACATTTAACCTACGGTCGTTAATTGCTCGTAGTGCACCAATTGCCACAACGTCACTAACTGCGTAGATTGCGGTAACTTCCGGATAGCGGTCCAATAACTTGATTGTTCCATTATATCCATCCTCAAGTGAGAACTTGCCTGGCACGAATTGCTTGCGTTTATCAAATGGTATCTTGTTTTCTTTAAACGCCGCAATTGCACTTTCTACACGTGTGGAACCAATTGATCCATCCTCAGAGACAGCAGATCCGCATACAATGCCAATCCTTCTGTGTCCTGATCGGATTAAGTATTCCGCTGCTGCACGTGCAGCTTCTCTATCGTCTGTCGTGAAACTGGAGAGATTACTAAACTTCATCCCTGCTGCGCTTTCTGAACATAATACACATGGCACTTTAACACTCGTAAATGATTCACGGAAATACTTTTGATTTCCACCCAAGAAGATAAAGCCCTTTGGTTTCTTCTCACTGCATATACGTATTGCCACTTCAACTTCGTTTTCAAGTTCATCCAAGTAGACAACGGAGACATCTTCCCCACTTTCCTGCAGATAACTTTGCATCTTTCGACAATGATACTAAAGAAGGCATTGTGCAATCCCTTGATCAAAATCGTAATTGCGGATGCCGCAGATTGCTTTAAAAGTTTCGCATTTGAGTTTGGCTCAAACTTTTCGTCCTTGATTACCTTTTCAATTTTTTTCTTTGCTATTGCACTAACATCAGGATGGTTATTTATAACTCTGGAAACTGTACCAATGCTATACCCCGATATACGTGCAATATCTTTTATTGTCGTCATTCAAACCCCTTTATACTCGTAACCGTTTACGGAAACGTTTACAGGATACATCAAAATAATATGTTAGCGTTTACAAAGTGTCAAGAGAAAAAACCTTCTTTCGAAGGTTTTTCAACTAGTTTATTTTGATTGTTTGAACTTGCGAATAAAGATAAGGGCTGCGATACAGAACGCTCCGATTCCAACAGCACCATACATCATTACATTTGTCGCATCAGATGTCTTTGGTGTAGGTTTACTTGGTGCTGGTGTAGGCTGTACAGGCACCGGTGTAGGTGTTGGTACATATGTATTTGTAACCGTAAAGCCATCTGTAAGATTACCTTCTACACTTGCGGTGTAATTTGTGTAAGTATCTTCCGTTACACTGTAATGAATCACATTCCCTTGCATGTCTGTAACTGGCATCGTAACTGTCTCTTTCCAGTTATTTGTTGCGTTTAATACAATTGGACTACCTGTTTCAATTCCATTTGCTAAAACATGTAATGTTACTTCATCTAGCATATGAGTTGGATCTGCCCAAACTTTCTTTACTTCAAATGTCTTTAACTGACGATATACAAAGATTACTTCAATCGTTGTATTACCAATGACTTTACCTGTTACATTAGCTGGTATCTCTACAAGTTCATATCCAGCGATTGTCTTTTCAGCCGCAGTATATGCCGCATTTTCAAGTCCATTTGTAATAACTGTTTCCTGTGGTGCCAGCTCATTACCTGCTTGATCTAAATACTTAGCTACGACGTTACCTCTAGGTGCACGTCTTGCATTTGAACTTAATGTTCCACCATTTACCGTAAGATTATGTTGTGAAGTCTTAGGTGCTTCATTATTAATTTGTGATTTGAGCGCTACAGGAAGGGTGTTATTTGTAACGGTTGAAGTATCCTTTACGATTAGCGGTAAATCTGGTCCTAAACGATATTGTGCCGCAATATTTTCGTCATCCATACTAATGATTTGGACAACAACCTTCGTTGGTTCAATTGAAAGAATCTTTGTCTTTACTCTCCTCTTAGGGAAGAATACTACACCATTTCCATTTGCACGTGTGGCTGCTGTATCAGCTGTCATAAAGCGGAAGTTTTGGGGATTTACCTCAGTACCTACCGCAATACGTGTTGTATCGAATTCAACTTTTCCATCTGTTAGTTCATAAGTCAGAACATCACCTGGCTTTAGTGGTGCACTATCAGGGTTGTTACTGCCTGAGGAATAACCACTTGGTGTTAGAGTTGCAGCACGAATTTCATCTGAGGAGTTTGTCTCTAAGTTGATTGTGCCATCTAACACCAAGAATGTTGGAACTTTATTTTGGAATGTACGTCCTGGAACATTGTGTGAATTACTCGCTAGTTCTGTTCCATCATAGAGAATCTTCGCTATACGGTTGTAAGCTTGATTCTTAATAAAGTGATTCGAGCGAACGTTTCCACCAATATCAAAGTTAACTTCATCATATTCACCATTGAAGGTAACAGTTAAGTATGTATTCTCAGTATACTCATTGTCATAAGTTGGATTGATGACATCACTAAATGTATCTACATAGTGATCTTCATAATGTACGCTTAATTTACCAATTACTTTTTTCGTACCCGTCGCATCTGTTGTAGTAACATCAAGCCCATTTAATGGGTTAATATTGATGTTTTCAAAATCATAGCGTATGGTATCACCCGCATGAACTTGACCTGTTACTTCAGCGTGGATATTAAATTGGATCTGTGATGAGTAGTCGTTTGCTTGGGATGTCTGTATCGTTGCGGTATTTGTTACAGTAAATCCCGGTGCTGCATTAACACGAATTCCTGTTGTATGAAACAACATTCCTATCGCAAGCACTAGGGCACTTAGCGTGCGGATTAGATTTTTTGCTTTCATTGCCATCTCCTTACGTATCTGATTGATTGAAACTGTTGTGTAAATCTTTTTTTGATTCTTACAAATTCTTCCATTCGTAATCATCTACATACTAGGTATGTACAGCATTTTTTGCATGAAGAAAAAATGTTTACATATATACACATTTATCATAGCCGAACATAAATAAAATAATACTTGTTTCACATCACAAAAAGTCATTCTTAATAGTTACTTAATAATTAGTGTCGTATCTAGATACAAATTATAAAAAGGTGATTCAAAACACGTATGAATCACCTTGTATTCGTTTACACGAATGTGGATACTTTTTACTATTCCTGTGCTGACTTAATAAAGTTACGCAATTGTTCTTCAGATACATAGCCTGGTACATATCCTAAGAATTCACCGGATGGACGAACAACATACGTTGTTGGATAACCACTTACCTTATAAGTTCTTGTCATCTCTAAAGTTGTGTCATAAAGAATTGTAAAGTTATATCCCTTCTTCTTCATGTACTCCTCAACGTCAGAGATAGTACCCTCACCATTCAGGCCAGGAGCCGCAATCATAAGTACTTGAACATCGTCCTTCATCTCATCATTAATCTTCTGTAAACTTCCAAATTCTTCGTTACAGTAATGACACCATGTGCCAAAGAAGTTCATGACAATTGTCTTTCCCTTGTAATCGCTGAGATTATGAACATTACCTTCACCATCCACTAACGCGAAGTTATACTTTTCAATTGCAGTTTGGGAAGAGGCATCTGAATTCTCTTTTCGAAGATGTATCTTCCTTGTTTGAAGTGTCTTCTTTTGTAGAAGTATCTTCCTTTGATTTGGAATCATCAACTGTTGTTGTTTCAGCTGGTGCTGAGGAACCACTATTTTGGAGAGCATTCATTGTGCTGAAACCACGGAATAACATAAAGCATCCCATTGCCAAGACAAGAACTCCACTTGCGATACCTGTATACTTCACAACATTCTTATTACGTTTGATTAGATTCAATATTTCTTCTGTAAAGAATCCAATGAGTAAGAAGATAACGATGAATCCTAATGCATAGGACGCAATATAGAGCCAACCAAGTCCGTTTGTAGCAGTAGATGCTAGCAAGATTGCTTGTGCCAATAATGGGCCTACGCATGGAGACCATGCAAAACTAAACACAAATCCCAACGCAAATGCTTTGAAGAAAGTCATTCCACCTTCTACACGCATTGTCTTTTGGTGTGTCTGATTCAAGAAAGGAATATTGATAATGTGTAGATTTGCTAGACCAAGGATAACTAGTAATACACCACCTGCAATTTGAAACTGCAATGTGTATTGCTTGAATACTGCTGCTAATGCACTAGATCCAAGTCCTGCAATCACGAACACTGTCGAGATTCCTAAGACGAATCCAATTGTTAGAATGAGTGTTTTCATTCGATCATAACGTACCTGTCCATTCTCGTCTGTCATCATGGAACCATTTGTAAGGTAGCCAATGTATAACGGAACAAGTGGAAGAATACATGGTGAGAAGAATGATAATAACCCTTCTAAAAATAGACCGCCAAGAGTAATAATTTCTTTCATAATACCGCCGTTCTATGCTATAAAGCGTGTAATGCAGAGAATCAGGACGATAATTCCGAGAATAATACGATATATGCCAAATACCTTGAAGTCATTCTTACGAATGTAATTCATTAAGGTACGAATCGCAATAATAGAAACGATAAAGGAAACCACTGTACCAATGAGTAAAATCATGAGTGGCCAAAAGCCGAATGAGAAGTCTGCTTTGATAATCTTTAAAAGGCTTGCGCCAAACATTGCTGGAATTGCCATAAAGAATGAGAACTCTGCAGCTGTTGCACGATTAAATCCTAATAAAGTTGCACCAAAGATTGTACTACCAGAACGACTAGTTCCTGGAACCAAAGCCAAAATCTGGAACATACCAACACCGAAGGCTTTCTTAGGTGTAATTTGACTAACATGTTCAATCGTAAACTTCTTTTCTCTATTCTCCATCCAGATAAACAAGATACCGTAGAGAATCAAAGTAATACCGATGATATATGGTGCACTCATCACATTGTCAATCCAATCATTCAGTAACATTCCTGCTACTAATGGAATGGATGCCACGACAACCATTAGCCATGTGTGGTAGATATTCTTTTTCTTAGGCTCTGATACGTTTTTGCCAAGTGGGCATAAACGCTTCCAATACAAAAGCAGTACAGACAAAATACTACCGAACTGAATCACGACCTTGTACACATCCCAGAAGGCTTTGTTTTTTTGCAGGATCCATAAAGACATTCAAAGGCATAAACGTCTGTAATAAAATTAAATGACCTGTTGAACTGATAGGCAGAAACTCTGTCACACCCTGTACAATTCCAAAAATTACAGATTTAATAATATTTAAGATAATATCCATTTTTGTTAACCTTCTTAGTCGTGATTGATACGATCAGCTCGTACTAAGTCTGACTTAATTTGTTTGATACGTTTCGCAAATGCGCGTAAATCTTTCATTCGCCACATCCAGTTTGGAGCACCTACGCTACCAGGCATGTTTAAGCGTGCTTGGCTTCCAGCATGGATCCAGTCTGACATCGGAATAATTACCATGTCCGCATTACTATCCAACGAATAGTCAATCACGTCATCGACAAAGCTATGCTTGCGATATCCGTGTTTCCATAGGTATTGACGCATCTTTCTTCTTAAAGAAGCTGGTTGCTGGCAGTACCATGAATATGTCGTATCGTTGTCATGAGTCCCAGTATATACCAATAGATGCTTTTTATCTTCTTCCATGCCCTCAGGGTCAAATGTGAATTGAACAATACGCATACCTCTAAACTTGTAGTGATCTCTTAATTCCAATACTTCTGGACGTAAATCTCCTAAATCTTCCGCAACGATAGTAAGGTTTGGATATTGTTTGAATAATGTATCAAACAACTCATAACCAGGTGCTTCAATCCACTCACCTTCAATTGCGGTTGGACAATCTGCCGGGATCTTCCAATATGTATCAAAGGCACGGAAGTGATCGACTCTAACAACGTCAAACATCTCTCCCATGTATGACATACGCTCAATCCAGAATGTGAATTTATCCTTCTTCATAAAGTCCCAGTCATAGATAGGATTGCCCCATCTTTGTCCTGTCGCTGAAAAGTAATCTGGTGGAACACCAGCGATAAACGTTGGTCTTCCATCTTGATCTAATAAGAAGTTTTCACGGTGTGCCCAAACATCTGCAGAATCCAAACCTACATAGAATGGGATATCACCCACCATCTGAATACCTAAACTATTTGCATACTTTTTCAGTGCATGCCATTGTTGGTACAACACAAACTGCAAGAACATCTGGTATGCAATTTCATCGTCATACTTTGATAAATCTAATTTCTGATTGATAGGATAATCTTTCTGTTCCTTCTCCCATTCATTCCAAGGTCGTAAATTGTTCGCAACTTTAAAAGTCTTAAAGATTGCATACTCTTTTACCCAAGGCTTCTTGATAAAGGATTCGTATGCCTCATCCTTTTCAAACTTCTGATAGGCAAGGCGCAAATACTTATCATGATACTGGCGAACTTTCTCATACTGAATTGCATCATCGTTACGATGATAGGAAGGCACCTTCTCTAATAAACCTTGTTGCGCTAATACATCTAATGATATATAGAGCTCATCAACCGCATAAGATGAATACGGCTGATAAGGTGAATTTCCATATCCTAAAGGGTTTAATGGCAACAACTGCCAGATGCCCAGACCCGACTGGTGCATCATCTTCACAAAATCATATGCTTCTTTTCCAAAAGTACCACATCCGTGGCGGCCAGGCAGAGATGCGACTGGCATTAAAATTCCTGCTTTTCTCATATTACTATTCATTTAACTCCGCTTTCAATTTAAATATTAACCCATGACGTAATATTTTTCCATGTCAAGTGAATGGAATTCACTTTTTTTCTCATTATGATATAGTTGTCTATGATCTTAATTATTTTGATAAAGGAGATACTCATGACATTAGAGAAAAAACTTGAGTCAAGCTTGAAAAAGCAGATTAAAAATGCCACTGACAGAGAACTTTATGATGCGATTGTTGCTATCGTAAAGGAAGAACAAGATCGAGTTAAAAAGATTACAGGTGAAAAGAAGTTGTACTACATCAGTGCAGAATTCCTCATTGGTAAACAGTTAGGTAAGAATTTAATTAACTTAGGTCTATACGATGAATTAGCAAAGTTATTATCTAAGAATGGCAAATCCATCCGCACAGTTGAAAGTTTTGAAAAGGAACCTTCACTTGGTAACGGCGGTCTAGGTCGTTTAGCTGCCTGCTTCTTAGATTCCATCGCTACTTTAAACTTACAGGGTGATGGTGTTGGTCTAAATTATCACCTTGGTTTATTCCGTCAGGAATTCAAGGACAGAAAGCAACACGAAATTCCAGATGAATGGTTATATGGTTCTACAGTATTACGTGATACTGATGTATCCTTCCCAGTTGAACTTGCTGGCAAGACATACTACTCACATATGTATGACTTAGATATCATCGGATATAAGACAAACAAAAATACATTACACTTATTCGATTTAGATACTGTTGATGAATGTATCGTTCACGATGGTACAAAGTTCGATAAGAAGAATATCGATAAGAACTTAACACTATTCCTCTATCCAGATGATAGTGATAAAGACGGTCAGTTATTACGTATTTACCAACAGTACTTCATGGTAAGTAACGCTGCTCAATTAATTATCAAGGAAGAAAAAGAAAAGGGACACAGCCTCAATGATTTAGATAAGCACGTTTCTATTCAGATTAATGATACTCATCCTTCTATGGTAATTCCTGAATTAATTCGTTTATTGATGAATGAAGGTATTACATTCCGTAGAGCAGCAGATATTGTCGCTAATACATGTGCATATACAAACCACACAATTCTTGCGGAAGCGTTTAGAAAAGTGGCCTCTAGATTATCTACAGGAAGTTGTACCACAACTTGTTCCAATTATCGGTGGATTAGATTATGCCGTAAATATTGCCTTCAAGGGTGATAAGGAATTAACAATCATCGATGATAGTCATCGTGTACACATGGCAAGAATGGACATGCATTTCAGTAATTCTATCAATGGTGTAGCAGCACTTCATACAGAAATCTTAAAACACCAAGAATTGAAGCCATTCTATAACATTTACCACTCTAAGTTTAACAACAAGACAAACGGTATCACATTCCGTAGATGGATCATGCATTGCAACCTCAGATCTTGCAAATTACATCGATACATTAATCGGTGATGCATGGCGTAAGGATGCTAGTAAGTTAGAAGACTTATTAAAGTATATTAACGATACAGCAGTACTACAGAAGTTAGATGATATCAAGTACACAAATAAAGTACGTCTTGCGGATATGATTAAGAAGGAAGAAGGAATTGAAATCAATCCAAGTTCTATCTTCGATATCCAAGTGAAACGTCTTCATGAGTACAAGCGTCAACAGATGAACGCATTGTGGGTAATCTATAAGTACCTACAGATCAAGGCAGGTCAAAAGCCAGCTCGTCCTATTACCGTAATCTTTGGTGCAAAAGCAGCACCTGCATACATCATGGCAAAGAATATCATTCACTTGATTATTTGCTTACAAGACTTAATTAAGAACGATCCAGAAGTTAGTCCATACCTCAAGGTTGTTATGTTACAAAACTATAACGTAACAAAGGCAGAAACAGTTATTCCTGCATGTGATATCTCAGAACAAATTTCTCTAGCTTCTAAGGAAGCTTCCGGTACAGGTAACATGAAGTTCATGTTGAATGGTGCTATCACATTAGGTACAAATGACGGTGCTAACGTTGAAATCGGTGAATTAGTAGGTAAAGATAACATCTATACATTCGGACGTTCATCTGATGATGTAATCAAGCTCTATGAAACAAGTGGTTACCACGCAGCTGATTACTACAACAACAGCCAACTCATTCATGCATGTGTAGACTTCATCACAAGTCCAGAACTCATTAAGTTAGGCGACAAGCAGATGTTATCTGACTTACGTGATAACTTAATCAACAAAGACTGGTTCATGACATTACTTGACCTTGAAGAATACTGCAGAGTAAAAGATCGTGTATTAGCTGACTACGAAGATCGTCTCGCATGGAAGAAGAAGTCATTAGTAAATATTGCTAAGAGTGGATTCTTCTCAAGTGATCGTACAATCTTAGACTATAACCGCGATATCTGGCACTTAAAATAGGAGGTTACCATGATTGTAATCGAAATGAATAATGGCAAAGTCATCAAATTAGAACTTGATGAAGCAGCTGCTCCAAAGACAGTTGCAAACTTCAACAAACTTGTTAGTGAAGGTTTCTACGATGGATTATCATTCCACCGTATCATTCCTGGATTTATGATCCAAGGTGGTGATCCAGTTGGAAATGGAACAGGTGGTTCCAAGGAAAATATCGTTGGTGAGTTTGCTTCAAATGGATTTAACAATCCTATCAAGCATACTCGTGGTGTTATTTCTATGGCTCGCTCAATGGATCCAAACTCCGCAAGTTCCCAGTTCTTCATCATGCATGCAGATGCTCCACACTTAGATGGAAACTACGCTGCATTTGGACATGTTGTAGAAGGTTTGGAAGTAGTTGATGAGATTGCAAATACTCCAACAGACTTCCGTGATAAGCCAACAACTCCAGTTATTATCAAGCGTGCTTACATCGCTTAATTATTAAAACCTGTGTAATCAACTACACAGGTTTTTCTTTTATCTATAAGCATTAAAAAAGAGCGGTTATCCCGCTCATAAAATTACTTAACTAAATCCTTTAAAGTCTTGCTAGCTTTGAACTTTGGAGCCTTAGTAGCCTTGATCTTAATCTTTTCGCCTGTAGCTGGGTTTAAACCAGTGCGAGCCTTCTTCTTAACTACTGTGAACTTACCAAAGCCATTTAATGAAACTTCGCCACCCTTCTTGATTGTTGTAGCGATTTCATCAAATACGTAATTAACTGCTTCTCCAGCAGCCTTCTTTGTTAAACCGTATTTTTCTGCTAAATCATCTGCTAATGTCTTCTTTGTAACGACTTTTACTGTTGCCATGCTTATGGCCTCCTTTTATTTTGATAATTTTATTGTAATTGATTTTTATCTATTTTTCAACCTTTGAATCTTAAAAAAAGTGTTTATTTATGCATGTTTTTCGCATTTTTGATGCGAAATTGTTTATTTTTACAAAAAAAAGAAGGCAAATTGCCCTCTTTTTTTAATTACTTAGCTGCCTTCTTTAAAGCTTCCTTAGTTGCTTCAATGATTGCTTTAGAAGTAAGTGTAGCACCAGAAACAGTGTCTACATCAGCCTTATTCTGCTTAACGATAGCTGCTGGAACTTCTTCTAAAGCACCATCAGCGATACCAGCTGTTTCCTTGTGGTCCTTAACTTCTACCTTTTCAATCTTTGAATCTGAAACTGTAACTGCAACTGTAACGTCGCCATTACGTCCTTCAGCTGTTGCTTCATATGTGCCGGCGTTGTAAATAGCCTTTGATCCGCAACCTGCTAATGAAAGGATTGTAGCTGCTGCTAAAATGCTCTTAACTAATTTCATGTTCATTTTCTCCTTTAGTCAAATGTATTATACATAATTCTCGATATTTTTTTGGTATCCATTTGTTATTTTTTTATAAATTAATCCTGCATAATCAGTTGATGATCACCCGTGTGATAATCGATTTTTTTATATTTGGTTGTACGTTATAACAGAACACGTTGAAGCAGATACCTTCTCCACCATCCTCTATCGAACGTGCTTCAATTAACACACCTGTTGCCACTAAATTATCCCCTTCAAAGATAGGTGTACATCGATATAGCACATGGTTTCCTGTTCGTAAGATATACCATGCCGTCTTATCCTCAAACGGCTGCATTCCTTCCACATTCATATAACGAGTACCAGTAATCAGATTCTGCACATTTGCATTTTCACCACTTAACTCATACGCAATCAAGTGGCAACGATTATACAAATATTTTCCATCGATAAAATCATACTTGGCTAAATGCCAGCCAGTTGGTTTTACCATCGATATTGACTCACGCTTCTGCGTTGGCATTATATCAATACCTATCATCGCCATCGCTGGACCACAGCGACCAAGATAATCTAATTCACTATACGATTCGTATTCATCGCTCTGTAATTCTTCTTCTGTAAAGAATGGGATATTATGATTCACTTCTACGTATGGCGATGATGTATATGCTGGAATATCCGACATTGAAAATGAACCATCACGATTCACCGGAATCGCAGAAAAGAATGCTTCCCATATCATCACTGCCGATAACACTAATAAAAGCAGTGATGACAAAATACGTTTACGATATCGATGAAAAGACTTATGGTATATCATCTTTGTAACGCATATCACTAGGTATGCAAATACCAAAAGAAATAATCCAATTGATAGATATTTTATAAATGACTGCTGGTTATACATACTTGTATTATACACACATCTATCTATCGCTCTTTAAAAAAAGCGAGAATCCTCGCTTATAAACTCTGTAATACTTGGAAGACTAGATTTGCACAATGCTCAGCTGCCTGTGCTTCAAAGTCCTCATAAGATACCGTACTTTCTTCATCTGCTTTATCTGAGATTGCACGTACAATTACAAATGGAATGTGATAGTCCGTCGCAACATGCGCAATTGCACAGCCTTCCATCTCACAGCACTTTGCATCAAAGTTTGAAATAATCCAATCTTTCTTTTCTTTTTGTCCTACAAAGATATCACCACTGGCAACACGTCCTTCAAAGACTTGAATTTCTGGAGCGACCTTTTGAATACTATCAACGACCAACTTGCGAAGCGTTTCATCAGCCGTAAAAGAGATTGTCTTTCTGCCAGGTACCATTCCAGCAGGATAACCAAATGGTTCTACACTAAAATCATGATATACAGCATCAGTAGAAACAACGATATCTCCAATATTAATTTGATTATCCAAAGATCCTGCAATCCCCGTATTTAGAATATGTGTAACATCATACTTTACACACATGGTTGTAGCACAAATTGCAGCATTAACTTTACCAATACCACATCTTGCGACAACAACTTCCGTACCACCAATCTTCCCTAAACAATATGTGTTATCTCCGACTTGTTCAATCTTATCGATTGTCATACGTTCTTTGATAGATGTTACTTCCACATCCATCGCGCCAATAATACCTACTCTCATCATTCTGCGTACACGAGGTGTGCCTCGTCAATCTCCTTTACTGTATTCTCTAAATAACGATTGGCAAGATACTTTGCCATCGGTAAATTCTGGTCTAAATAGTTACCACAATCACGAGCTTCTGCACCAGGGATAGCTCCTTCAAAGTCACGTACAAATTCAAATAATCCTTTTACAAGTGGAACGATTTCCTTCGAAGTTAAATTCCCTTCGCACAGTAAATAGAAACCTGTACGACAACCCATCGGGCCAAAATAAACAATACGATTTTTCCAAACAGGATTATTTCGTAAATACGTAGCACCTAAGTGCTCTATTGTATGCATTTCTGCAGTATTCATCACCGGTTCTTTGTTCGGTGTTGTCATTCTTAAATCAAATGTCGTAATTGTCACATCATTAAAATGATCTTGACGAGACACATATATACCAGGTTCTAAAATTAGATGATTGACTGTAAAACTAGCAATTTTTTCCATAATAGCCCTCTTCTATTCTATATAAGGTTATATCATACTTAAAAACTTAATGGGAAACTTTCCATAGTCTAAGATATAATAGACTCATGAAGAAATTAATGACAAGATTATTCGCAATTACATGTACACTATTGATTACCTTAACAACACTATTACCAGTTAGCGCTAGAGAAAATGCTTTGATTTAGGTAGAAACCTTTATAGTACAAACTATATCTTTCTAGATGCAGATACAGGACAAGTCCTGGACGCAAAGAAGCAGGATGAACAAATTAGTATCGCATCTCTTACAAAGATGATGACTGTACTTCTAGCAATCGAAAACAGTTCTTCACTCAACGAAAACATCACAATTACAGATGAAATGCTTGCAGGACTATATGAAGAACAAGCAAGTGTTGCAGGATATATCAGTGGCGACGTGGCTACTTTGCTAGACCTATGTTACGCTGCTGCTGTTCCATCTGCTGCAGATGCCGCAAACGCACTTGCATTACAAATTGGTGGTAGTTTTGAAAAATTCTATCAGATGATGAATGATAAAGCTGCAGAATTAGGAATGAATCACACTGTCTTCAAGAGCGCACACGGTCTTGACCGTGATGGCCAATATTCTACGGTTGAGGATATATCAAAGTTATTACGTTATGCATTACAAAACCCAACCTTTAAAGAGATTTTCTCCACAAAGGAATACACAACTCAAGCCACAACCTATTATCCATTTGGTATCCCACTTGCTAGTACGATTTGGGCCTATGCGGATACATATGGATACGATTTAACAAATCTATCTGGTGGTAAGACCGGTTATACATTACAAGCCGGTAGATGTATCGCCTATTGGGCAACTGTCAATGATATGAATATCATTGCTGTAACCGCTGGTGCAAGCACTAGCGTTGAACAATACTCCAACTTAAGTGATGCACAGACCAGTTTAAAGAATTTATCTTCTTGGCAGAAGAAAACAATTCTTAAAACCAATGATGTTGTTTCAACAATTGAATATAAATCATTCATGCATATTGCAAATATCGACGTAAAGATGGATAAAGATATTACACTCGATTTACCTGCAAATGTAGAATGTACATATGAAATTGATTTACCAAAGAAATTCTCAGCAGAACTATACGACCAAAATATTCAAGCCACAATTACATTTACGGCTGATAATAAAGTCATCTACACAAAAACAATCAGTATCACACTTCCACGGGAAAAGAATATATTCGGAAGAATCATTCTACATCTACAGAACTTTATAAAAGGTTGATTGCATGAACAATCAACCTTTCATTTCCTATTCCATCTTTCACTTCAATGATGCGATCACAATATGTCAGTGTAGATAAGCGATGTGAAATCGTCAGAATCATCTTATCTTTAAATTCCTTTTCCAATGTATAAAGCAGTTCTTTCTCATGCAATACATCTAGAGCACTCGTAGGCTCATCTAAGATAATTACATCAGGTTGTTTTAACATGATACGTGCTAAACCAATACGCTGTCTTTCTCCGCCTGAAACACGCAAGCTCATCTGCCCCATTTGTGTATCATATCCTTCTGCTAAACTCATAATAAAGTCATCAATCCCAGCTCTTTTCGCTGCTAGACGAATTTCATCTAATGTAGCGTCTGGTTTTGCGATAGCGATATTTCCTGCAATCGTGTCGTTAAATAGATAGGTATCCTGCTCTAATACTGCAATATGACGATGTAATTCTTCAAATGAGAATTTGTCTAAAGAGATACCATTGATACGGATATCACCAGTTTGAATCGGATAATATCTTAACAACAATCTCAAAAGAGTTGATTTACCAGAACCACTTTCCCCGATAATACCGATATGTTCGTGGTTCTGTATAGATAAATGAAACTGCTTTAAAATCTTGCGATTTGTCTTTGGATATGTAAATGAGACATCTTCAAAATCAATATGTTCGACGTGACCAATCTTCACGGATTCACTTGGATCAATTGTCATTGGATTTGCGTCTTCGATTAAGAAGATTCTCTCTGCCGCCGCAAAAGCTTCCAGTAAATGAGAAACGACAAATGTAAGTGAGAATGTAGAAGAGAATGATGCAGTCGCAATAAATGAAATTAAAATCGTACCGACTGGATTGCCAATTCCATTCGAAAGTAAATACGCAGCCACAATCAAAATCATTACTCTACCCAAATAGACAAAGAAATTTGGTGCAGAAGATAATGCTTGTTTATGCATGGTCATCACATGCATGTCCTGATTAACCTGGTCGTTATACTCCATCACCTTTGTAATCTTCTCATCTTGGGCATTATATATTTGAATATCCTTAATCGCATAGATGTTTTCAAGAATCACTGCCTTTAGCTTCCCTAAGTCCTTACGATACTCTTTGCCAATTTCTCTTCCTAAATATAATCCAATAAGTGGAATCATCACACTGATCATAAGATATACAGGAATGAGTACATACGCATACAAAGGATTAAATTGTAATGCAATGAGAATAGTTGTGACTGGCAAGAGTATTACTGTAAACATCGGCCCTATTGTATGGGCAAAGAAGTATTCTAGAGTTTCAATATCACCTACCGCAATGTTAATCACATCACCTATCTTTTGATCAATTAGATATGCAGGTGCTAAGCGATTAATAGATTTAAATAAATCAACACGCATCTTTGCCAAAATACCATACGCACCAAGATGCGAGAATACGCCTTCTAAATATCGACAGACTGCAATCAAAATACCACACAATAACATCATGCATGCATAAAACCATATATTACCAGTTTTCATTATGTCTGCAGCCCTCATAATCCAAAGTGCACCAAATCCCATTACACCCATATGGGATAGATTACCAATAATACTAGCTAGTGTAGATATTGTAAGATATTTTGCGATTGGTTTAGCTTTCTTGATTAATCTTGATACTAGAACTGGAATTGAATATGCGTATTTTTTCATGCTTGCACCTCCAGTTTGTTTTGTTCTTCTACAAGATCTCGGTAAATCCCATGATTCTTCATGAGTTCATCATGATTTCCAATTTCTTCCACAGCACCTGCACGTAACACAATGATTTGATCTGCATTTCGTATCGCAGATAGACGATGTGAAATAATAATGAGCGTACGCTTCTTCGATAATTTATCGTGCGGTCCCGCCAGTATCTTTAACACCAGGATCAACTGCAGAAGTCGCCTCATCAAAGATGATATACTCCATCTGTTGTGGTGCCCTAGCGATACCCATCATTTGTTTTTGACCACCAGATAGAACGGTCAAACTCACTTACCATCGCATCTAAACCATCCAGACATTTTTGTATATGCTTATCTAAACTAACCTCCTTAGCAGCACCTGCAAGATTGTTCATCACTTGCAGGCGTTTACGACTAATAGATTATTAAAATTGTATCATTAAACAAACTGACTGTTTGTGACCATTACGATATATTTTACGATTTCTTCACGATTCATGCATGCATAATCTTTTCCATTCAGATATATGGCTCCACTTGACGGATAGATAAACTTCATTAACATCATATAGTGTACTCTTACCACATTGGTGTCCTACTAAAGCTGTGGTCTTTGTTTTCAATCTCGATGTTTATATTCTGTAATACTTCTTTTCTACCTTCATATGAAAAAGCATCCTTTAACGAATACCTTCTTGTCCTTTATCTTGTTTTATTTGTCTTATTTTCTCAGATTCTACCGCAAGGATTTCTTCTGCACAGGTTTGTTAAAACAGCAATTAATACATCATAGTTGCGGACATTAGTTGACGGGTGAGCCAAAATAACTATACCCTAACAATAAAATCATCCTTTTCACCAAATCCATTGTTTGCAAATCCATTTATAACTATGAATACACGAAAATAATATAATATGATAATTCCTTCGGTTACTAGAATGATGAAATTCACCTTCATAATTCATTAATCTGACAATTCAGATAGTCAGCTTTTCTCCTAATACTTCCCGCATGTTATCGATTGAATCAAATAGCTTTTAACGTTGAAAGACCTCGAATACTGTGAGGTAATAACCTATCATATCTTCCAGTGATTTCAATATGACTTTCCTAAGTTCTCAATCGATAACGAAACACATTATGTAATGGCAATAGCACAAAAGATACTACGAGTAGTATGCATGCAATGAAGAATGAACTCGGATATATCTTTGTAAACAAGTATCTGGCGCAATCACACTAAAGATTAAACTTGGTAAATACACGCTAAAGTATACTTGCATCTATTCTACACCATCGACAGCTGATGTGATTGCGGAATTAGGACCAATCTTCTCAATATATCCGGCATCGAGTGACATCGTTTTTGTAAATAACTTCTGACGTATAGACGAACGTGCTGCTGCTTGCTGATATATTCTGGAAATTCTCCTGGTTAATTGAAAAACAAAAATCAGTATCGATACAGCAGTAATCTGAATAACACATTCGTATTTCATCATGTGTGAATGATGGACTCATCATATTTCCCAAGAAATAGGAAATATTACTTGCAAAGTTTGTTATCATCACAAGCGAGCATACGCGTATTACTACTAGTGAAATTATCCATATCCAAAGACCTTTTGTCATCTTCGTAATAATGTTTTTGCTCGGATATGTTCTACCTCCCTATAAAAAGAATCAACACTGGATTCTTATCCAGCTTTCTATTATGACTTTACGCACTTGTTCCTTGCATTCTGCATACTTTTCGAATAAATGTGCTTCATAGATTTTTCTGATCACCAATCCACATACATGGAACTGCGTGATAATCGTAATTCGCAATGATTTCTGGATGTTCATTTTCATCAATCATATCAATTTCGATATTCTTATATTCTGGATTCTCTGCTCTAAGTTCTTCAATTGCCTTATTTGCATTCTTGCAGTATGGGCATGAAGGTAGATGGAAATAAGTAATTTTCTTCATATTTTTTACCTCTATGTACCTATTTTTACTATTTTTTTGTTTAATTTTATAGTGAAATGCTTTTAGTTTGTATTTCGTTCAATACGCGTACTATTCATCTTAGAGAAGATAATTGTCTGCGCTTTATATAGTCCTGAATAGCCAGAAACAATATAACTGATTGCAACCGCAATCAATAAGAATGAACTAGCTTGGAAGTTAAATAATTCAAACCCAATCAGCAATGATGTGATTGGACAGTTTGTAACTCCACAGAATACCGCAACCATACCTACTTCAGCCCATAAACCAGCAGGTAGTCCAAAGATTGTACCAAATGTACTACCAAGCATAGCACCAATAATTAAGGATGGAATGATTTCACCACCCTTGTATCCAGATGAAAGCGTGACTGATGTAAATAGTATCTTGAGTAAGAATGCATAGAGAGGAACATTCCCTTCTAATGCACGTTCAATCATATGTGCACCAACACCATTATAATCTTGATTACCTACTAGCAGTGTTAACACAATGATAATTACAGCACCTACAATTGCACGTACATATGCATTTTCAATCATCGCAAATATATGGTGTGTCTTATGTAAACTATATACAAATAAGCGGCTAACTAAACCAGCTAATAGTGATAGAACAATGACTGCAATCGCTGTCATTGCATCTAAGTTAGGAACTGTTCCTATATGATGCATAGGCTCTACAAGATTCAATGCAATAGCGACGCTATGTCCAATCAGTGATGCGATAGCACATGGAAGTAATGCCGCATATTGCATATATCCTACATGTACAACTTCGAGTGGGAAAATAGCCGCTGTTAGTGGTGTTCCAAATAAAGCCGAGAAACAACCAGACATACCTGCCATGATTAATGTTTTTTTATCATCTTCTTTTAAACGAAGTGCCTTTGATACAAAGCTACCAACACTACCACCAATCTGTAGCGCTGCACCCTCACGTCCGGCAGAACCACCAAATAAGTGTGTAATAACAGAAGAAACAAAGATGAGTGGCCCAACACGTACTGGTAAATGGGGTTCAGAGTGAATCGAATTGATGACTAAGTCTGTTCCTGCATCTTTATATTTTGCTAGTTGATATAGTAGCACGATTATTACACCACCGAGTGGTAGTAAATAGATGAGCCATGGGTATTGTATTCTTAGATTAATAACACTGTTTACACACACAGTAAATAAGGTGCCGATAGTACCTGCAACAAGTCCAACGATTGCCGCATATATCAGAATACGTATAAAGTCTATATTTTTGTTTCAGATTTAACTTCTTCTCATTCATATTTGTCATAACTTACTCCCTCTTGCGTACCATACTATAACAGATTTATTTTTTTGGATTGTAAAACTGTATTAATGATACAACTAATCCACCAAAAAAAGTACGTATGGATTTAATTTACATACATACTCCTTTGTAATTATTCCTGTAATGCATTTACAATTTCATCTGCGACATATTTCCCAGACACAAATGCCCATGCAAGACCTGCTCCACCTGGCATCTTTTCACCAAATACATTCCCTGCAACACTTCCTACCGCAAAGACATTTGGCTGCGCTAGTCCATTACCATCTAATAGATTCAAGTGATTGTCCACCTTTAAAGCCACCTGTTGTCTCATAGCGATATTTATTGAGTGGAATAATGCATGTTGTTTTTTCTGGATCTATTTTACCCATTGTATTAGTGCTTGAAGCATCTATTTCAAGGTTATGAAAGCTAATCGTTTCTAATAATTTCTGCGCATCTAAATCAGCAGAAACTGCAGCTTCGCTTAGTGTTTCTCCACTAAATGGCACAATACCGTACATGGACTCTAAATACTTTTCTTCTGATTTTGTGATTGTCGCAGTGGATAGTAGCTTCTTCTTCCATTCTTGATATACTTCCTCATTCATCACAAGATAGGAAGTCGCATTGTTCTGATTATGGATTGCGTCTGAGATCTGATTATATGGTTCTGTTTCATCGATGAAACGATCTCCCGTATTGTTGACTAATGCAACTCCTTTAGAGAGAATCGATTTTGTCGCAAGATAGGTATCCAATGTAATATCACGTACACTATATCCTAAATAGTTATAAATAACTGAACCATCTTCTATTTGATACGGATGTTCTGTATCTTTCGCTAAAGCTAATGCATCACCTGTATTTGTAGTAAGACCTAAATAATTTGAGTTATGATCACGATCTGGAATCATATTTAAATTACCCGCAGCTGTACCAGTCGCTAAAACAACATACTTTGAAGTTGTTTCAATAATATCACCATTCGATTTTTAGCTCTTACACCGATGACTTTACCTTCTTCATCATAACGTAGCCCAATGATACCTGCATTCGTATGAACACTAGCTCCAGAGACTTTCACTTCTTTTTGAAGTAATTCATCAATTTCACCACTCGATTCATCATATAACATAACAGAATTGAGGGCTAAACCATCTGTAGGAATATATCCAGTCTTCTTATCAAAGGTAATCCCCAAAATCTTAGATTGCCAATCGACCGTCTCACCGATATTATCTTCTAATATCTGTGTTAGAGCTGCGTTGTTTGTCTGATTACTATAAGCTGCGATATCTTCCGCAAGCGGTTCAGATGGATCAATATCAAATAGGTTTAGTTTTGTAGAGCCTGCTACGATTTGACCACTATTTGCATAATAGCGTAAGGAGCCACCAATCTCACTATCCTTTTCAATCAGGCTTGTCTTATAACCCATTTCCTGTAGTCGTAGTACAGTTGCGATACCTGCTGCACCACCACCTACGACAGTTACATCTGTATCTTCTTGAATCGTCTTTTCTTTATTCTTACCTGTACAATCCGTTTTCCACTCATCGACATTACCATTTGCAGCAGTAATTGCATTACCAATTGCTTCAATGACTGCTTTTGAGGTCTGGGTTGCACCTGTAGAAACATCTACATTTAAAGATTGCTCACTGATGACATATTCCGGGATCTTAGTCAAAGCCGCATCAGATACTGCTTTTGTCTCTTGTTGATCTGTAATAATGACATTTGTTAAAACACCATTCCGAAAAGAAGCAGATACTGTCACATATCCATTATAGCCAGTACCAATACCTGTATAGTTACCATCATTGACTGTATGTGTAGTAGCAGATTCTTTCTTAGGTGCACAACCTATCAATGACACACCAAGAATAAAAAGCTATGCTAGTTTTACAAACTTTATTTAGTATATTCATAGAGATATTATATCATTTAATAAATCAAGTGAAATATGTGATTCAACCCATCATTTGTTCAGATAATGTTCACATAGTGTTCTTATTCTTTTAACATATAGACTTTATAGTAATAACTGTAAACAGAAAGGAGAACTAAGAATAAAGTTACTAAAGAGTAACTAAAAAAATGCAGTAGTAATTAAATTATTTCTTAAATTCATAAATTCCCCCAATTTATAAAAAAATAATAATAAGTTTTACTTAACCATCGGCTCCCCACCGATGGTTATTTTATGTATAATACGATTTAAGGAGACAAGATATGAAATATCCTAAATTTATAAAGCAAGGTAGCACAATTGGTATTTGCGCTCCAAGTTCAGGCGTTGGCAAGTTTGTGCAGAAATTTCAACGTTCCATTGATAACCTGCATGCGTATGGCTATCAGACAAAAGAAACTGCGTCTGTTCGAAGTGAAAGTGAACCAAGCAATTCTTCAACCATTCGTGCAAAGGAAGTCGAAGAGTTATTACTTGATAAAGATGTCGATATGATTATGGCCGCAACGGGAGGAGATTTCTTGTTTGATATCCTACCTCACTTAAATCCATCTGTTATTCAAGAGAACATAAAGTGGATTATGGGTGCTTCTGATCCAACAGGCCTTGTTTACCCAATTACTACGAAGTATGATATCGCAACACTCTATGGAGAAAATGCTGGCGATTATTACGCAACACCTACGCCTGATTATCTACAAGGAAATCTAGCAATATTAAAAGGTGATTTAGTCGTACAAACGAATTACCCAAGACGCATGGAACAACCACCATTCTTTTGCGATGATATCGTCTATGATAAAGAAAATGTTTGGAAATCTACATTAAATACAATTGATGTAGAAGGAAGATGTATTGGTGGATGTATCGATGTACTAAAAGATTTAATTGGCACACCACATGATGGTACATTAGATTTTATCGAACGTTATCGCAATGATGGTATTATTTGGTACTTCGATAACTTCGCAATGAATAGCGAAACACTCTATCGAACCCTTCTACAGATGAAGTATATGGGATGGTTTGAAACAACCAAAGCCATCATCATCGGAAGAACTTGTTTTGAATCCAATAGTACTGGCTTAAGTTATAAAGACGCAATCAAACATGCATTACAAGATATACCAGTTATTTATGATGCGGATATTGGACATACTGTCCCACGCATCACAATGATCAATGGCGCTATCTTACACTTACAGTACGAAAATGGAAAAGCAGCTCTACAATTCAAACTAAAATAATAGGGTCTACACCCTATTATTTTTATGCATAAATTTTTAAGATATTTGGTAAGTCTGAAGTTGTAATAATACCGATAGGTTTTTCACTAGGCTTTCCAGATTCAGTGATTAGGATTGCCAGTAAAGTAATACCTTCTTCTCTGGCCTTATCAAAATAACGCAATACTATATCTACATTATTACTCTTAGAGGTAAACACAACCCTAGAGTTCTTCGTAGAAGATAATACATCAGATACGACTGTATCATCTGTTTTCCCTTGCATCGCAACTTTCGCAATTTCATCTAAGGTAATCATTCCCACAAAATTCTGTCCTTTATATACAGGTACTTTAGATGTATCCATCTCTTGCATAAGATGAAACGCATCACGAATACTTGTATCGATATGTATTGTTTTTACTGGCATGCTTGCATACTTTAGAATGTCATGTGGTTCCGTTAATAACTTTGCGATTCGTTCAATATCTTCTGTAACACTATCGCATGGTTCAGCGATAATCTCTTTTTCACTACCACGGATATGAACGATTGCATTACGTAATTCATTATATTCACGTAGAGATTGTTGGTTAAGTGCGACAACTCTACTTCGATTAGCGCAGCGAGCTACAAGTTGTGAAAACGGAATGTACTTTGGTTGTTCTGCTAATTCGGCCAATTTCTTCTCGCATTGCGCATACGCGTTTAAAAATCTCTCAGCATTTGTCATAGATATATCCTTCTTTACTTGATTTTACCTTCCAAAGCTTCTAGGGCACTATCTGCACTCATGTGATTCAGTATCATCTTCATCAATGTTTCCATTTCTGAACCTTCACTGTAATCTGCTTTTACCATGTAGTTTGCACGTTCTTCGCGGATCAGTTTTTCCGCAATCTTCTTTGCTTTTGCAGACTTCTCGTTATAGACCGCTACAGAACGACCACCATATTCTTTTATAAGACGCATGCAAGGTACATCTGTTAAACCATCTGCCACATAAACCATCTTTGTAAGTGGAATTGGACGTAACTTTGGATCAATATATGTATTTAAGTCTTCAGAATCATTCTCATCTAATACCTGTTTATTAATACGGAAGATATATTGTGTCTTTGTCGTGTAGTTTACGATTTGTGCTGGCCATCTTGCAAATCCATTTTCATCGTAGAAATAACTACATGCATAGATATGTTTAAACTCATCCGCAACTGTTACATTCTCAATGATTTCTTTCATACCACTAGAGATAATGTAATGTTCTACTTCAAGTCCTAATTTCTTACCATACTTGTTAATACGTTTAAACCAAGTATCAACCCCGTTATATAAACAATGCCCTTTCCTACGCCTTCAAATTGTTGTTTTGTAAGTGGTTGACCCATCTCCTCATATTTCTTCTGCAACATATAAAGATATGCACTAATCGCATCCATATGATGTTGTGAAGCTAGTTCAGTTACTTCTTTCCAGAAATCTTTTGGGTTATCATAGCCTAAAGATGGTATTAAGCTATATTCCTGCATGTCTTTTCCACACAGTGTTTTATCAAAATCATATAAAATCGCTACTTTTGTCATGTGACTATTATATCACGCTGTATGATTCAAAGTTGCTAGATAAACAAAAAGACAGAAGCTTTTACAGTTTCTGTCTATTAATTTAGATTTCTAAGAGTTTCAGAATTGCAGCTACATAAATTTCTGCTTGTAAGAGTAATTCATTAATCTCTACATATTCATTTGCGTCATGGATATGATAATCCTTACCTTGGAATGCGCATCCAAATGCAATTGTATTATCAATTCCCTTCGCGTATGTTCCACCACCTAATGTGATTGGCTGTGCTTCCTTATCGCCTGTTACCTCACGGTATGCAGAGCATAATGCACTAACAAGTGGAGAATCAATTGGGAAGAAAAGTGGTTCATGTGCACTGAGTACTTCAATCACACCATTTTCATCCTCAAGATGGCCTTCCATTAACTTTAGTACCTTACGAGAAGTTAATGTAACTGGGAAACGGATATCGATAGAACCCTCAATAACACCGTTCTGCATTGAGATAACACCATTGTTTTGTGTTAACGATCCATATTCATCAGAACAGTTTGCACCAAAGCCACTTCCATCTGTCGCAAGACCAAAATGCTTACAATAGAAATCAACGAATCCATCTTGGAAACCAGCTTGCTTTAAGCCATCCATTAAGTAGGATAATGCATTCTTACCAAGTTCTGGTAAACTTGCATGTGCAGCGATTCCCTGTACAGAAATCTTAACATCATTTTCATCAATGTTTTCGATACTGAATTCTAGATTTTCATTATTGAAATAGTCTTCAAGCGTCTTACGAGAGAAACTATTTTTGTCGATAACTACATAGCAGTTACGACATACAATATTCTTAGCAGTACCACCTTGAATATCCTTAATAGAAGTATTCTTAGATAGGTAACGCATGGCAATCATTCCCTTTTCACCATGCACACCAGGGAAGTCTCCATCTGGTGTAAATCCATAGTCTACAGAACCTTCTTTTTCAACATAGTGCTTTAGGCACTTCGATCCAGTTTCTTCATTTGTACCAAAGATTAAGCGGATTCTCTTTGTGAGTGGAACATTCATGTCTTTGATTACCTTTAATGCAATCATGCTGGCAACCATCGCACCCTTATCATCACTTACACCACGACCATATAGTACGCCATCTTTTTCTACCATTTCAAATGGATCACTATCCCATCCATCTTTTACATTAGCAGGTACAACGTCTAAATGTCCGATAATACCAATCAGCTTTTCCCCTGAGCCAATTTCTGCATAACCAATATAGTTATCCAAATTCACTGTATCAAAACCATCTGCTTTCATCATTTCTAATGCTGTTTCTAAAGCGACCTTAGGTCCCTTGCCAAACGGTGCATCTGGTTCTGGAGTTCCTTCCACACTATTAATTGATATAAGTTTTCCTAGTCTACTTAATAGTTCTTCCTTATATTCATATACCATAGATTTTACATCCATGATCTCACCTCCGTAATTCTAATATGTACTATTTTATTACAGATTGATATTTAATCCAACTGGGCAATGATCAGAGCCCTCTGTCTGATCAAATATTAATGCATCTTGTACATTTGCTAGTAGACGTTGACTTACTAAGAAATAGTCAATCCGCCAACCAACGTTTCTTTCACGCGCTTTCATACGATAACTCCACCAAGAGAACTTCTGTGTATCTGGATATAGTTCTCTAAATGTATCACAGAAGCCTGAGCCTAGTAATTTTGTCATCGCTGCACGTTCTTCATCTGAGAAACCAGGATTCTTATGGTTAGTCGCTGGATTCTTCAAGTCAATTTCTTCGTGTGCTACGTTCAAGTCACCAGTATAGATAACTGGTTTTTTCTTATCCAATTCCATTAGATGCTTACGTAACATCTCTTCCCATTCAATACGATATGGTAGACGTAATAGGCCATCTTTGGAGTTTGGTACATATGCACATACAAAATAGAAATCTGGGTATTCAAGGGTGATAACTCTACCTTCCTTGGTTACATCTCCTTCAATTTCATAAGTGACACTGAGTGGTTCATGTTTTGTATAGATTAGTGTTCCAGAATATCCTTTTCTTTCTGCACTATTCATGTATATATGATAACCATCAAATTTCATCGCATCTTCTAGCTGATCTGGTTGCATCTTTGTTTCCTGTAAGGCAAAGAAGTCTGCATCCTGTTCATTGAAAAAATCTGCGAATCCCTTCTTCATTGCGGCTCTTAAGCCATTTACATTCCAAGATATGAATTTCATGCACGTGTAATCTTTCCAGTAGCTTTCTTTAAGAAGCTCTTTTCTTTACCGCTAAGAAGTGGGCCAATCTTTTCCCAAATCATCTTGTGGTATGCATTAATCCAATCAATCTCTTCATCACTGAGATACTTTTGTATCAATCGCATCGCGGTCATATGGTACGTATGTAATATCTTCAAAGGATAAGAACTGTCCGTAGAAATTCTTTTCTTCCTTTTGAACAATCATTTCATTTTCAATACGGATACCTAACTTATGTGGTAGATATACACCCGGTTCATCTGTAACAACCATTCCTTCTTGAAGTACAACTGCTTTACCATTTGCTGGCATGCCCCAACGAATACCATGTGGACCTTCATGTACAGCTAACACGTGGCCTACACCATGACCTGTACCACATTGATAATCAATGCAATCATTCCATAATGGGTTTCTTGCAAGAATGTCTAAGTTATTGCCTGTTGTTCCATATAAGAACTTTGCATGCAATAAATCAAGATGTCCCTTTAATACCTTTGTATATAACTTCTTTTCTTCTGCTGTTAATTCACCAACAGCGATTGTTCTAGTAATGTCTGTTGTTCCATCTTTATATGTTCCACCAGAGTCTACAAGTAAGAAACCTTTTGGTTTCACTGCTGCATGTTTTTCTTTTGTCGCAGTGTAATGCATCATTGCGGCATTCTCTTGATATGCACAGATTGTTTCAAATGATGGTTCGATGTAATCCTTTCTGCTCTGCACGTAATGCATATAAATGATCTTGTGCTGTCACTTCTGTCATCTTTGCCTTTTGCAACATTACTCTTTACCCAAGAAATAAACTTCACCATCGCTACTGCATCCTTTACGTGTGCATTACGAGTATTCTTAATCTCTGTCTTATTCTTGATTGCACGGAAGTAAGCAACTGGTGAAATTGCATCGTAGATTTCATTACCTGCTAATGCTTTATACAGATTGGAATTGAGATGTCCCATATCTGCCCAAATTTTCTTACCTTCTAATTGCTTCAAGTCCTTCATCAACGCATTGTATGGACGCACTGTTACCTTATTTTCCTTGAAGTACTTTGCAACCTTCGCATTAATCTTCTTAGAATCTACATAATAGTAGAGTTTCTTATTTGTAATTGCAGCGAATGCATAACTCACTGGAGTACATGCAATATCATTACCACGAATATTTAATAACCAACATGGATCTTCTAAGCAGTAAATAAGATTGCATCGCATTTGCTTGCCTTCATTGCTTCTCTTACACGTGCAATTCTTAGAGATGCTTCTTCACCCGTATACTTCTTAGGAAGTACATATAATTCTTCCGTTGGCATAGCCGGTCTATCTTTACCCCAAACCATTCCAACAAGATCTTCTGTTGTGTATAACTTCGCATTCTTTTCCTTTAAAGCTTGAGTTAGATGTAAATAATTTCTAGCAGAAACAACTGCTCCATCAAAACCTAACACACCATTCTTTGGTGTATTCGCAATTAAAAAATCAATTGGATTTGGTACACCTTCTTGACGCAGTCTCATTAATGTAACACCAGTTCCCTGAAGTTCATTTTCTGCCTGTGTAAAGAATCTTCCGTCTGTCCAAAGACCTGCAAAATCCTTTGTGATAATTGTGCATCCGGATTCACCACTGAAGCCAGACATGTATGATTTACACTTAAAATAATCAGCTGTATATTCATCAGAAAGATGGTCATCCTCATTTGGAATGTAATACACATCAATCTTACGTTCAGCCATCAAAGCTCTTAATTGTTTGATTCTATCCTGTATCATAATTTAATCACCTCGTTATAATTATACTCAATATTTTTTTCAAACAAAAACAAATCCGCTTCAATTCTATACTTTTTTTGTTAGAATAAACTAACCTAAATATACGAAAAAAAGTTATAGTCTCAAAAATATATTTGAGAATTATGTTGTAAATAGAGACAAAAACATCACTATTTTTTTGTATAAGAATGATATAATTCTTAAAGGAGGAACATTTATGGAAAAGAAAAAAAGGATTGGCTTGGTATCGTCTTTGGTACAATTTGGTTTCTATATGCAACCTTTATCTTAATCAACTATCTATCCGGAAAATCTAAACGGCAGTTTCAGTGTACCACGTCTTTTTAGTAGCGATATATGATATCTTCGGTGTTGTCCCTGGTTCAATCATACAGATGGTTGTAAGTGCTATTGTAGTAATCTTTAGCATTCGTGGAAGATAATTTTTTTATTCACAAACACATGGAATCCATGTGTTTTCTTTTATCTATCACAGAATTTACATTCCTATTCTGTTGATAATTTTGTAAAAATATAACAGAGGATATCCATGGAAACAATCAGACAAACATTTTCAGTCGCAAATCTGTATTTGAATGCAAGTGCTGATACCATCTATCAACACTTAATGAATACGCAAGGAATCGTTGCAGTAACGGTTGCTTTAAGCGACCGCAATGTGACTGTCGAGTTTGATCCATCGATTATTACAGCAGATATCATTATTGCAAAAATCAAAGCATGCGGATACCAAGCATATACACGTGAGATTCCAACTTCGGATATGCTGATACCACTGGATAATAAAGTTTCAATCAAACCCAATTACCGTATCTTGTTTATTTTTTTGTGGGTTGAAGTGATTCTACTAGCAATTCTATGGATCATGCATATAACGCCTTGGATTGGACTAATATTCTCTCTATATTCCCTATATGTTGGTCGTTTCATATTCATGCATGCAAAAGAGGAAATTCAAAAGGGAAATCCATCTTCTGCTACTATTGGTAGTATTGCCGTTTTGATTACATTTTTATACGGTATTTATCTAACAACTCAAAATACTGCAAATGCATATCCATTTATCATTTCAATGATTGCAATACTTGGTACAAACATCTATAAAACAAAATATCTAAAGTACATGCAACAATGTTCTTCTACTTCGTTGAATATAAAACAATATATTCCAGAAAATACAGCCGTATTCAATAAGACAGGTGAAGTCATTGAAGAAACAAGCCAGCTCAAAAAGAATCAGATTTTGATTATTAGACCTAATGAAAACATTCCTTGCGACGGTATCGTCGTAGAAGGATACGCATCTGTCGATGAATCTACACTGACAGGTGTACAATCAAACATCACAAAGTCCGAAGGTTCTTATGTTTATGCAGGTACACGTTGTTTACAAGGTTCTCTACAGATTAAGGTAGAGAAGATTGGCGAAAAGACAACACTATTGCAGTTTGCAAAACTTGCCAAAGAAACAGCGAACGATAAATCCTTTGATTCACCATTTAAGAACTTCTCAAAATACTTATTCTTATATTCTATTATTACAGCTATCATTTTATTCTTTGGATGGATCTTAGTTGGTAAGTCATTCTCTATAGCAATCAGTATTTCTATTGCAGTACTAGCATCTGTTGCAATGAACGCACTAACAATTGCCTCAGAAAAAGAAGTATTAGAAAAGGCAATCCACGCTGCTAAGAACCATGTACTATTCCGTAATGTGGACGCATTAGAGACAGCAGGCAAAGCAGAAACATTATTCCTTGAACAAGATGATGTATTGATTGGTTCAAAACCAGAAGTAACTGATTTTATTCCTGTCGATGATACAGATTTAAATATCATGCGCTATATTGCATATACACTATCCAATAAACGACATGACAGTTATTCAAGAGCGATTAATCGCTACTTAAAATCGCAAAAGATTTCATCTTCAAATCTAAGTGTTCTAACAAATTTCCAAAAGACACATCAAAGTGATTTGATTCAAAGTACATATAAGTTATGTAATATCCATGATTTCTCAAATACTGATTTAATAAATGATTCTACAAATCAGAAGATTAATGAACTCATGCATCAAGGAAAGACTGTGTTCATCTTAATTGGTGAAGAACAAGTCATCGGCTTAATCGCAATGCAAAAGCCTATCGTGCCAAATAGTTTACAGGCTATCAGTTCTCTAAAAGAACTCATAGATGTTCATCTTTTTACCCATGGTAATACAGAAGAGATTCAACATATTCAAGATTCTTGTGGCATTAAGAACATTCATGCAAATGTAGATATAAACGAAAAAGAAAATCTGATAAAATCATGCTCGCATGACTCTATCAGTATGTACGCAAGTGCAGAAAGTTCATGTACTTCATCTACAGCTGACATTAATGTTCAATTCGGTATTCCTCAGAATCTAGATTCTGATGATAACGACATTATATTGACGCGTAAACGTTTAAGTGATTTAGTATTCGCAATTCAAACGTCCGCAAAACTAAATCAACAGATTCAATTTAAGCAGATTGCAATCATTGCATATCATGTCTTGGCAGTCATTCTATTTGGCTTTATTACTCCAATCTTCTTTGATATACCATTACCAGCAATCTTACCATGTATTACTTCAATCTATGTAGTACGTTTCCTATTAAATTATCACAAATAGAAAAGGTCTCGATTAAACCCTGCTGTTTCATTCTAACGGTTTATTTTTGCGAGACCTTTCTTGATGCTATAGATTTGCTACATTATCTTTTTTTGCGATACTTCGCTACTGAAATACGAATTTCAGAACTATTTGTTATTCACAAATTATTTTTATATTCTATTTTATTTTAAATTGTCCATTGGTCTGTCCTCAACTTTATCTTGAGAAACATTTCATTTAACGATTACTTTTGTTAAATGTTGGAGCGTAAACTGTAATTGAGTAACACTTCCTTCATGAGCTTGTACCTCCTTATCCTTTCTTGCAGGGTACTTCTCTTTGCACCTTTACTATAGCATCCACTTTTTAAATTTAATAGTCTTACAATTAAAATTTTTTTGTTCTATAATATTATTGTTGGTCCGATAAGGACCATTTCTTATTTCCAGGAGGTTACCAGATGATTCAAGATATTTACCCACACATCTATAATAATACGTTTGATCCTGGTGTTAAGCCTTCAAACGATGATATTATCTTTTCATTTGAAGAAGACCAAGTCTTAATGAAAGATGAACATCAGTTCTACCACTATCACGATATTTCCAAGGAAAGTGTTTGTTATTATCTATTTTCAATCGATAATATCAAATTCTTCCTTGCAGACTTAACAAGTCTGAATCATATTAAAGTTTCTTTCCGCAAAATGCGTACCTTTGAAGATCAAATGTTAGGTTTTGCGGCAATCACAGCTTGGCATCTTTATCGTTGGATTCAGGATAATAAGTATTGTGGAAAATGTGGTCATCCGATGGATTTTGACAAAAAAGAAAGAGCGATGCGTTGTCCACATTGCTCAAATATTGTATATCCTAAGATTTCACCTGCTGTTATTGTAGGTATTACCAATGATAAGGGCCAGATTCTTGTCACAAAGTATGCACATGGTCATTACCAAAGCTATGCGCTCGTTGCAGGTTACTATGAAATTGGTGAAACAATCGAAGAAACTGTAAAGCGTGAGGTAAAAGAAGAAACTGGGCTAGATGTAACTGATATTCAATACTATAAATCACAACCATGGTCCTTTTCATCTTCATTACTATTTGGCTTCTGGTGTAAAGCGCATGGTGATCAATCAATTCAGATGGACGAAAATGAGTTGCGTGTAGCTCGTTGGGCAGATCGTGATGAAGAAATTAATACACTCGATAATGCTTCACTTACATCTGAAATGATTCAATATTTCAAACAAGGGAAAGTAGTCTAACTACTTTCTTTTCATATCTTCAGCTAACGCTATTTCTAACTCTAGCTTCTCTTTACTAAAGGGTTGTAAAAACTTTATTCTTGCACAATGTAGGGCTGGTCTGTTAATCCTATCTGTATTACCACCATATAGTGTATCACCCAAAAGTGGATGTCCTATTCCGGCAAATCCTGCACGTATTTGATGTGTTCTACCTGTTTTCAAACAAACCCTAATCAAGCATTCTGTAGAATATCGTTTGATCACTTCATATTCAGTTACACAATCTCTTCCACCCTGATTAAATGCCTGTGCCATCTTTCCTGTTTCCTTCTTCAAGGAAAATGAAAGTATTCCATGACTATCGAGTTGTCCTTCTACGATAGCGTAATATTCTTTTTGAAGTATTCCATCTTTTCTCTGTGCTGTTAATCTAGCTGCAGCCAACTGATTTTTAGCATATATCATAATACCTGATACATCTTTATCTAGTCGTCCTATTGGACGAATCACAAAATGTTCATCTTGGTAATAATTTCGTAGTAGTGTTCCCATATCATCCTCTAAATGATGATGGCTTGGATGAGATGGCATACCAGATGGTTTATTTACAACAACCACATCTTCATCTTCATATAAGATTTCCGGTTCTACACTAATGGAATGTAACTCAAACTTTTCTACATTCAACTCCTCAATCACCAACAAATCATCAGTATGTACAACTTGATTGACCATAACTGGTTTCTGATTTAAATACATCTGATATGCTGAAAACTTAAAGCGAGAAATCTCATGACGACTAAAACCCAGAGACGATAAAACGGACTTTATTGTAAGACCGTTTTGTTTATCTGTGATTTGATAGCGCAGTACTTTATTCATCTGCCTTAATCATACTACGTAAGTAACTATCAATGAAACCATCAATTTCGCCATCCATAACAGCTTGTACATTACCTGCTTCATGACCAGTACGTAAATCTTTGACCATTGTATAAGGCGCAAAGACATAGGAACGAATTTGAGAACCCCATTCATTCGCCTTCACTTCACCTCTTACCGCAGCTGCACGCTCTTCATTCTCACGAATCTTGAGCTGTAGTAGCTTTGACTTTAACATATTCAAGCATGCTTCACGGTTTTGAATCTGTGAACGCTGGGATTGGCAGAATACTGTAATTCCACTTGGAATATGTGTCATACGTACTGCAGAGTCTGTCTTATTGATATGCTGTCCACCAGCACCAGAAGCTCTCATTGTGATAACTTCCAAATCTTTATCATCAATTTCAATTTCAAGATCATCTTCAAACTCAGGCATAATTTCTACTGACGCAAAGGAAGTATGTCTTCTTGCGTTAGAGTCAAATGGTGAAATACGTACCAAACGATGAACACCACTTTCTGCCTTCAGATAACCGTAAGCCATAGGACCTTGGATCAAGACAGAACAGGATTTCATACCTGCTTCTTCACCTTCTTGATAATCCATTAGTTCAATCTTAAAGCCTTTCCTTTCAGCCCAACGCATATACATACGATATAGCATTGAGGCCCAGTCCATCGCTTCTGTGCCACCAGCACCTGGGTGAATTTCTAAAATAGCATTATGATCATCATACGGACTAGACAATAGAACCTGAATTTCAAACTCTTCAAACTTCTTCATTGTCTCAGTATATTCTTCACTAATTAGCTCATTCATATCTTCATCAAAAGAAGATGATAGTTCACTGATACCTTCACTTAATTCCGCAAACGCATTCGTTAAAGAATGGTGGGTTTCGATTAGAGCTTTTAACTGATTACTCTCACGAATAATTTTCTGTGCCTTCTTCTGATCATTCCAGAAGTCAGCTTCTGCCATTAAGGCATTATTTTCTGCTAAGCGTTTCTCTTTCCCTTCTAAGTCAAAGAGAGTGGCCAAGCGACTCCAATTTTGCTTGGCACTGAGAAACACTCTGTCTCATCTCATACAATTCCATGATTATGCCTCCTGTTCAGGACCATCCACTACACGAATGTTCATGCAGAACGCCACAATTTCACGAGAAATTGTACGCATCATATCTTCAAATAGGTTAAATCCTTCCGTAACATATGCCTGTAAAGGATTGCTTTGTGCGTAAGAACGTAAACCAATACCATCACGTAACTTCGACATTGTATCGATATGATTAGACCATGCACGGTCAATCATACGCAAGGAAACTTCCTTCTCGATTGGCAGTACTTTATCTTTCACCTTTTCAATCTTCTGTTCATAATCAGACCAAGCCTGTTCTAAGCAGATATCAACGACATCGTTTTCTGCTCGTCCTTCGATATCTTCTACGCGAACAATACCCTTGAACCCAATACCATCTAAAGCCGCAATCAATTCATTTAAGTCTTGATCTCTAGCTTCACTATTGAAGTGTGCTGCCACAATATCAGAGATAACACGCTTAAACATATCATAAATGACTGCGTGAACATCGTCATTTTCAAGAATATAATTTCTTGTCTCGTACATTGTTTCGCGCTGTTGACGCATGACATCATCATATTGTAATAACTGTTTACGAGCATCGTAGTTTACACCTTCTACACGGCGTTGTGCACCAGAGATAGAACGTGTAACAGTCTTAGATTCAATAACTGTATCACCAAGCTTTGCAAATAGTGCTTCCATGTGTTCTGCACCGAAACGTACCATTAGATCATCCTGTACAGATACATAGAAACGTGACATACCTGGATCACCTTGACGACCAGAACGTCCACGCAACTGATTATCGATACGTCTTGATTCATGTCTTTCAGAACCTAATACACATAGACCACCTAACTCACGAACGCCTTCGCCAAGCTTAATATCGGTACCACGACCAGCCATATTAGTCGCAATTGTAACTGCACCTCTTTGACCCGCCTTGGCGATAATGTCTGCTTCACGTGCATTATTCTTAGCATTCAATACTTCGTGTGGAATATGACGTTCCTTTAAGTACTTAGAAATTAATTCAGAAGTTTCAACCGCAATTGTACCTACAAGTACTGGTTGACCTGTCGCATGACGTTCTACAACCTCATCCACAAGCGCATTGAACTTTGCCTTCTTAGTACCATATACAGCATCTGGATAGTCAATACGTGCAACTGGACGGTTTGTAGGAATCTCATAAACGTACATATTGTAAATCTCTAGGAATTCTTCTTCCTCTGTCTTCGCTGTACCAGTCATACCACAAAGTTTGTTATAAAGACGGAAGAAGTTCTGGTATGTAATTGTCGCAAGTGTTGTTGTTTCTTGTTTGATGGAAATACCTTCCTTGGCTTCTACAGCCTGATGTAAACCATCAGACCATTGTCTACCCTTCATCAAACGACCTGTATTAGGGTCAACAATTACAATTTCATCATTTTCTTCATCAACGACATACTCAATATCTCTTAACATCACATAGTTAGCCTTTAGCGCTTGGTTGATGTGATGCAATAACTGTGTATGCGCTAGATTAAACAAGTTTTCAATACGGAAAGTAGCCTCTGCTTTCGCTGTACCTTTTTCTGTTAACTGAACTGTACGTGACTTGACGTCTAATTCATAGTCTTCATCTTTCACCAAACGCTTTACAAAGCGATCAGCTTGTAGATATAGATTGGCAGTATCTTTCTTACCACCAGAAATAATTAATGGAGTACGAGATTCATCAATTAAAATGGAGTCAACTTCATCGACCATCGCAACATTCAAGCCACGAAGCACACGATCTTCAACACGAGTAACCATGTTGTCACGTAGATAGTCAAATCCAAGTTCTGAGTTTGTTGTATATGTAATATCACAGGCATACGCTGCACGCTTTTGTGCCTTTGTTAATTGGCGAAGATTCAAACCAACTGTCAAGCCTAAGAAACGGTGAATCTCTCCCATCCATGCGGAGTCACGTTCTGATAGATATTCGTTTACAGTTACAACGTGAACACCTTTCCCATCTAGGGCATTTAAATATACCGCCATAACAGATGTCAAAGTCTTACCTTCACCTGTCTTCATTTCAGCAATATCGCCACCTTGCATAACAGCAGCACCCATGAGCTGTACAGGATATGGGAATTCTCCAATGACTCTTCGACAAGCTTCACGTGCTGTTGCAAATGCCTCTACAAAAATATCATCTAGAGTAGCACCAGCAGCAAGCTTTTCTCTTAGGTACGGTGTCATTGCCTTGAGTTCATCATCGCTCTTTGCTTTATATTCTTCTTCCAAGTCTAAAACTGGTTTGATCTTCTTTTGAATCTGTTTTAACTTACGGGCGTCTTCGTTGAATAATCGACTTAAAAAATTTGCCATAATGCCTCCATATTTTTTATACTAAATAACTATTTTATTATATATTTTCGGCCTATAAAAGGCAATGAGACAAGCCCTAGCCCAATACCTTAGGAATCTCTTTTATTTTCCGAATATTTTTACGCTTTTTTTCAGCCAAAGTTGATTTACACTAACCACATAGATTGCAATCTTACAGTCATAACCCTTTCAAACAACGTAACGCTCCTAATAAAGAAGCACCTGTTGTAATCGTATCATCAACTAACAAAATCTTCTTTGGCACAACACAGTTTTTCTTTAGTACAATGTTATCCGACATCTTCATGCGCTCTTCCACACTGCGATTTTTCTGGTCAAAATCATATACTTTTTCAAAAGAGATCTAACTGTCGCAAAGGCAAAGTGGAAAACATCTTTTCAAGATGATGGAACCCACGTTTCGCGATTTTTTCTTTAGAACTTGGTAAATAACAAACTGTATAACCAAAAAATTGTAATAACAACCACCACCGAAATGGATACAGAAATACTGTTTTCAATGCTTCATCAAAACATTCCTTATATTGAACTAATAATTTTGCAAAGACATCATCGTAGATATAACTAGCATATAGTTTATATCCATGAAACTTCATATGAAACTTAATCTTACTTAAATGATTTCGACAGGTATGACACAATGGATCATCATTCTCCAGTATATCGACGAAATCCCCATCTCCTTTTTCTATCCCACACATTAAACAGCGCATATTTGATTCGCCTGCTCTATCTTATTCTTACAAAGTTGCACTAGTTCTGTCTTTTCGCTACATAAAAACAGTACATCACCTTCTGGAGATGTAAAACTTCTTCCTGCTCTACCTGCCATTTGAATCAGCCCAGCCTCATCAAAGACAGAATGATTTGCATGCCATACACAGATATCTGCCTTAGGAATAGTTACGCCTCTTTCTAGAACTGTTGTCGCTATCATCACACCTAACGGGTTTTGTTTGAAATGATATATGATTTCATCCCTATCTTCACTTTCACTTGTACAGACATAACATTGCATAAAGATATTAAGAATAAACCCTAGCATCTTGGCAGTTTTAATAGTTGGCACAAAGATAATTCTAGGATTGCATGCATGTTTGTTTATCCATCGTATCAGTATAAAAAATAATAGTACCGATGGATAAATCAATAGTCTTGGAACTGGCAAATCATGTCCATGTGGACGCTTATTCAATATGATATGATGCATCATTCCTTCTTTCACTCTACTTAAAAGATACGCATCTGGTGTAGCGGTTAAATATATGATATTTCCTATGCAAGCATGTTTTGCTATACCATGTAATACTTCATCTCCACGATATGGAAAGGCATCTGGTTCATCTAAAATCAATAATGAGAATTGACCTTGGTAACGATATAACTGATGTGTCGTACACACAATTAAATCACCATCAGTTTCATCTGTATGTCCACCACATACCGCAACGATCTTTGCTTTTTTAAAATATGTTTTTAATCGTTCAGTTAGTTCTAATACGACCTGTCTTCTTGCAATCGCAAAACATACTTTGCGTTTTTCATTTAACGCATCTGCTATACTAGCAAGCACCATTTCCGTTTTTCCAGCACCACAAACACACTCCAACAATACATCTTTTGTACGAATGTATTGTTGACACTCTTTGGACACTGCTTCTTGCAGTTTTGTTAGGGGATATTGCATGGTATATTCACTACAATCATCGTGAATATCCTCAAGTTTAATATTTATTTCCTCTTCTAAAAGCAACCTTCCAAAAGCCTATACATTTCCGACAATAATATCCATGACTCCCTTTATAAAAATATGATTTTTGTGTATTACCACAACGTGGACATTTCATTTGTTCACCTCTAAAAATGTATATGAAAATAATCATCAATTTCCACAAAAAGGTTGATAGTATGAACTATCAACCTAAAGTATTACTTATTGTTTGTTCAACTTAAATCTCTTTACTACTGCAAAGCCAAATCCTGCAAGAGCAATAATCACTGCTCCAATATAGATTGGTAATTGAGAGTTATCACCTGTCTTAGGTGTAGCTGACTGTGCAGTTTCAGGAGCAGCTAAATACTTCAATGTAAATGTAATTTCATTGCTTGTTGGATTTGTTGAGTCAGCACCCGAAGGTAGCTGTACAGCATCCCACTTCAATGCAAATGCTACAACATTACCTGTTGCACCATCTGTAGCCTTCGCCATTAATAAGCCCGCCATGGAACCCGCTACTGTATAGTTTGTATTTGGACGAGCTGTGCTATTAAAGTGTACGCCATCCACTACAACTTCCATTGTATTTTCCATTCCAAGTACTGCATCCTTAAGATCTGCGAATGTAGTTACTGGAGCAGCCACCGTCATGTTGACTATAATAGTCTTTCCATTTACTGTTTGTGAAGTAATCCTATACTTACCATTGTCATGTAGTAAGGATACTGTTGGGTTTGTATCAAAATCCATTTCGTTTGGAATAGTTAATGAAGCTGTAAATGTTGCACTGTAATCTGCTAAAGCAATTGTAGTTGGATCTACATTAGCTCTATTAAATGCATTTTCAATTTCGCTCATCTTTGTTTTAACAGAAGAAACATCTAAGGAACCTGTAAATGCAAGATTAGCATCTTTTGTTGTTTCGTACACTGCATTATGCTGTGTTTCATTTCCAACAAGAATATCACCAGGAAGTGTCATCACTTCTTCATAACTTCTTTCTAGTGGGGCAGCATAGTTTACCGTTAAAGCAATCGCACTAGGATTATTTACGCTAGCGCCTGAAGCCATCTGCTTACCAACCCACTTCAAGTCAAAGTTAATTGTGCTTCCGGAAACGTTATTTGTAGCTGTAGCAGTTAAATTACCATTTACAGTACCGATTACTTCGTAGTTTCCTCCAGCTACAGATCTAGCATCGAAGTTTGCGGCAGGAACTTTAATCTTTATATCATCTGCCACTGCATTTACTGCATTCTTTAAATCTGTAAAATTTGTAATGTTTGCTGCATTAGCAAGTTCAAATGTTACGGTAGCACTCTGTATATTACCAGTCACATTACTTATAACAAATGAACCATTAGCACCTTCTAAAGTAGTATTTGCTAATGAAGGTACATCCTTAAAACTTAAGCCAGTTGGTAATGTAATTGTAGCTGTGAAAGATGTATTTAAGTTTGCTAAGCTAATTTGATTTGCAGCTGCAGAGTAGCTTGCTTCAATAGCAGCCATCTGATCTTTAATTGTCTTTGCATGGAATAAACCAACAAAGTTAAGGTCATCTGTCTTTTGTTTTGTCACTGCATTATTTGCAGTATCGTTATCAATTAATAAGTCCGCATCAACATCTACTGTCACATTTGAATTTGTAACAGTTGGCTGCTCAAATACATCACTAGTCGCAAAACTATCTGTTAATGAGATTGTAGCTGTATCAGCTTGGAATTCTGTAGGAATACGGAAAAAGCTACTACCTGTAATAAATCCAAAGCTACCAGTACTAGTAATCTTTAAGTTCTGATCAATTGCATTTGCTGCTACGTATCCATTTGCGTTAATACTATATGGAATTGTTAGAGTTACTTTTCTATTCTGTGTACCAGCAGCCACATCACTTTGATAAAGTGTATTGATACCAGCCCAATTTTGTTGTGCTAGAGGTAAATCAAAAGTTACCACATTTCCTGAAACGGTATACGTAATTGTTGTTCCTGGGATAATTGCGGATGTGCTTGCTGTAGTTGGTGTACCTAATGTTACTTCATTAGGGAATGTAACACTATATTTGATACTGGCCACCTTACCTGCTGTGCCATCGATATTCCATGGATATGCAGCACCGTATGTTGTCATATATGGAGCTAATTCAGACATAACATCTGCGATTGGTACATCTGCCATCCATGTACCATTATATGTACCATGATTGCTTCCAGTGACTCCACTTACGGAACCAGAGTTACTAACATATTGTGCAATTTGTAAAGTGCTTGCCGCGTTTACAACAGTCATATTTGGCATAAGAAAACCAAGTGTAACCATCAATGTTGTAAATAGTGTAATGATTTTAGTAAACATTTTGCTGAATCCTACATTTCTGCTCATACATAAACCTCCATTTCTTATACATTGATAAAATTTATCAACGAAAAACGATAAAATTTTACTCGGAGCCACATCATATTATAAGTATTTTACACTTTATTTTGTGTCTCAATTATACATTATGCCTTCATTATCTTTTTGTCAACATTTACAATAAACGCAGCCATTAATGCGATACTCATCATAATCGCATACATTAACATATTATTTTGATCACTTGTCTTAGGTGTTGAAATAGGTGCCTTATATACATTTGTAAATACAGCTTCATTTACAACTGTGCCATCTGCCTTTTCAACACGTCTATCTGCCACAAGTTGTCCAGCCACATCTCTTACCTCAAATGTGATTGTATAACGAGTTGTATCATAGTGTAATTTGCGATACCATCATTGATTTCACTAATTACATATTGATATGTACCTGCCTGTGTAATTTCGAAGACACCAAATTCTACTTCACCACTACCGGTTACTTCAGCTTGTTTTACACCACCAACACTACCTACTGGCATTGGATCTGCTGGATTAACAGCTCTCATCTCAAAATGGAATGTAGATGGATTTGTCGGATTACCTTCTACGATCTTCTTGACTGGTGGATCAACCAATACTGGTTTTGGTACATATGTATTTACAATCTTTGTGCCATCATAATGAACTGTAAAGTCTCTACCACTAATTGTGATTTTGCTTCCTTCTTCCACAACATTACCATCACCATCAAGTTCCTTTGCAGTATAAGTATTTGCAGCAGACGTAATTGTGTCTGTCACTGGTAAATTGGAGAATGTTGCCGTAAAGTGATTGTTCTTATCCACAACCACTTCTTGTACTTTATTACCATTTTTATATAGGGCAATTGTAGTAGAAAGCGTATCAATCTCACTTTGTGTTAAATTAGACCATTCTTTGTAAATGTCTTTGTTGTTGTTGCAGGGATAAGTGGCGTTACTTCTAAAGACTTCTTATTTGTAACTGTAAATCCTTGGTCTACATCTCCTGTTACAGTTGCAGTATACCAACCATCGTTAATCTTAATCTTGCCAGAGCTATCTACGCCCACTTCTTTCACTGAGTATTGATAGTTTGTACCAGTTGTTGGATTTACTACATCAATATTATCGAAAGAAACTTCCCAATTATTCGCTGCAGTAAGTTTCTTCTTTTCTAGAACTGTTCCATCACGGTATAACTCTACTTCTATTTCACTCACTGGAGCAGTAAGCGCAGTACCATCATAGTTCTTCCAATCCTTCGCAACCTTGATTGAAGAAGTATGAAATGTCATCGCAGCAGGCTCTAGAGTTAATGTTGCACGGTTACCATTGATATCATAATCCAATACTGGAGTAATCACGTCTATCTTATCGTTATGAGACATTGTTAAGTTATTCTCAGCCTTATATGTCACTTCAATTCTTCCGCCATCACCATTACTTAATGTTGTTTCGTAACCAACATAAGCATATTGGCATCTGCTGGATCTGTAACAATATCATAATCTCCTGGTTGAGGAGCGTGATTGAGTGCGTATGTCTTGCCTGGCTTTAACTTAATATACTTCACTTCAAAGTTTGGCGTCGCCTCCACTTTGTCCAGTTTTAATGGTAACTGATTTGCACCTTCTGGCATGAATGCAGGACCAAAATCCAGATTCTCATTTAAGAGAGGAATAAATACATTTGCGTAGTTAATATTTGTTCCACTATTATTTCTGAGTTTGATACGCATTGTTGTCGTATCGTCTTTTTCTAATACGACTGTTGTATCTTTCTTCGTTGTCGCAGAAGTATTGTCATAGATGATTTCTGCACCTGTATCTTTATCAATCAAAGTGGAATGTGCATTCACTTCAGCTGCCTGATTCACTTTGACACCAGGTCCTTCAGACAAGGAAACCATTGTCTTCCCAGAGTTTACAGCTGTACCAAATACCGTTGTGTATTTGTCAGTATTCCAGTTACTTCTATCCCACTTTTCAGGTTTGATGACTGCACCAATCGCATCAAAGTCCTTTGTCGTAATTCCAAGGAAGTCATTGATATGGTATGTCGCAACCTTTACCGTCTTATCCGCATGAACATCAAACTTGATTGTCATATTCTTACTTGTGAAGTTTGGCTGATATTGACCTCTTGTTTCTTGGCCAATATCAATGGAATACTTCCCAAACTTTGACTTTCTCACCATCTTTTTCAAACTCACCTACATATGTTGGTGTACTCAATGTTCCGTTTGTTACTTGTAAGTTTGAATATGTAAATCCTTCTGGCATAATCATGTAAATCTCAGGTTCTTGTAGCGGGTTCCAATCCCAGTTTGCGTCATTAATACGTCCAGATACTGTAAAGGAATTTCCACCAAGAATTTGTGTTTGATTGATTGAACCAACACCATTCTTTACTTCAGGTACCTTTGGCTTACCAATTAAGGTATATGTATCACCAGCAGTTGGTGTAGTGCCTGTATTGTATAGTTTTACAGTTGTCTTAACACTATCGTTAGTACCTACCTTCCAGCTTCCATATACACCATTTGGAATATATGACCAACCGTAGAATTCACCGTCAGAGATAAACTGATTATTTGGATTCCAAGTATCTAATAAGTCACGATGTGGACGTACACCATCATACTGACCAGGGATTTGACCAATATCAACCTTGATAGATTTAATAGAATCATTAATATCTAGGCCTAGTGCTGTATTTGTGATTAATGCAGATACATTTAATGGAGATGCATTTGGCTTCTGTAAAATACTTGGATCAGCTACACCACTAGCACCACTCGCAGATGTCCAATAGATGTTTCCATATACCATATCTGCGTGATATGGAATTGTAACACCACGAATAATCGCAGTATCTGTTTCATCAATTGTCATTTCAAGTGTCTTTGGTTTTGTTGGTGTAGATAATTCATTCTTAATTAATAAGGAACCTAAACGAACATTGTATGTATCATACTTTATATGCCCAGTTTACTGCTGTATCAACTAAGGCATGAGAAGCTACCTGTTCTGGATCAGAACCGTCAATCAACTTCACTGTCATGGTAGATACGTTGCTAGAAGTACGATCTGCGTTTGGAGTATCATCCCAGATTGTCTTCTTAAAGTTTTTTAGAGTAATTGTAAACGAAGAGCCATTTGCACGTGTACTATTTGACGGAACCTTTACATGAGGTACAAACTTTGGTGTTCCAGAATAAGAACCAGGTTCATTCCACTCTAATTTCGTGGTCTTCATTCCACCACTCTCTGTCGTTGAAACAACAGTACCATTTGAATGATATAACTGTGTCTCTTCGAGAGATATAAATTCAATGTCACTAGGATATTCAATTTCAACAGTTGTCTTACTGCCTGCTTCTGTCAAGGAATTTCCACCTGTAATGGAAGCGAGCAATGTTGTCGTTGTATCACCCTTACTGATAGTCTCTGTTGATTGGTCTGTCCAGAAGTTATATCTAAACTCTTCTGTAGACTTGCGTTAAAAGAACGTGCATCTACAGATGGAGTTGAATCTGTACTTAGACTAATCTGAAACAAATTCGTAAGAATCTGATTTGGATCCTGATTTAGATATGCACTGTCAATGCTGAAACTAATTTCTCCTGCAGAAGCCACATTTGTTAGAGATGTCTTTGACTTAAAAATTAATTCGCCATTTCTTGACTGAGCAGAACCTGCAGTTGGATATCCATATGGGGAAGTACCTGTCCCTGTAGGTGTCTTAACCAACTGTTCAAAACCCGTTGCAGTAATTGGACCTTCCGTAAATGTTGAACCTGGAAGTGTAGTAATATACGCTCCATTTCCAAGATTTAGATGAAAATAGGTATTTGAAAACTGTAAAGATGATGGAACAGAATATTCTACATCCAATGAGTAAATAACCCCTGTTTTTAGTTCAGGAACATCACCAGCCAATAAATCAGCTACCTGAGCACCTGTAGATGAGTCCTTTACTACTACTTTATTAAATTTAAAACCGGTTGTATCCTCAGCCTGAACGACTGCTTTTCCAGGAATAAAACCAGCGATTACGATTATAAGTGATAATAGAAACGTAAACACCCTCTGTATTCCCTTTGCAAAACAATGATTGCTACACATAGATTTCTCCCCCTAAAAAAGTTTTAGCAGCGTTTTACTTTGTACGAAGTAGTTGCTAGGAATCGTGATTTCCACAATCAACGCTACTTGGCAATGTGGTTTCACTTTTATTTTTATCGTTCTAGTTTAGTAATACTTCGTATTCAAAGGCAGTGTTTACAAACAAAAAGTAGTATTTGTTGTTCATTACAATTTTAAGTGAAAAACCGAAAATAATGAAATACTATATTTTTTTAATTTTTTTAGTTAATAATTTTTGTCATATTAGTAATATTTAATGCATATAGTTATTATTATTGAAATATTGTTATTAATTTTACATTTCAAAAATGATGTTTATAGCATAAAAGACAAGTCCCTTGAAGTGCATCTTCTTAGGACCTGCCTTTTATGTTCTATCCCTTCCGATTATTCTTTAGTCGATAACTGCACGAGCAGCAGCATCTTTGTAATACTTAAATTCTGTAAATACTTCTCCCTTATATGGGTTTTTCTTTGTCTTCATGCAAGTACGGATGATATAGATAATTGCTATGCAGTTAACAATCAAAGCTATTGCACTAATAACTGTCATCATTGTAGGATTTGCGTTAGCACTTCCTCCAGCCACAATTCCATTCAGTGTTCCATCTGCGTATAATACTGGTAATGTTACCCATGGGAATGCCTTTGTACCATCTGCAAATGTTTCTTGGAATAATGGGAATACCTGTGCAAACATACACCATATGCATAAAGTATTCGCTCTATTTTGAATCCATCCACCCTTATTCCATAGTAATGCAGGAATTGTTGGTGATAGTAGTAATGCAACACCACAGAACCATGAATGTGTTGGTAAACAGTTGTATGTATACGCAAAATTCCACACATCATAGATTAAGATATATACCCAGATCATATCTGGCCAAATCATATCCTTTTCATCCTTAGAAGAATATACAGCCCACCAACCTGTCATACAGAAGATATTGATCAAACCCGCTAAACCATTAAATATATTATGCCATCCTCCATATAACCATACACCTTCAGAAGATAACCACCATTTGTACCAACCATTAATCGCTGACTCAAAATCACTTGCTACTGCAATCAAGATATTAATAGCAACAATCGCAAATGGGAACGCACGGAACCAATGTTGTTTTCCAATACCCCATTTGTATTTGATCATCATAAATCCAATACATCCTGTAAGTGCTGCATAGAGTTTTGCATAATGGAACCAACCATTCATATATAGATATGTTTGGTTATGTAGTGCCCACTCTGCCCCCATTCTCGCTGATACATAAATTACGATAAAATAAATTGTCAAAATTAATGGTAAAACAAAAAACATTAAGATACCGCCAAACTTTGTTCTACGAGAAAACTCATTCAACAAAATCAAACTTGCAAGTACTCCTAGCATTGCGACCCATTGGTATATGGCCGTATCCCCGCTAATGTGAAATAACATATTTTTCCCCCCTTTTTTTATGTTCTCACTTCATTCAATTATGCATGTATATACATGTGATTAATTTCACTTATATTTTATAAAACATCAAAATGTTAGACAATGGCTAGATAAAAAAATTTTTTTAGAATTTTGACAAATATAAAAAAATTGGATAGATTTTTCATCCAAGTATCCAAATTATTTTTCTGTATATGCATGCAACATATACATTATAAAAAGCAAGTCTTTCAAACTGATATCAGTTCTAAAGACTCACTTCATCCTTTTTATTAAACACAATATTTTTTTGATGACTGGTATATGATTCAGTACTGCAGATATACTCATTGATACAATAAATACAATAATGGATATTAATGGAACTGAAATCCATGCATTCATTGACAAGGTATCAAAGTGGAGAATAGCCGCCATACTTTCAATGATAAATGTATGAATAAGGTATGCCCCAAATCCAAACTTTGATAACACTACCACAAATTGATTTATCTTCTCATTCTGGAATGAATGATACTTAAAAGAGTGTATGAATCGAAATAACTTCTAATAAAAACATTCACTTCAAAATTTCCATAATAATTAGAGTTGGCTACCTGTGTCTTAACAGATAAGCCTGCGTCCGCCACAACCGTAAAAGATAAATCCTAAGATACCTGCCACATAAATTATCATACGTACATTCTTCTTAAGTTCAATGCGATCCAAGTAATATCCTAGTATGAAATAGAAAGTATAACCCAACACCATACTCATACCCATATTCATTAGATTCGAATCAATAGTATTGACCATCTTTTTGAATCATACCATTATTGTATCCCACAAAAATCATTTACAATTTTAAGCAACCAAGGAATTAAGAAGGCAAATATAAATGATAATTTTTAAGAAGTACTTCATAACTATCTCATCAGAAACAATCTTCTTCATGAACGGGATACACATATATAGTCCAATAATCATAAGAACAAACCACATATGATAATGCCCTGTCACTAATGTCCCTATATGTGATTTTAGGCTATATATTAATCCATGTTTAAATGTATCTGTTGTTAATATTGCATAAAAGAGGCTCCATGATACAAATGCAATTACCATGCGAAGTACATATTTTGAATAGATTTTCTGAATTGGTACATCTCTATTCAAGAAAAGTGCTCCACTAATCATCACAAAGATTGGTACTCCCCAGCGAACCAAGCTATCATAAATATTGAAAACTTGCCACTGCATTCCATTTACATCTACATTCGACCAATTTGACGCTGCCACATGAATAAACACTACAGCGAAAGTCGCAACCAAACGAAGATAGTCACAATATACTTTTCGTTTCATATGTTCTCCTTTACAATGTTACACTTACTTTTTAAATCTTATGTATTATATCACATATAGCAGAAGGCCTTTGCTTAGGCAGATATCAACTATCGCATATCTTCTGGTGTTGTTATTTTATAGTTAGAATATTTTCCTTCAACTACAGCCACTCTTATGTCAGAATACTTCTCTACCAAGGAAGTATCATCCGTACCAATAAAGTGGTCCTTTTTTGCTTTATGCATGCATGTGAGTAATAAATCTGTCTCAAATGCTTGTGGTGTTTGTGCACATTGTAATGTACTACGTTCATATGTCTCTACAACATATCCATCTTTCACATGCTTTACTGTATCCTTGCATGGAACGCACAATAAAGCAGCCTTCTCTGTTTCCATCGTCTTTTTAAGTTTCTCTAATGACTCTTGATCCAAGAATGGTCTAGCTCCATCATGCACAAAAACAATATCTGCTAGTACTGCACGCAAGCCATTATAAACACTATCTTGACGTGTTGCACCACCACACGCAAATACGACTCTACCATCTTTTCTTCCATGTACTTTTTCAAAATGTTCTGCACAATCTGTTACTAAAACAATTTGTACACAATCACTATCATTTAGAAATACAGAAAGCGTCTTATCCAAAATGGTTGTTCCATCTGGCAGTTTTGCATAAACCTTATTATATCCAAGCTTCATTCTTGTTCCACTACCTGCCGCAACAATTAGAGCACTGTATTGCATAACTTTCTCCCTCTTTTCATATATTAAAACATAATCAGATGTCATGTGCATTAATAAAATGTATAATAATCAAAAAAGGAGATAACATGCGCTATAACGGAATTATTTTTGATTTTAACGGTACATTATTCTTTGATACTGATTTACATATTCAAGCTTGGGATACTATCGCTATGAGAGTCGTCGGTGAACACATGACAAAAGAAACTCTCGTACAGAAATATTGGGGGTTAGCAAATGTCGATTTGATTCAACGTATGACGAATAACACACTTTCTACAGAAGAATGTGAACGCTTATCAGCCGAAAAAGAAGCCCTTTATCGCCAATATGTTAAAAATGATCCTAATGCAGAGCTAGCTCCGGGTGTCATTGAATTCTTTAACTACCTCAAACAACATAATATTCCCTTTACGATTGCCTCTGCATCAATCAAAGAGAATATAGATTTCTACGTATCACAGTTCAATTTAGACCAATGGATCGATCCAAAAACAATTGTCTATGATGATGGTACATACAACAGTAAATATGAAATGTATTTAGAAGCTATGAAACGTCTTCATATATCTGATCATGTTATCGTCTTTGAAGATTCTATCAACGGTGTTCTCGCCGCAAAAAAAGCTAACGCAAAAGTGATTGCGATTGCTAGTGATTCTCTTGAAGCACATGATCTTCCATTCTTATCTGCGACAATCAATGATTTTCAAGGTATTGTTGAATTACTTGAAACTATTCCTGAATAACTCCATATAGAAAAAAGGTCTCAAATATGAGACCTCATCCAAATACTGCACCTAATAATCCATAAGATACTAATGTCATGATGACTGCAGCCATTGCAACTCCAATCAATATTGATAGGGTTGCTTTTTTTAAGTCCATTTCAAACAAGGCCGCAATTAAGCATCCAGTCCAAGCACCTGTACCCGGTAATGGAATACCTACAAATAATGCCAATCCCCAGAAACCATACTTATCGATTTTCGGCTTATTCTTAATTGCTTTCTGTTCTAACCACTCCGCAATCTTAGATAAGTGATGTGTTGATAACCAATGGATTAGTTTCTTAATACCAAACAAGATAAAAGGAATTGGCAAAATATTACCAATGACGCACCAGAATACTGCTTCCCACATAGGGACACCTAGCATCTTGGCAAGTAATAAACCACCACGTTCTTCAATCAGTGGTAATAAACTAACTAAAAAAATTGATAATTTAGGTGATAAAAACTTTCCAATCGTTCCTGCCCACCAGATAATAAAACTTTCCATGCAAAAACCTCCGCATATCCTTGCATACTTTACCATAGACCACTATTCATCGCAATTGCACTAACAGAAAATCATTTAAAACTGGCAAAAATTTATCTGTACTCGTAGTTCCCCAGGTTTCCAAATTATTTTCCAAAAAAATACAAAAATGTGTTGACACCATCTGCTGTGGTTGATATTATATTAAAGCATTCGATGAAGTTGGGCCTGTAGCTCAGGTGGCTAGAGCGCACCCCTGATAAGGGTGAGGTCGCTGGTTCAAGTCCATTCAGGCCCACCATTTTCGGAAAATTCATCGAATTGATATACATGGGGTTATAGCTCAGCTGGGAGAGCACCTGCTTTGCAAGCAGGGGGTCAGGAGTTCGATCCTCCTTAGCTCCACTTATCAAAAAAATACCGTAGAAATGCGGTATTTTTTATTTACTAAGAAGAATTTGAGATTAATAAACTAAAAGCAGATTTCACGTGTGTGTATGAAATCTGCTAAATTTTTATTTCTCAGGTTTTGCAAGAACAAATAATGCGTTACGTTCGTAGTTTTCGTTTCCTTCTTCTGCGAAGAAATCATACATAGACCAGTTATAGTAGAAACGTTCAGCACCATACACAAAGTAACCATCTTGATTATGGTCAGTTGTATCATAAGGATCTGCCATAATCATAACATCATCCTGCGTTGTTTCTGTTCCCATATCATCATAACCAATGACTACTTGCCAGTGTCCGCCCCACTCAATCCAGCAAACCATTACAGCATTTCCTGCTTGGATTTCTTCCTTAAAGCGCGACAGAGGGAAAACTTCATGTGGATCTTCACCAATATGATCGTAGTTAGATTCAATATTAAATCCACCAACACCTTCAAACATTTCAACTGCTTGTTTTACAGATGTAGGTCCAGGAGTTAAACCATTAGAACGTAGTTTTGCAAGATCTTCTTCACCTAGATTTCCTCTTTTACCATAGAAATCCATAACCATTAAGGCAGAAGCCACACCGCAGCTCCACTCACTAGATTGTTGAATTGTTTAAACTTTGGCAAAATTGAAAGTGAGCCATTACTTGTCATATTGTAATAATCTAAAGATGTAAAATAAGGACTTTCCTTATGATCTCCTGCACGTTCAACGGAATCTGAACCAGCTTCTGGATCTAAATCTTCATTATCCTCAATCTTCATTTCATCACTGTAATTACCAGTATTGTTTGAGGCTGTCTCCTTTTCAGATACAGCTTTTGTTGTGCATGCTGTCATAAGCAATGCTAGTAAAATCAAATAAAACTTCTTCATTTTTCCCCTTCCCGGTCCCCAACAAAAAAGGCAGTATCAACCAATACCACCTGTATGTATCTATTCGTCACACACTTATCTATAAAAGACTACTACAGGTACAGAGTTGATTTGCTCAATATGCGGGAAATCCCGATTAATCAGGCAGTCCTTCTGCCCTGCTGCATCCACGATGCAGTCCCTGCTTCTTCAACAGGTCTTCGGCATTTGACCCGGCCGTCCGTGTAGCCTCAGCTTATAATAAGCGGTCAAGCGTGACATATTTATCACAGTGATAGTTTACAAAAAGCAATATATAAAAACAAGTATATTTTTTGAAATTTTGTATCATGCATTAAAAAAAGATTCACTACACTATTGTAGTAAATCTTTTCGTAATAACTTTTATAAAGCAGCCTTCACTTGTTCGTAAACACCTTCACCATCTAACTTATACTTAGCCATAAGCTTATTAGCATCGCCAGATTCAGCATAAGTATCTTGGATGCCAATACGGCGAATCTTCTTAGGGCACTTATCTGCAGCAATTTCACAGATGAGTCCACCTAATCCACCGATTACATTATGTTCTTCAGCCGTAAATACTACATCATACTTCGCTAGTAATTCAGCAATCTGTTCTTCATTACATGGCTTGATAGCACATACATCTACTACAGCTACTTCCTTACCTTCTGCGCTTAACTTTTCAGCTGCCTTTAAAGCAGATTGAACCATCAAGCCACAGGCAAAGATAATAGCATCCTTACCTTCACGAACAACGTTAACCTTGCTGAAATCAAATACTGTATCTTCAGTATAAACATCTTCAACAGATGAACGACCAAGTCTTACGTAACATGGTGTCTTTGTAGAAGCAACATGTCTAATAACAGCCTTTGTCTGTGCAGCATCACATGGTACATACACTTCCATTCCTGGTACAACACGCATGAGTGCGATATCTTCAATTGCTTGGTGAGATACACCATCTTCACCTACTGTAATACCTGCGTGTGTTCCACATACCTTAACATTTAAATGTGGATATGCAACACTGTTACGAATCTGTTCCCAAGCTCTACCTGTACAGAACATAGAGAATGAAGATGCGAATGGAATAAATCCGCTTGTCGCAAAACCAGCTGCATGACCAATCATATCAGCTTCGGCAATTCCTAAATTAAAGAATCTTTCAGGTGCTACCTTTTTCGCATTTGCAGTCTTAGTACTGCCTGAAAGGTCAGCATCTAATACCACAATCTTTTTATTTCAGCGACTAATTCAGCTAACGCTTCACCGTACGCTTCTCTTGTTGCCTTACCCATGACTACTCTGCCTCCAATTCTGCCATTGCTGCTTCAAATTGCTCTTGGTTAGGAGCCTTTCCATGCCATCCAGCATTGTTTTCCATAAAGGAAACACCCTTACCCTTAACAGTACGAGCGATGATTGCTGTTGGCTTGCCCTTCACTGTCTTTGCTTCAGCAAATGCAGCTTGTAATTCTTCCATATTATGTCCATTAACACAAATTACATGGAATCCAAATGCCGCAAACTTCTGGTCCAATGGTTCAGGACCAATAACATCAGCAGTATTACCATCAATCTGTAAACCATTTACATCGATGATTGCGCACAGATTATCGTTCTTATAATGAGCAGCAGCCATTGCAGCTTCCCAGATTTCGCCCTCTTCTGTTTCGCCATCACCAATTAAGCAATAGATACGATGGTCATTACCAGCTAATTTATTAGCTAATGCCATTCCATCCGCTACCGCAAAACCTTGACCTAATGAACCAGTAGACATATCTACACCAGTTACATAGTTCATATTTGGATGTCCCTGTAACTTAGAATCTATTAAACGGAATGTCTTTAATTCTTCTTCAGCCAAAATACCCTTTTCAGCTAGTACAGCATATAAAAGTGGTGATACATGTCCCTTCGATAATACAAAACGGTCACGATCAATTCCACCAGCATCTTCCTTATTGATATCCATCACATCAAAATAAAGCACTGTAAGAATATCTGTGGCACCCAAAGATCCTCCAGGGTGTCCAGATTGTGCAGTATACACTTGTCTTAAAATATTCTTACGAATATTCTTCGCGTGTAATTTTAAATCTTCAATTACCATTATACGGCCTCCTGTTTTTATACTATTTTTTTATATTATCATGTTCATAATAGATACAAAAGTTCTTTTCCCTAACATTTACCTAAAGGAAAAGAAAGTATTCATTTATATGGAATATCGTTCATAAAACATTCCATTTTTCTGTATTTTTTCTATACTATTCCTATGAAGGTACTTTTATGAAAAACAGTTTATTACAAGAAATATCAATCCATGCATTGACCGAGTTTAAATTAGGTAGTGCTGAATATCCAGAATCCAATTCTGGTTGTACAGTCATCTTAAGTGAATCAGGATATCCTACCGGAATCGATATTCGTGGTGGTGCTCCTGCATCTAGAGAAAGTGGGCTATTAAATCCACTCGCTGCTAATGATGGAGTGCATGCGATTGTACTATCTGGAGGTAGTGCCTTTGGGCTTGATACTGCTAGTGGCGTTATGAAGTTTCTAGCAGAACGCAACATCGGTTTCCCTACTGCGGCAGGTGTTGTACCAATTGTGTGTGCTTCCTGCTTATTTGATTTGAACGGTAATTCAACACAGAAATATCCTGACGCAAATCTTGGCTATCAAGCATGCGAAAATGCATATCAAGGAATCTTTAAGGAAGGAAGACATGGAGCTGGGACTGGTGCTACTATCGGAAAGATATATGGTCCTAAACAATCATCTCCTTCTGCCTTAGCAACCTACGCAGTACAACTAGGAGATTTAAAAGTTGGAGCCATTGTTGCAGTTAATGCAGTCGGTAATATCTATGATCCTATTAGTGGCAACATACTCTCTGGTATTCGCAATCTAAAAGATGGCGGTTTATCGATGCCGAGGAAGCATTATACACTGCAATCTTAGGTCGTGATTTATTCCATCAAAATACAACTATCGGTGCAATTATTACCAATGCAAAACTAGATAAGACAGCACTCACAAAGGTTGCAGGCATGGCACATGATGGATATGCACGCGTTATTAAACCAGTGCACACTACATTTGATGGAGATTCCATCTATACGATGAGTTCTAGCACTGTACCAGCAGATATTAATGTTGTAGGTACAATCGCTGCTTATGTTATGGAACAGGCAATTTTAAAAACTGTTGATTTCAGTAGATAACTAGGAGCATATCAATCATGAATGAACGTTTACAAAAACAAATGGATTTCATCCTAGAAATCGATAAAGAAAAAAATATCTTTCGTCAGACGCATTTAACTAATCATGGAAGAAATGAGAATGACGCAGAACATGCATGGCACATGGCTATTATGAGCTATCTTTTAAAGGAACATGCAAACGAAAAGATTGATATTGCTAAGACAATGATGATGTGTCTGATTCACGATATTGTGGAAATTGATGCAGGTGATACCTATGCATACGATACTGAAGGCTTAAAAACACAAAAGGCAAGAGAAGACCTTGCCAAAGAAAGAATCTATTCACTTTTACCAGATGATCAAAAAGCAGAATTGATTGCACTCTTTGATGAGTTTGAAGCAAACGAAACTGCCGAAGCGAAGTTTGCACATGCGATGGATAACTTCCAGCCTCTCTTACTTAACGATTCAAATGATGGCGGTGACTGGAAGGAACATCAGGTTACTGCTGAAAAGGTATATGGTCGTCAATCAAAAACCAAGCTAGGTTCAGAATCCATCTACGAAGTGACAGACAAAATCCTTCAGACTCATATTAAAAAAGGTAATCTAAAATCTCATGGGGGGGTTGGGGATAGGCTATAAACTTTTGTGGGCACGAAAAATCATCGTGCTCATTTTTTGTGGGGAGACCCAAATATAATAAAACCTCCATGCTATTATCTTCTTGTCCGGAGAATTAAATAGAAATGGAGGTAGCCCTATATGGCTATTCATGATTTTATCACATTAGCTTATTAGCTATTTTTTTATAGTTCTTGAATAATAGGTCATAGTATGTATTTCTCGTTAATGTCAAATATACAAAATATTGTTTAGACACTATAAAAGAAAAAGGCAACTCCTTAGAGAATCACCTTAATATATTGCCTTTTATTAGTTATATCCCCACGAGATTTTTTTGCGTATTTTTTTGAAAAATCCCGCACAATTTTTATATTACTAAGAAAAGAAGATGATTATCTAATATAATCATCTTCTGAATATAGAGTTTGTGGTTGACTTCTTTTTAATCATATTTTTGTTAAATTGTAGGTCTTTACCACTCTCATAGTATTTTGAACATATGTTGAACTTGTAGCATATCCCGCTTGTTTAATATATGTCAAATACTCTTCTGGAGTTGTAGCTGTCTTAATCTTCGCGTAGTTAGGGAACTTCGTAAATTCAAAATACCCACGTACACCTTCCTCTATGCTGTTATATACTCTGAAGTTATCACGAATATTTGTATAAGTTCCTGGAACATATTCTTCCTGCGTAGCCATATTAACAGACTTACCCGTCCAATATGGTCCAGCTTTCAATCCAAAGTAGTTATGATACTTAGCAGATAGTGTCGATCTTCCCCAATTACTTTCAAGAATAGCTTGAGCAAGAATTCCACTATTTACCTTAATACCATACTGTGCTGAGTACTTACGAATGTAATAAGCCATTACCTGAATAAACTCTTCATTTGTGTAATTTTCTCGCAATGTTTTTGGGGAAGCGCTCTTTCCAAATTCGAAATATTCTTCTTCGCCATTTTCCATCTGTACCCAACCATTTGCATAGTATCCGTTTAGTGCATACACCCCGTTGATCCATCCGGTAGCGTATTCACCATCCTTATACAGGCGCTGCTCTCCACCATAAGTCTGAAGCCCTTGGGCAAGAATTCCATTTAAGTATAGACGTTCATCTCCGTTAGCATCGATTCCTTTGCCAGTAAGACGTACTCCATCTTTATAGAATAGATAATATTTACCATCAATTGGCTCGTTATGACGCACCCAGCCATTGGCAAGATAACCACTTACATAATACTTGCCATCCTTAAATCCTGTAACAAGATTTCCATCTTCATATAAGCGATATTCATCTTTATAATTTTGCATGCCTTGAGCTAAGATTCCGTTTATGAATAGATGCTCTCCATTTCCATCAGTTCCGATACCAGTTAAACGCAATCCATCTTTATAGAATAGATAATATTTACCATCAATTGGCTCGTTATGACGCACCCAGCCATTTGCTAGTACTCCATTGATATAGTACTTCTCATTGTGCATATCAACCACATTTCCATCCTTATAATACTGATATTGACCAGCATGATAATTATATCCCTGTGCTAATAAGCCGTTGATAAACAAATGTTCTCCATTTGCATCTTTGCCAATGCCTGTTAAACGTACACCATTTTCATAGAATAGATAATATTTACCATCTACTGGTTGTTGGTGGAAGTGCCAGCCGTTTATTACGTCCCCATTAACAAAGAGACGTTTTGCACCATCGTATTCATATACACCTTGTGCAAGTAAACCATTAACGTAATAGTGCTCTTCATTTTTAGCATCGATTCCTTTGCCAGTAAGACGTACCCCATCTTTGTAGAATAGATAATATTTACCATCAATTGGCTCGTTATGACGCACCCAGCCATTGGCAAGATAACCACTTACATAATACTTGCCATCCTTAAATCCTGTAACAAGATTTCCATCTTCATATAAGCGATATTCATCTTTATAATTTTGCATGCCTTGAGCTAAGATTCCGTTTATAAATAGATGCTCTCCATTTCCATCAGTTCCGATACCAGTTAAACGCAATCCATCTTTATAGAATAGATAATATTTACCATCAATTGGCTCGTTATGACGCACCCAGCCATTGGCAAGATAACCACTTACATAATACTTGCCATCCCTAAATCCTGTAACAAGATTTCCATCTTCATATAAGCGGTATTCACCTTTATAATTTTGCATGCCTTGAGCTAAGATTCCGTTTATGAATAGATGCTCTCCATTTCCATCAGTTCCGATACCAGTTAAACGTAATCCATCTTTATAGAATAGATAATATTTACCATCAATTGGTTCGTTATGACGCACCCAGCCATTTGCTAGTACTCCATTGATATAGTACTTCTCATTGTGCATATCAACCACATTTCCATCCTTATAATACTGATATTGACCAGCATGATAATTATATCCCTGTGCTAATAAGCCGTTGATAAACAAATGTTCTCCATTTGCATCTTTGCCAATGCCTGTTAAACGTATACCATCTTTGTAGAAATAATAGTAATGCCCATCTATTGGCTCGTTATGACGCATCCAGCCATTGGTAAGATAACCACTCACATAGTACTTACCATCCCTAAATCCTGTTAATGGATTACCTTTCTCATAGAAAAGATTAACACTATTGATATTTTGCAAGCCTTCTGCAAGAACACCATTAATAAATAAATGTTCACCGTCTGCATCAGTGCCCATACCAGTTAAACGCAATCCATCTTTGTAGAATAGATAATATTTACCATCAATTGGCTCGTTATGACGCACCCAGCCATTGGCAAGATAACCACTTACATAATACTTGCCATCCTTAAATCCTGTAACAAGATTTCCATCTTCATATAAGCGATATTCATCTTTATAATTTTGCATGCCTTGAGCTAAGATTCCGTTTATAAATAGATGCTCTCCATTTCCATCAGTTCCGATACCAGTTAAACGCAATCCATCTTTATAGAATAGATAATATTTACCATCTACTGGTTGTTGGTGGAAGTGCCAGCCGTTTATTACGTCCCCATTAACAAAGAGACGTTTTGCACCATCGTATTCATATACACCTTGTGCAAGTAAACCATTAACATAATAGTGCTCTTCATTTTTAGCATCGATTCCTTTGCCAGTAAGACGTACCCCATCTTTGTAGAATAGATAATATTTACCATCAATTGGCTCGTTATGATGCACCCAGCCATTTGCGATATAACCACTCGCATAGTACTTACCATCTCGATAACCTGTTACTGGATTACCATTTTCATACAGAAGATCTATACCATTGTAACTTTGTATTCCTTGCGCAAGCACACCATTAATAAATAGATGTTCACCATCTGCGTCAGTGCCCATACCAGTTAAACGAACACCATCTTTATAGAATAAGTAGTAGTACCCATCTACTGGTTGTTCATGGAATACCCATCCATTAGCAAGAACATCACCGACATAGTATAGTGAGCTTGTTTTTAATGTCCCTAATACTCCTTGCTGTCGGTTTGCGTATTTTGCAACTTCAGATGCATGAACTTCATATAATTTTGCGGTTGATGAACAAAAAATCGATGCAATCATCAACTTAGCAAATATACTCGCTGGTGTAGTCTTCCTCATTCTTTCTCTCCCTTTCATTTAACGTATATATAGCACGCTTTGCGATAACGTGAACACATTGTATTATTAAAAAAATCATAATTGTCAAATACTCTAAAATCATCGCTACTCTTCTTTTTAGCCTCTTCTTTTTTTAGTTATTGATAATTCAAATTTTATAAAATTATAGTTTTTTAAGTAACCATAAAAAAATCTAGAGTATAGAACATCTAGACTTTTTGAAATATTGCCTTATTTAACTTCTGCTTCGTAATAGGATTTAATTGCTTTTACAAAGAGATCATTATCTACTTCATCTCTAATTGCAACTCGTATAAATTGCTTTATTTAGCCAGTTAATCTTTGGCGTTAAATCTTTTAATAAAAATATTCTTTTCAAGCATAGATATACACAATTCCTTTGAAGTACCTTCCAGAACTTCAATCGTTACATAGTTTGCTTCGCTAGGAATGACTCTAAATTCCTTTACTTCTTGAAGTTTATCAATAAACATCTTTCTTGCATGCTTAATATTTTTTTCAAAGCAACTGTATAATCTTTCTTATATTTTTTTCATAAATTTGAGGTAAAACTCTCCGAATGAATTAATATTCCAAATTGAAACATCCTTTTTTAATATGATTAATCAAATTAGTGTTGGAAGTGCATAACACTCCTAATCTCACACCAGGTACTCCATATGATTTTGAGATACTCTTTACAACAATAAACTTGTCATATAAATTCAAGTATTCCTCATTAATAAAGGATGAATCTTCTTCCTCAGCAAAATCTACAAAAACTTTCGTCAAGTATAAAAAGTAATATCGTTTTTCTTTACACCAATTAAGAAGTTCAAGAACATTAGCTTTTCTTTATGTAGTTTCCTGTTGGATTATCTGGATTAATTAAAACCAATGACTTGATATCTTTATCTGAGTAGAACTGAATCAAATCATTTGCGTCATAACTAAAGTTATTGTTATTTGGAATATAAACAATTTCGTTCAATTTATCATATCTATTCGGATATTCTTCGAATGTTGGACGAATAAATCCAACATTTCCTTGAAGTGTTCCCATCACAGATTTGATGAGTTCAGCGGCACCATTTCCAACAACAATCTTATCTACCGAAATACCAAATATTTTTGCACATAATGATGAATTCACTTTTAATCCTGATGGATATTGTTCCAAGAGAGTTTTAAAACTATATTGGAACTCATCAATCATTTTTTTAGGTGGGAAGTATGGATTTACGAGATAGCAAAAGTCTAGTAGTTTTGGATATCTCCAGTATCCACCATATCTTTCTTGCATTTTACTAAAGCTTTCTTTTCACCTTCCGAAAAGATAGAACTTGCAATATCTAAATCTTGTTCATCATCAATCTCATACCATTTAACTGAATCACCAATACATTTTTGCTTGAATATGATTCTTACCAAGTCCGATGATTATTTTTTTAAAACTGCTTCATAGTAATCATTCTTTCCATTGGTACTCATAAACGCTTCTAAAAAAATGGGAAATATGTATTAGTTGAAAAGTCCTTAGAAAACTTATAAATATTGATTGTTTTATAGTATTGATCAGCATCATGAAAGTTAAATTCTTTCCCTGATATAAAAATCTAGAATTTCTTCTTTTTTTCATTAATCTTAAGGCAAGTGCCATCCATCCAAGGTTCATACTTTGCTACTAACGCAAGATTCTCTCTAGTATCATTTAAAATTGTATCTATCATCTCGTCATTGAAGATGAGATCAGATTCTAATGTTATTGTATCTTCCTTAATCATTTCATCTTTAGCAAGATACATTGAATAGATATTATTGGTTTTATCGTAAATATCATTATTGATAAATACAATTTCTGTGGATAGATTTAGACCATTTATATATTGGATGAAAAAAATCACTTTTTATATCCAGTAACCACAATAATTCTTGATAATTTTTTTGAATCTAAAATACGTAGCATTCTTTTCAATTAAAGAAACACCATTTACTTCAACCATTGATTTAGTATTGTTTTCAGTTAGTTTTTTTAATCGACTGCCCATTCCAGCAGCTAATATTAATCCTTGCATATCATTATCCTTATCTATATTTATTAAAAAAATCAAAAAAATGACGGAAACTTAGGAACGAAACATGTTGACTTAGGAGGTAATATACATCCACTATCTGATAGTTCAGAAAAATTCTTCTAAAGATAATGCTGTAACTTCTAAGAGTACATCTTTACTATCTAAATTCTTTTTCTTATTCTCCAAATCATATTGCATCACATATTCAACATTAGAGAAATTTAAAATTCTAAATGCTGTTGAAATAATTTGCGTATTTAATCTATACACATCGTTATTCCAGAACAAATCTCCTCTACAACTTTTTTAATTTTACTAAGAATGAATCATCTTGATATGTGATTCTAACATATCCTTTTGATAATTCTTCATCTGTTGAGATTCCTAGCATATTTACCATAAAAATTCTTTTGCTTTTTTTCAAAAGATGAAGCATCAACATTCTTAATTACCCTATTAATTGGCAGAATTTGAATTTCTGAAAATCCCAAAAAGCAAGTTAGAATATTTTTTTGTTTCGTACCATCGATGTTGTATATAGTCTATGATGTCCATCAGCTACATACATTGTCTCAATATCATCATATTGTTCTAGAATCTTTTTTTGCCTCATCACCAACAAACTCAAATAATGTGATATTCTGATATTCATATTTGTTTGTAAATTTCTCAGCTGTAATAAATTTCTTTAAGTCAATCTTTTTTTATGTGTCACCAGAACAGGTGCAGTTTCAGAGTTATAAATATGAGAGTTAGCAATCATTCCCTGTACAGTATCAGGTAAAATGAGTTCATGACACTTAATTCTCTCATCAACATACTCTTGAATCGGAAGGGATGCAACCAAACCATAAGAACCGTTACAATCAAATACATAAATACATTCAAGGTTTTTTCTTTATGGGTTGTTCATTCAACTTTTTCTTTTTACTTTCAGAAAGAAATAAAGTATTCTCATCAAAAATTTATTTTTTTCCGTCTTTAATATTTGCTAAATTTATAAAATCTGAATCATAAATATTACCAGAGATATTTACATAACTTTCTTTTTATTAAGTCTATTTTTCATTTCTAATCTCCAAAAATTTATTCGTATTGATTATACCATAAATGATTCTGTTTATTGAACTTCCAACAACCGATTTTATCAACACCCAAAATGGTCAACTACCCCTAGTTTTTTTCACAAATAGGATTATTGCAATTTAAAAAGGATGTCTACGAATATATCTTCATCCATATGGCATCCCTATTACATATTTCAAATTAGTTATAATTTTTTTAGGTGATTCTATTATATGAAAATACCGCTTGCTCTCTTTCCACGTTCAGCAGATCCAAATTTAAGCTTTGTTGTCTCTAGAATTTTCTTCCATTCATGTATGACTTCTGGATTATCTAATACATACTTCAAAAGCTTCATACAGACTATTATCATCTAGTTGACATACTATTCCACATTGACTATCGTTGATGATTTCCTGAGCACCACTTACAGCAGTTGATATAACAGGTACACCTTGTAAAATAGCTTCTGCACAAGCAGTACTATAACCCTCGCTAAAAGATGAGCATATAAATACATCAGCTTTAGAAGTGTATTTATGTGGATTTGATTGAATTCCCAGTAACTTAACAGTATCTTCTAATTGTTCACTATTCACCTTATCTACTAGTTGTTGGTGTTCTGCACCATCACCAATAAGCCAAAGTGTAAAATCATATCCACCTTTTTTTAATCGATTTACAACATCAACAAGACGTAAAAAACCTTTTTCTGGTGTCTGTCTACCCACTGCCACAAACACAGGCTTTTTTGAAGAAACCTCTGATATTTCTTCTTTTGATGCTTCTAATATTTTGCTTTCATCAATGATATTGTAGCAGCATTCAACATTGACTGTACCATTCGACTCTTTACGTAACCGCTCTTCATTAAACTTAGAAACACAGAATACTTTATCAAACTTAGGATATTCATTTCTTAATGTTAGGCCTTCATCATAACCATGCATCCATGCATAGTGTATCGCGTTGCGATTCGTTGAATTTGCTATCATTCTTGTCGCAAGTCCATATTGGAATGCAACTTCAATATCATAATTTCCACCTACTATTTTTTTGGTACAGAAAGTGGATTGGCAATGCATTTACTATCTTATCTAGTCCCCTAAAATAAAAATCCCAAAAGTTTTCTGAATATGTATAGTAGGCTTTTAAGAGTTTAATAAAATCTGGATCGCATCGATAAATTGGAATAATCGTAATATCAAATAAATTTTCATCCAAGAAATTACAGAGTTCAACTAATACCTTAGCTACTCCATCTGCGTATTGAAGATTATTTAATACAAAAACAATTCGCTTTTTCATTATCTACTCCGCATAATCATATAAATATTCTGGTAGTTTTTTTGCAATTTCTTCAGCTTCTTTTTGATATTCTGGATGGCTAATCCATAATTTTGTATTCTTAATCGATTTTGCAGGATCAAATCCAGATTTTCGGGGAAACATGTTGTTCCTTTGTTAAGCCCAGCCAATCCATAATTCTTGATGTTGTTTCTTCATACTTATAAATCAAATCTTCAAATTGAACTAGAATTGCATACTTTGGATCATATACTTCTGTTTTTCTATGTTCACGAATATATGCAAACCATTTGCAAAATAAGTCTACACTCTCACATGGAACTACTGGATCTTTCCACATATATTTTGTAAGGATATATAAATCTCGCGGATCACGGTCTACAACAATCACCTTAATATCATTAAAGTATCTAACAAATCTTTGAATATTTGATGGTGGTACAATTTGATCGACCATTAGATATGGTTTGTGTTCCTTGTTTGCAATCGTCAATAACTCATCGATATATTCTTTTGTATAAGTTAAAAACTGTTCTTCCGTCGGATGTGAACAATAAGTAACCTCATTTGGTAGTGGATTTGTAAATACAACGTCCTCTGGGCTACCATGTAATTTACTCATGATTTTTTCTGGAAGACGTGTCAGGTAATAATAGAATGTTCCCTTGTCATACAGATCATAAAACCAATATCCTTTAAATGTGAAATCTGTTAAACGATCAATATATTTATAAGAAATCTTTTTTTATACTGATTATCAAAAAAATGGTTCATATCTCTTATTAAACTTTGTACCTGCATTAAAGTCTGTTAATCTCTTAAATCTCTTTAATGCATGTCCAGAATTATGACGATTATGGTTTTCAACCAGATTGTATTCTAAATCTGAAATTCCATCTGGATCTTGTACGAAACGAAATTCATAATTTGTCATTGAGCAAACATTATCGAATTCGCCTAAAAAAATCTGTAATAGCACTAGAACCTGTTCCGTGGTAGGAAGCACAACTAATAACCTTCATATTTATTTTCTCCCTCTTCTCTTAATCATATTCACATATCCAACAAGTTCTTGTCTGGACTCAGGAATCATATAGAGACATCCAAAATAAATCACAATACATAATGCGATTGATATATAAATATTAATATATCCTGCCAAATAGTTACGACTGATAAACGCAAAGGCAACCATCATTACAGTAGATAAGATATAGTTCTTAAGTTCCAAGAAGATATCCTTAATGGAAATATAAGACATTCTCGAAGCGATAATTGTCTGCATGATTGGAAGTTGTAAACGAACTATACAGCTGACGATTACAACTGCAGTAAATCCATACTGTGCCGCAAAATACAGCGAAGGTATTAAGATTGCTGCTTGTACCATATTGGAAAAGAAGATGAGTTTTGGCTGTCCCTTCGATAAAGTCACAACACCACTCATATCATTGAAGATTACACTTTCCGCAAGGACAAAGCCCCATAAAGCGATTAACAAATCTGCATCTGCCCACTTACTACCCAGTAAGATACTACGTACAACATCTCCATACATCAAGATACCGGCACCAAGTGGAATCACGAGAATACCAATCATCTTTAAGAATTTAAAATATAAATTCTTGTACTCGTCATAGTTATGTTGTACATGTGATAAACCAGCAAACAATACACTAATAGTTGCACCAGAGATTAATGAAGTAATCTGGGCAACCATGGTCGTACCTGTCTTATAAATACCTAAGTAGTACTGAGAGAATAATGTTCCAAGCACAAAGATACCAGAATTAGTAACTAGCCATGAGGAGATTGTTTCCATCAAACTCCACATACAGAAATGTAACATTTCCTTTAACTTATCAAAACGATAAATCAATTGTGGTTTCCATGTTGAGAAGTATGTTAGTAATAATGTATTACATAACTCACCTGCAATATTACCGATGATGAGTGCCCAATAAGAGAATTTCATCAAGGCAAGAGGAACTGTCACAACTAATGGAATAAACTTAACAATAATACGGATAAAAGATAATTCCTTATAGTTTAAGTTCTTTCTAAAGATTGCGGCTTGGATACTACTGAAGGATGTCATCGGTAGAATTGCTGCACCAATATAAATCACTTTACCCATACCAGGATTACCAACAACCGTCGCAATCTGTTCTGCAAACAAGAATATTAACAACCACAATAACAGAGAAATAGAAATATTCGTCCAGAATGCAACGTTGATGGATAAATCTTCATCTTCTTTTGTTTTAAATTGATGCTGAACTACATATTTCTGGAAGCCGGCATCTGTAAAAATATCCGCAAACGATACAATCATCGTCACCGTCGCAACAACACCAAATTCTTCTGGCACTAAGATACGTGCCAAAATCATGTTTGTAATTGGAGATATAATTTTTACAATAATTTCTGTGAAGATAGACCACTTTGCAGCACTACCAACACGTTCATTGATGTTACTCATGAATCCTCCTTACTCTGTTACTGGCTTTTTTTCGTATCGATTGCAATACTGATTTTTCTTAACAACCAGAACACAAATACAAAGTAGAACAGGTAATTAAACATATCATATATACCTCTACGTGGTAGGGTAAACATTGCATATGTCATAGACATTTGTACATAATATCGGAATGGTGATAATTTCTCTTTCGTACAGTTCAGGATGTTTGCTGCTACAATTCCAATAATAAATATTGCAATCACACCAAACCATGCAAAGTTATGATACGCCTCTGCAGTCAAACTATAACCAATTCCGAAATTCGCTTTTACGTATGCTGTTAACCATCCCTCAACAGACGCATTTGTAATCGTACGTAATAAACCACTTGGATCAATAAATGATGGTAAAAATCCAATAATCGATCCCAAGTAGGAAAGCCCATACGTATATGGGATTGATTGCGGTGAGGCACCAACAACTACCATCATTGGGAAACAAGACCATCCAAGGCTACCTATAAAGTTAACAAATACATCAAGGATAGATTTTGACCCGATTCCAACACCACCTGCCAGTCGAGCTTCAGCCAGGTAATTCGAAATACCCATTAAGCCTACTCCAAAAACAATAATGGCAAGAACCTTACTAAATTTTATCTTTTTTGCATTATTAAACTTCATTAACATCAATGTACCAGCAAGACCAATACTAAATGTACGTTGTCCTACAATTAGATACGCAAGCGTATGAATAATCATCAGAATCTCATAAATAACCTGCGTTTTTCTCTTATTGATATTTACAATCCAAAGCAGAATTAGTGACGGTATATAGAATATGGAGATACGATCAAAAATTCCTAATCTTGCTAGAAAAGCAGCGGTACTACCAACACGAAGTGCTTCATAACCATATCTAAGAGTAATTAGCACTTGTACAGAGGTTATAATAAGCATTGCTGGAGCAGAAATCCAAAATAGTAACTTTCCAACTCTCTTTAAATGATAGATATTCATTTCTTCAGTCAGAACAAACTGTTTTTCTTTTACACCCACCATAACACCTGCAAGCATTAATGCTTGAATAGATAAAAGTGTAAACTGCGCTACTATTAACACTGCCTCTTCAGACGCAAACTTCGAATAAAATGGGTGCTGGAATACATAGTCATACTGTACACCTAGCCCATACAAGTAAAATTGACCAAATTGAAAGACACAAAAAGCCATAAAGAACAACGAGAATGCCGTGAAGATTTTTTCATTAATTACAGCATATGTAATAAATAAAACAGTACTAACAAAAAGCCCATATGCACCCCAAAAACGAAGACTATCAATCTTCATCCCAAATGTCATAAACAAGCTAATTGCAAGTAGTACAATATTAAGATACACACCTACCAATCGATATTTTGTTGTATGAATCTTAGGCATCATAGGTTCTTACCAAACTTTCTCTTATGATAATAACGGATGAGTGCCTGTGGTACGAGTCCGTGAAGAATATGCTTGAATGCATAGTAGTTTTCACTGACAGGTAATCCCAATTTCTTTCTCCAATGAAGTGCTAGTTTACATGCGTCAACGCGGAATTGGAACTTACGCTTTTTCATTGAAGTACGATTTTCACGATAATTTAAAACAATCTCGTCTAAATTGTATGCCTTCTTATTGGCATACATTAACTTACACCAGAGATCATAATCCTCTGTACGACTTGTTAAAGCTGAAACAGTATAGCCACCAACTTCTACAAGATCTTTTTTGCGAATCATTACAGTTGGATGAACAATTGGATGATAACGATAGATATTGCGAGCATTGAGTTCAACTGAACACTTTCTGATACCCCAAATTCCATCTTCATCAAATAACTTGATGTTCGCTGATACAAAAGATACATCTGGATGAGCATCCAAATACGCAACTTCTTTTGCAAATCGCTCTGGTAATGAAACATCATCATCATCCATACGTGCAATATATTCACCACGTGTATATTCAATACAACGGTTTAAAGACGCAGCTAAACGCAAGTTCTTCTCATTATGAAGAACTTGGAATTTATCTGGATACTTTTCTGCATACCCTTTTAGAATCTGATATGTGTTATCCGTTGAACAATCATCACAAAACAACCAACTCCCAATCTTGGAATGTTTGGTCTAAAAGAGATTGAATCGCATCACTAATATATTTTTCGCCATTATAACTGGCCATAATTACAGATACTTTATACTGACTCATTCAATCCTCCTTTACTTAATCTTTCTCGATTAATAAATAAATCTCCTTCATCTTCTCCATGACTGCTTCTAGTGAGAAGTTTTGAATAAATGCTTGATTGGACGCTTTGTAACTAGCCCAATCACCATCTAAGACCTTTTTGAATTGCATGTAAGCAACTTTCTGTAGAGAATGGATCAAACAGTTCTCCACGACTTTCATCGATTAAATCTGAATTTCCACGAATCTTACTAACGACACATGGTAGTCCTGTCGCCATTGCTTCCATTAAACTAACGGATAATCCCTCGCGATAGGATGGGAATACAAAGATATCTGACATCGCATAGATTTCTGATACATCTCTACGATATCCAAGTATATGTACTCTATCTGCAACTTTTAACTCTTCTGCAAGTTTTTGGTTATAGCCATCTAAATGATCAATACCAACAATTGCATAATGTACATTCTCTGGAAGTTGTGTTAATGCATGGATAACACGTTGGTGATTCTTATTCTCATTGAGCTCACCAACGCTAAGCAGTAATGTACAATCTACAGGAATATTTAATTCTGTACGTTTCTTTTGTACATCGATTTCTGCTTTACCAAATTTATTTAAATCGATGCCTACACCAGGTATATACATCGTATGTTTTGCATGCATATGATTCTTTGCACGCATGTAATCTTCTTGGTTGATTGTAATTAGGATATCCGTCATAAATGACGCATACCACTCTGCTGGATACAGTAATATCCAGTTTTTCTTTGGAGCACCTTTGAAGAAATGGAAACCATGTGCTGTATACATCACTTTTGTATGTGTACTACGTCCCACAAGTCTTGCAATTAAACTTGCGATTGGTGTATGGCAATGAATGAAAGAAAACTTCTGTTCTTTTACAATTGACTTTAACTGTTTGTAACACTGATAGTTTTTAGGATCTGTGATTTTACGCGAAAAAGGAATTTGGTAAAATACCACATTCTTTTCCGTTAGTTCCTTTTTAAAATCAGCAATCTCTTCTTCAGAGATATTGTTTCCATCCACAAAATTACACGCAACCTGTACTTGATAGCCCATCTTTTGAAGTAAATCAATCAATGGCATGCAGAAGTACTTAATCATCGATGCAATTGTAGTAACAATCAATACTTTTCTTTCCATTTAATCCTCAATTTATTTTGACTTATCTTTGAGAGTACCTGTACCACCCTCAACAACCCCATCGTGTCTTGCGACACTGAAGATTGTCATAATGAAGCATTTACAGTCCATCATAAATCCCATCTTCTCAACATACTCACCATCGAGTTTTGCCTTAACAGGAATTTCCAATTCATCTCTACCATTTACCTGTGCCCAACCAGTTAGACCAGGAGTAATATCATTGGCACCGTATTTATCACGTTCTTCAATCAAATCATATTGATTCCATAATGCTGGACGTGGTCCAATGATAGACATCTTGCCAACTACAATCTGTAAAATCTGTGGTAGCTCATCTAAACTTGTTTGACGCAAGAACTTACCGATCTTTGTAATATATGCATCTGGTGAAGATAATAGATGCGTTGGCATATCCTTAGGGGCATCTGTACGCATTGTTCTAAACTTCCAGATATTAAAGTATGTCTTATTCTTACCAACACGCTTTGTTTAAAGATAACTGGACCTTTAGAATCTAGTTTTATCGCTATCACAATCGCAATCAATAATGGAGATAATACGATTAATCCGCATACAGACAGAACTAAATCTATCAATCTCTTTATTGGTAAATAACATTTCTGCTTGAATGTAAGTGTATGTTTTTGATTCATATTCCCTCCACTATCACTTAGTCACTAATCTTTTGGTACGTATGTTGGCACGATATTTGAAACAATCTGTTTGATATTTGGTGATTCAGAATTGGCTGCCTTTTCTAGTTCTTCTAATTGTACCATGAACTCATCATCGTCCATGGAGATAGGATGACCGATACTAATCATCTTATTTTCAGTTGTCTGCATACCTTCTTCATCCATCAAGCGCTCTTCATAGAGCTTTTCTCCTGGACGTAGGCCTGTATACTTCACTTCAATATCAACATCTGGGATATAACCGGATAAACGAATGAGCTTTCTTGCCATATCGTCAATCTTCACTGGGTCACCCATATCTAATACGAATACATCTCCATCGTATTCCTGTGCATAGTAAGCTGCTTGTAATACCAAGGCAACTGCTTCAGGAATTGTCATGAAGTAACGGATAATATTCTTATCTGTAACTGTAACTGGACCACCTGCTTCAATCTGTTTCTTAAATAATGGAATAACAGATCCACTTGATCCAAGTACGTTACCAAATCGAACAGCAGAGAACTTCGTATACTGTGTTAAACCTTTCTCTTGTGCTAGACGATGAGAGCGACGATTCATCATCTGAATAATCATTTCACATAGACGCTTAGAAGCACCCATGATATTTGTAGGGTTAACCGCCTTATCTGTACTGATCAATACAAACCACTTTACGTTATGACGGATTGCGGCATCCGCAACATTGTATGTACCCATAACATTATTTTGATTGCTTCGTTAGGGCTATCTTCCATTAGTGGAACATGTTTATGTGCAGCCGCATGGAAGATAATATCTGGCTTGTATTCATCCATGATGCTGTCAAGGCGAGACATATTACGTACACTACCTATTAAAGTAATTAAGTTTAAGGAACTACCATACTTCCTCTTTAGTTCAAGCTGAATCCAATATGCATTTCCTTCAAAAATATCGAAGATAATCAAGGCTTTTGGTTGTTTTTCAGCAACCTGGCGGCATAACTCGGAACCGATACTTCCGCCACCACCGGTAACTAATACAACCTTATCCTTAATAAAATTACCAATCTTAGATAAGTCTGTTTCAACTGTATCACGACCCAATAAGTCTTCTACATCAACATCTCTTAGATTCTTAATGGATACAGTACCATTTAATAATTGATACACACACCAGGGATAGTCTGCACACGACAAGAAGTAGAAGAACATACATCTAGGATTTCTTTCTGAACTCTCTTAGGAGCAGATGGAATCGCTAGAATAATCTTATTAATGTCATACTTGTTTGCTAAATCCGGTATATCTTCACGTGTTCCTTCAATTGGAACACCGTTGATATACTTCTTAACCAAGCGTGCATCATCATCCACAACACAGAATACCTTAGCCTTCAAAGAAGTGCTGTGCATGTATTCCTGAATAATTTCACGTCCTGCAGCACCTGCACCAACAACCATAACTCTTTCTACGATTGCTTCATCTGATACACCATAGTCTTTGAATACACTAAGCGCACGATACATAAAGCGCACCATCGTAGTAAATCCAAAGGACATTAAACCACCGATGATATAGAAAGAAACAGGCATCTGAACACTAGTAATAAAATAAACAATTACTACACCAATCTGTGCAAATACCCATGCATAGACAGAACGCAATAATTCATACGCACCAGCAAACTTCCATACTGATTGGTATAGATGGAACATATGTAGCATTATAACGTCAATGAGGATATACCAAATAATGACACTGGCATACCCTGTTGTGTAATAACGATCAATCCATGAATAATGGAAATCAAAGCGAATCATTAATGCGAAGAAATAACTTCCCGCGATGATTGCCGCATCTAAAAGAGCCATCGCAATTGATACGTGTTGGATCTTATTTAGTATGCTTGATAGTAAACTATTTTTCTTCATACTATTCTTAAAAGCCTCCTTAGTTATTCATCAGACTTTTTCTTCGGATACCGATGATCAAATAATGCTAAGGCAACCACGATTAAGAATGATAATCCAAATCCTGCCATAAATCCTTTTAAGCCGAAACTCTTCAATGGGACTGGAGTAACGCGAACTTTACCAGGAGGCGTTATAATCTTTACAGTCGCTTGCCCCTTCATTAATTGAGAGATTTTCTCAGGTGCAACCTCAGCGAGTTCTTTGATAACTCTCTCTGTAGTCTCTGCATCTGACATACTTACAACAACCTCAATAATTTGTGTCTGTGTCTTCACTGAAGGCTTCACAGTACTACGCAAAGTCTGTGCCTCTTCATCAGAAAGATTTGCATTTTGAATAACCTCATTCAGAATTTCACCACTCTTAAGCAATTCGCCAGCAGTATTTACTTTCAGTAAAACATCTGCACTTTCATCAGCAGTAATCTGATTTTCATCTTTTTCAGATATAACATACATTGCAAAACCTGCATCATATGTAGGCTTCTTAGTTAGCTTTGCAAATCCGATACCAGCGACCATGCCTAAAATAGCAGCACCAATAATCCAGAATTTCTTCTTGAAAATATTGTGGATTAATGTGCGAAGATCTAGTTCCATATCTTCATCAAAATCTAATATTGCCTTATTGTTCTGTTCCATAACATCCTCCGTACTGTTATTTTAGTTTTCTGTTTTCTCAATTGTTTCTTGGAAGTTATAGCAATCTACCAAATCAACTTGCTCATAAGTTAAATCACCGAACACCTTTGAAACAATACCTTTTTGTATATTCTTAATAATTAGATTAAACAATTTTGTAAACCAAATTTTTTTACCATGGATTCTCGCAATTGCTGCAACCATATCTTTTGTATTTACATATTCCTTTATTTTTGTGGGAAGAAGATTCCTTCCATCTGGTTTGTGATAACCTGATGCACAAATTCAGATAAGTTATCTACAAATAACATACTTCTCTTATTTGTATAGTTTGGGAAAATTGGTGACTTTAGCGCAAACTTACGTAAACTCTGATAATTTCCCTTGCAGCCCTTTCCATAGATCATAGGTGGTCTTAGAATAGCTACCTTGAAGTTTTCATCCACCAACTTAGAAATCAGATGATCCGCTTCTAGCTTTGATTTACCATATGCATTCTGAGGATCTTCTTTTGTCTGTTTTGTGATATGACCAACCGTCTTACCATAAACTGACATTGTACTCAGCATAATGAATTGCTTCACACCTGCTGCTTTTGCACATTCTGCGATTTAACTACTAAATCACGATTCACCACATAATAAAGCTGACGATTTTCATCTGTCTCTTTAATATGTGCAATTCCAGCAACATTATATACAACATCATAACCTATAAAATCTTCTTTTTTCGGTTCATAATTCTGTGTTGGAATTGTATCAATCTGATATCCGTACTTTTCGGTCAAATAGGTTTTTGCCTTTTCACCAATATAGGATCCAGCACCTGTAATTAAAATCCTAGTACTCATGTAATCCTCCGATTAATTGCTTGTAAATGTTAATAGTGTACCATTTTGGTCCGCAACCCATTGGTTGTCTTGAATACAGTACCAAGTATATCCATCTGCTTGTTTTGTTTCTTTTACGTAGAACTTTTGCCCCCTTGCGGCAGTACCTACAACTGCACCATTAGTGCTTGGGGCACTTCTAATATTTAAAGCATCTACCTTAATAGTAACCGTTCCAGTTGTAGTACCAGTTGTTTTAGAATCCGTAGTCGATTCTGTATTAGTTTCTGTATTCTCAGTTGGAATTGGTTGTCCATTCATTATGAGATTATATTGATACTGATATGCATTCTTCTCTGCTTGGTCTGGATAAACAACAGATAGCAACTCATTTGGTGCAGAGGCTGTATATTCCATACCATCTACACCACCAACGTGAGCTGTAATAATCTCCCACTTAATACCTTCATCAAGTGTCTGTGCAGCTAGCTGATTAATCTTAGATACATCAACATTTGTTAAGAAGGAACCTGCAAGTGAATCTAAGATACTTGCAAAGTGTGGAATCATTGCTGGACTTGTTAGTTTTTCAATGATTGCTTTTAATACAATCTGTTGATGTGCATTACGGCCTAAATCACCATCTGGTAAGTTATATCTCTCACGCACATATTCAAGTGCCAATGTGGAGTCCAATGTAATTTCCCCAGCAGGGAAATAGTTACCTGTCCAATAGCCTGTAAATTCATTAGGATTGTAAACTGTAATACCACCCAATTTATCAATAATATTCAAGAATGTTGAGAAGTTTACAATGAGGTAATCTTCAGCATTTGTACCATAGTAGTTATTAATCGTATCTACTGCATTCTGTACACCCATAACACCCGCATGCGTTAACTTATCGTAACCACCGAGTGCTACGTTAGGTACATATGAGTCACGTGCAAATGAACCAATCAAAATTTGGCGTGTCTTTGGATTAACAGTAACCATCATATTTACGTCGAAACGACCTTCTGGTAGTAACTCTCCATAATCATCATTACCACCAACAAACACCGTAAATGGAGCAGTATCAGCAGCCTTAGGCTTCTTTACGACCTCCGCTTCGATATCAATGGTTGCAAGAACTACTGTCTCATTTTCGAAATTACTAAACTTTTTATAATTCTTTAAAGCTGACTTATATGTTGTATTAATGAGGAGAGCTGAAACTTCATTATTATAGAGAGCCTCAACCGCATTAATAATTGTCTTTCTCTTATCAAATTTGAGTTTTGTTTCAAGGGTCTCATCAATCCAAGCAATCGCTTTTTCCTGGTTCTTTTGATCAGAAGCAGATTGTGCTGCGATTGTTTTATCAAAATAATCCTTAATCTTATCTGAAGTTGTTGTGTCCTGGAATACATCTTTATGTTGTTCCTTATAATCTGATTTCAACGCAACAATTTCATAGTGTGTTGTATTGGAAGCGTTATTAGCATTCAATACATTCATTAAACTTCGGTTTGTATTGTAGATATAAACCGAAGAAATAGTAAATGCCACTGCCAAAATGGCATTAAAAGCCAATACCAAATAATTCTTTCTGGATTTCTTCTTAACAATTCTTCCATCCTCTTTTTGAACCTTTCTATACTTAAAATGTACTAAAGAAAGAATTAAAGAGAACATCGCAATTGCTAATGAACCAACAATAATCATCGCTCTCCAACGAAGTGGAAGGAAGGCTAATCTAAAAAAACAACTGTATCAAAGAGAATACACCCTACGAAAGCAATTAACCAAGTCACTAAAGAAATATTCACTTTTTTTCTTTTTCTTTTTATCTGACATATATCTACTCCAGTTAAATTTTACCATAGTGATTATACAACACATCACTATATAACAAAAATCACCTATTTATTTCACATTATCTCACAAATTTAAACTCCACCTTTATTCAGTTAAGAGTCAGCGTTTTTCTGAGGTTCATTTAGGTAGAATAGAGTTATCCATAATACCCAGAATAAAGCTTGACGATAGTTAACTAAAAAACATGCTCTCTATCAATATTGTTATAAAAGCAAACCAAACTTACCGCATTTAGCCCCTTCAATCTCTTTTTAAACCACCCCATCAGTATTGCAAATGGTATAAGTCCGTAAGAGAAGAATAGGTTAATGAACGAGGAATGTATCTCATTAACTGGTTCCGGATAATAACGTTCATAATTTCCTTCCCCGGCACCATATATAAAGTACTCAGGGTAATTAATAATTTTCTCTGCTGCACGCTCACGTAATATATCTTTAATTCCATCTGCATAGATTACGTTATAGATTTTATAGCGGATGCGATTTACAGTATTATACTCAACATCTTCAATACGGAAATCTGAAGTTGGGATGAAATAATAAACAACCCCAGTTGTAGTCAAAATTAACATCACGCATAGGATAACTTTATTAACCCGGAACTTTTCGCCAATAAATCGCAGTAAAGCTAGAGTATATAGAACTGCAAGCCCTAAGAAAGCAGCTAATGATTTACTCTGAATAACAAGAAATATACCCATTACACTTGTAATTGGAAACAAATACGTATCCGCCTTCTCATGCTTCGTCAAATACGCAAATAAAAGAACAATGAATATATAGAAGCCAAATTGATTAGGGTCCGTAAAAGTCCCCATATATCTTGTGGCTCCTTCTTCCCAAAGTTCGTAATATAGCCTACCTAAGCCACTAGAATAAATCAGAAATTGAATCATTAAATTTCCATATAATATATATCGAATTTTATCTATTAATCCCTTATTAATTCCGCTGTCATAGGAATAGACTACAACTCCCATATAAATAAGATATAATGATGAGAATAAAAACCTTGGGTCTGGAACCACTTTATGATAAAAAGCATTTATCATAATTGCAAAGACTAAAAATATATAAAATAATTTATTCTTCTTTATGTTTGGTACTAAGACTTCTGCTTTGAAATCTCTATATACCGTGCAAAAAAATAGAGCATGAGAAAACCATCTGCAGGCTGAACTTGCCCTGATGCTCTGACATAAAAACGGACGTATTAATATAAATAAAAAGTAATAGGATATTTGTCATAGTTCTCTCATTCTATCTTATAAATTTTTAGACTATTCCTGTTAAATGAGCAACCGTAAATCAACTAGACCAATCACCTTTTTGAGCAACCTTTTTGAGCAATTCCATCTAGTATTCTTTAAGAAAAATTTTTCTTCATATAATTAATACACTAAACCAATACTTTTTAGCCATAGAAAAAGCCTTTTTATATTATGTTTCCCTTTCAAAACCATACTAATTTACAATAAGGACTTTCATGCATGTAGAAAATATAGTACAACTCAAATAACTATTGCTAGCTCCTACTCCCTAAAATTATTAACTACTGTCCTTGAACAAAAATACATTGTTTGTTAACTTATCTATTTGATACTATATTTACGCCAAAAAAATGTGAATATCACAAAATATATCATCTCTTGATAAAATTATATTTATTCATTATCTTACATAGCATTACTTTCTAATTTCTTAATGCTTATGGACTATCTTTCTTTACTACAAAAATCTTATCTTTTGACTAACTTCATATATTTATTTTTAAAGATTAGTATCTTATGTCTTCTCGAACATTATTGCGAATTCTTCTAAAGTCTCGAGTATAGTACTGTTTTCATTTCATATAAAATATTCTCAAATAAAAATTTTTTTATATTATGCGACATTAAATATAAACTTAAATTGAAAAAGAATATCTATTTTTTTGGTATTTCTTTCAAAAAAATTTATGAACAAGAATATCACTTAATTACATGACCGGAAATTTATTTCGATATACATGAAATTGTATTCTCATTAAATGCAATATCCCCCTAAATTATTCATATAAATTAATAAATTTTTATATAGAAACTACAATTAATTTATTCTGTCTGCATGTATATTCGATATACTTTAATTAACAAGGAGGGCTTCAATTATATGCTCAAAAAGTTATGTATTACATTAATTTGCATGCTATGCATATTAGTGTACCCTGCTACAAGAGTTCTTGCTGATAATTCAACAACAACGTCCACTTCTACAGAATCAGAATGGACTACCACAGAAGGAGATCGACAGTTAATAGACGAAAATGGAAATCCTATGGTTGGCTGGAAGTTCATTAATGGTTCTTGGTACTACCTAAAGGAAAATGGCCAAGTACACAAAGGATGGCTTGATCTAGGGCAATATCATTATTATTTAAATAATTCCGGAGTAATGTTAACAGGCTGGCAATTTATCGATGGTCATTGGTATTTCTTTGCTGACGGTGGGCCAAGGATGTCTGGATGGCAATTTATCAATAATTATTGGTATTATCTAGACCCAGCAAACAAAGATGCAATGGTAACTGGATTATTACATTTAAATGGTCATACTTATTATTTACGTACTTCAGGCGAAAAGGCACCTACTGGCTCAATGATGTCAAATGAATACTTAGCATTAAATGGGTATCTATATCATTTTGCAGAAAGTGGTTTTAAAGATTATGAGAAAAACATAAACGATATCATTAATCTTGCAAAATCCTTTGTAGGAAATACACCATATGTATATAGTGGTGAATCTCCATCAGGATTTGACTGCTCTGGTCTTGTTAAGTACTGTTATGGTATTTCACAGAGAACTACATATACACAGCAAACATTAGGAACACACCGTTATGACGTATGGAATGCTCCAGCAGGCGCACTATACTTCTGAGGTTCTGAAACTGCACCATACCACGTAGCTATTGCTCTTGGTGGCGGACAGACAGTACAGGCGATGAATGTAAATGATGGTATTAAGGTAATTGGAATTTCATCATATATGCCATCTTATTATATTGTTATAGGCCAATAATATATTATAATTTCACGATATAATAAATCATTGGAGCAGATAGAAATAATACTATCTACTCCTCTTTTTATTACAGTAGCAGTGATACTATTTCATTTATCTTTCTTACAATTCAAAAGAAAAAGATACAACCTTATTCTAAAGGCGAAGTTAGAATATGGTTATATCTAATAAATCATTTTTCTTTCTGCAAATATATCTTTTCGGTTGCCGATATAATTAGTGTTAACTTATCACCATCTAGTTCATAACTGATAGTTTTGATCTCCACCGGTAATCTTTCCATCTTTCCATGTAAAAGGTAATCTATCATTTAACATCATAAATGTGCCTGTGCCATCTTCGTTGAAAATGATAAACCCTGTCACATCACTATTTTTTAATTTCATCTTCTAGGATTGTGGTATTGTCTTTCTCTATTCTTGTTAAAATATAGCGACCAACTATATCTTTTTCCCTTCGAATTATGATTACAACCTACAAGTAGCACAACAAAAAGGAACATTGATATAAGAATCTTTGTCATTTTTATTTTTCATAAGACAATGTTAACCTATATAACTCAAGAATTCAAAAAAACTATTTGAAAATTACAAGTTTACTTGCAATGTAGTTGAATATAACCACAAAAACATTTTGAAATAATCTTTTACAACCATTGCCGGAAAAACAATATATCTACAAACATAAACATAATACCTAAATCAATTACCCCCAGAAAGAAGTCTAGCTCCAAAAAAATGTAGGAATCTCATGAGATAAAAACTTGTTTATCAAAAGAACGACTTTCAAAGACCCATAACTTATTTGTAATATACGCAAATAATACAGATATCACCCAGGATAATATAGTAGAGACTACATTTGAAAAACTCAGAAAAAGTATAAAATAGCCAATATGATGCAACATTAATTCCCGTTGTACATACGCCAAAAAAATAAATACATTAAAACTGACTTATATTTTTCAAGTATACTTTTCATATTACCCTTTCTACTTAAATGTTTTTATATAGAATTTTTTAGATTTCAGTACCTCAATCTTTAGTTAATCTTTTTTGATATTAACCGATCCATAAAATGACTTAGATCATACATTCCCATTGATCCAATCATAATAAATAACGGAACATAGGGTGTAGAGATATCTGGCTCTAGCCTCAAACAACATCTCAAACAAGAATAGTCCTAACAAAGATAGATACAGAACACTATAGATATCATCTTCCTCATCACATCTTTTTATACGTATTGCCTTAATAACCATCAATATTAAACAGGATATCCATACAATTTGCTGAACTGTTTTTGTAATATGATAGTGATTACCCTCTTCAATTTCATAATCCCCATTGTATACAAAACTTCTCAAGAATAAGGAGAATGGATTATCCGTTGGAAATACCTCTCGATAGAAATTACCTTCAAATCCCCATGCAAATGTTCCATCATTAAATATACTGAGAGCCTTCTTGCGTATAATTTTAGCGACTCTCTTTGGACCATACTGGTGTATTCTTTCATTCAATCTAGTAATAATTGCTTCCTTTTTTTCTTCTACTCCATAATACGATAATGTATATTTTTACATCATAGACATAATATCCACCATTTTGGGCTTCATTAAATCCCATCATTAAGAAGTGATGCATTGGCATCTCTAAATTAGGGTTTAGTTTATACCCCATCCTTTTCAGGTAGGGTTTTTTGTATGTGGAAGAGGACACAAACAGTACGACTAGCACAAGTGAAAATTACACCAAAATTATTCTTCACTTTCTTCCATTTCTCTGGTTTCAAGATAAAAGTTAATACATGTAATCATTACAATCGCAATAAATACAATAAGAATCTGTGGTTTTATTCGATAGCCCCAGTAACCCAACAAAGCAATGGATGGCCAAACAATATATTTATTAAATTTTTTCCTATTTTGATAGAAACCAGATAATCAATGTTGGAAAAAAATCAATCCCAGTGAATCTGAATACACAATACTTGTCCAACCAGAGAAAATAATTAATACAACATACATCCCAAACCCAAACCACGCAGCAGTAAATGATTTTTTTGAAATGATAGATAATACGGAATAGTAAATAAGCTGTTATTGTACATAAAAATACTCTGAACAATTACCAGACCGAAAAACTGTATCCGAATACTCTACAATACCCATAAACTTTCTCCAACTTTCATAACTGTTGCAAAAACATAAGTCAATAATATATTATTTGGATATAGTGAATAGTAATACTGGTTTAGTTGATCAATTTTTCAAATCCCGTAGGAGATAGGAATCCTTCAAGATAATATTTGAATCCCATCCAGTCAAGAAAAAAACGTATTCTTAAGTAATATAATTTGAAATACAAAAAAACAAAAAAAGTACAATTAGAAAATAGTTTTTCATGATTCAAATGTATCACTGTTTTTCTGAATAATGCATGTGTTAAAGAGACAAGTATAATTAGTACAACAGCAGCCATAAGTACTGCTTTAGCTGATAAGTCAGTTGTTACTTTACAATAATACTCAAGATTACTGAAGAATGTATTATTAATGATAATAGATGCGAAAACAACGAGAAAGAATATAGCGATCAATCTTTTTAATATCTTCTCCATATTACTGATCGTTCTCCCATGTTCGTTCACTAATGATATAACGTGGTCTGTTTTTTACTTCTAAATATACTTTACCTACATATTCTCCAATCACACCTAAAGAAATAAGTTGTACTCCTCCTAAGAAGCACATAATCTGCTAGTGTACTTGACCAACCGGGCATTGTTGTTCCTAAAAAACGAGATACAATTGCCCAAATAACACCTACAAAACTAATGAATGATACGATTAACCCAAAATATGTAATTAGACGGATTGGTTTGATACTCAAGCTAGTGATGCCGTCAAATGCCAAAGCAATCATCTTTGATAACGGATAATGTGATTCCCCTGCAATACGTGTGTGCCTTTCATAAAGAACAGATGTGCTCTTAAATCCAACAAGTGGAAACATACCGCGTAAGAATAAGTTTACTTCTTTAAAATTAGCAAACTCTTTTAAAACACGCGATGAAACCAATCTATAATCTGCATGATTATAAACAACGTCAGCACCCATATACCTTAAAAGTTTATAGAATGACTGTGCTGTAAATCGCTTGAAGAATGTATCTGTATCTCTTGAACTCCTAACACCATATACAATTTCACAGCCATCATGATACGCATCTACCATCTTTTCCATAGCTGTAATATCATCTTGTCCATCACAATCAATTGTGATTGTCATATCTGCTTTATCTTTCGCTTCCATTAACCCTGCTAATACAGCATTTTGATGTCCTCTATTTCTACTTTGTGAGATTCCAAGAAAATGCGGATCACTCTTTGATAAATCTTTAATAATCTGCCAAGTATTATCCTTACTTCCATCATTTACAAATAAAATTCGACTATCTTTGCTAATCTTATTCTTTTTCAATTAATTTTAATAATTCTTCCAAAAAAATAATTTAGAAGTAATTGGTAATACTTCCTGCTCATTATAGCAAGGAATGATAATATATAATGTGTCTTTCATCGTATTCTCTCAGCACGTCCCTATCCCGTTATAAAAAAATAATGCATATATTTATCTTCACATTATATTATATAGGTTTTTCATCTTTTTAGAAAGCAACAATTCTAGTATTATAAAGTTTCATCTCTTCTATAAAGTTGTATTTATCAATATTATAAAAATGAAGGAAGTTGTACCTCCTTCACTTTTATTTATGAAACTGTATCGACTACCATCTCTTCATACTGACGAGTATAAAGTTCATAGTAGTATCCCTTTTGTTTCATGAGTTCTGAATGTGTACCACGTTCAATAATCTTACCATCACGAACAACTAAGATAACATCCGCATCTACAATTGTTGATAAACGGTGTGCAATCACAAAGGATGTTCTACCCTTAATCACTGTATCAATCGCATCTTGAATTGCCTTTTCTGTAAGCGTATCAATTGAAGCTGTCGCTTCATCTAACACTAAGATACGTGGGTCAGCTAAGATTGCACGTGCGAAGGATAAGAGTTGTTTTTCACCAGTGGATAACATTCCTCCACCTTCACCAACATCACTGTCTAAACCCTTCTCCATTTTCTCAATTACAAATGTAGCAGATACAAGCTCCAATGCACGCATGATTTCTTCATCTGTCGCATCTGGCTTACCATAGCGAAGATTATCTCTGACTGTTCCAGAGAATAAGTGTGGTGTTTGTAAAACATATCCAATATTGGAATGTAACCATAGTTGTGAACGCTCTCTCGCATCTCTTCCATCAATGAGAACTTGTCCCCTTGTTGGTTCAAAGAAACGACATACAAGGTTTACAAGTGTTGATTTTCCAGCACCTGTTTCTCCAACAATCGCAACGTTTGTTCCATGCGGTACTTTGAGATTAAAGTTTTCTAATACCATCTCATCGCCCATCTGGATACTTGAAAATCAACATCTTTAAATTCAACATCACCAATCAGTGGTTCCCAATTTTCCTTCTTTGGATTGAATGTATCTCCATATTTCGCGATGACTTCTGGAGAATCCGCAACATCTGATTCTAGTATTTCACTAGTCTATCAAAGCGTTCAATATTTACTTGAATTGATACAAGTGAAGATATTGTAGTAATAACGCTATGTAGCGGATCCATAATTTCTAGTGCATAGCTCATAAACACAGATAGTGTACCAATTAACATCATGTTATTGACTGTCAGGTTACCACCCTGCCACATTACAATTGCTAGAGCGATAGAACTCATCATTGTAACTGTGGAATAGAAGAATGCCTGATAGCGTGCAGCCTGCACGGATACTTGACGCATCTGTTCTGTATCTTTTCTAAATCCATCTCCGATAATATTTTCGATTACCATTGTTTTAATTGATCTAGCCCCTGTAATGCCTTCATTAAAGTCACTCGTAATTTGAGAATTCAATTCACGCATGTGGCGATTTAGTTTTACAAGTCGCTTCTGGAAGAATGCGATAATGAATATTGCAAATGGGACTAGCACAAATACCATGCACGCAAGTTTCCAACTGATTCTCACCATATTGATCATGACGAATAGGATATAAGAACCATTCCATACAACATCCATCATGCGCCAAGACATGAGTTCACCAATCTTACCACTATCACTCATAACTCTTGCATGAATATATCCAACATTATTTTGGTTAAAATACGCAAAGGATAATTCCTGTAAATGATTGAATGATGTATTTCTTAAATCACGATTTAAATCTAGCTCTGTCTTTGAAACCCAAAATACACTAATAAAGGGTTCAGTGTAACTTGAACTATTAATATCCCAATATAAAGCATGATAAATAGTCCTAGCGTATCTAAAGTTTTCTCACCAACATAGTGATTTAATGCATACTGGTTAAATAATGGATAACATGAATCTACTAAACTTGAAAATAATCCCATCAGAATCATCGCAATGATTCTCTTTTTATATTTCTTCGCAAATGGTAGAATCTTCGGAATGCCAAAGTATGGAAGTGATATATTTTTATTTTCTTCTTGCATACGTTACCTCCCTACTCACTCTGTTGTGATTGCATTTCATAGATACGATGATAAATTCCCTGTTTCTCTAACAGTTGTTCATGTGTACCTTCTTCTACAACCCTACCCTTATCTAAAACAATAATATGATCGGCTGCCATTAGTGTTGTAATACGATGTGAAATCAAGATGACAGTTGATTCAGAAATATTATCTTTAAGACCAGCTCTAATCTTTGCGTCTGTTTCCGCATCAACTGCAGAAAGAGAGTCATCAAAAATCATAATCGGTGGTTTGCGAATTAACATCTGTGCAATCGCTGCACGCTGTTTCTGGCCACCAGAAAGTGTAACACCACGTTCTCCAACATATGTGTTATATCCTTCTTTAAAGTGTGAGATAGCTTCATCCAATGATGCAATCTTCGCAGCTCTACGAATTTCTTTCATATCTGCAGACTGCTTTGCAATCTTAATATTCTCTGATAAAGAACGGGAGAAGAGATACGGTTCTTGTAATACCATACCAATATTCTCACGTATCCATTCAGCCTTCATATCTCTAATATCTATACCACCAATTGTGATTTGACCATGATCGTCTGGTAACTGATATAGACGGTCTAACAGATACATCAATGTAGACTTACCTGAACCTGTACCACCTAGAATACCAAATGTTGTACCTGCTTTAATTTTAAAAGATACATTCTCTAATACTTCAGCAGTACCATTTTCATACTGGTAAGATACGTTCTTAAACTCGATATCTTGTAGTAAATCTGGTGTTACTGCATTTGGCTTATCTTCTTCCATTTCGGAATTCATAATATAACGTAAACGGTCGATGGAAATACCGGCCTTTGACATATTCGCAATTGTTCTTCCTAAAGAACGCACTGGCCATAATAGTAATGAATTATATGCAATAAAAGCAATATAGTTACCTGCAGAAATTCCACCATTTACTGTGATGATAGCACCATATGCAATAACCACTAACATCTGTAAATTAGAAATCATATCAGATGACATCCAGAACGCAGATAATAGTCTCATCAAATGCGTCCACATATTTGTGTAGTGTTCATTTTGTTTTTCAAAACGCTCACGTTCGTAAGCTTCACGTCCAAACGCACGTACAACACGTACACCCGTTAAGTTTTCCTGGGCAATCGAAGATAATTTACCTTCTTCTTCATCCGCTACTTCAAATGCATTCCCAATTTTTGCGTGGAAGAATAAACTATATCCCACAATAACCGGAATGAAAGCAGATGTAGCTAATGCAAGCTTTACATTAATAGAGAACATAAAGAACAACACTAACACAATCAAGATGACAATACGAACAAGATAGATTAACTGTTCAGACAAAAAAATCCCTTTGATTGTATCTACATCTGATGTACATCTTTGAATGATATCACCAGTATGATTTTCACTATGCCACTTAAATGGTAAATGCATGATATGTGTAAATAAGTCATCACGCATTGTCTTTTACCAACTTCTCAGAGCCCATCGCTGTAAAGGATTGGAAGAAATAGCGACATGAAACCGCAAGTAACGCAACAATCATGACAATGATTGCGATTACCCAAAGGTTATGACGCAAAAATTCGATTCCACCAATCGCATCAATACAATTTTGAACTCCTTCTGGTAATACAACTTCTTTATGATCGATTACTGAGTCTACAGTAAACGCAATAATTCTTGGATTAATTAATTCTAATAACGAAACAAGACAGGCAAAGAGGATAGACAAACCAAAATATCCTTTGGAACCCCTTAAAAAATGCCATATCATGCTTAATTTCGTCGGGAATTTCTCCTTCGACATATTCTTTCCCCCTTCTTCTGATAAATTCATATTTTATCAAATATAACCTCAAATGGAAAGAAGGCTCGATCACCCTTTTTAAGAAACTAGAATAGAACCACCAATGAATTCACGAATAATAGAATTATTCGCAATGATACTGTCATCATCAATTGACTCAAAGCAGGAGAGGAATTGTAACATCCTCTGTGCTTCTGCGTATTCTGCTTGATCTGGCTGTACTTTTACTAATAGTGGTGTTGCGTATTTCTTTAATACCGCTAGTTCATAAACGCATTGGCTATTAAAGAATACATCTGCTTCCTTATTGAATGGGAAGATATACTTTTCTTCCCCATGACGTACTGATGGCCATGATGAAATCGTAACCGCACCATCACGTCCACGTGTACGATTATCTCGAACCATTCTTCTTAACATGCGTGCATCTGTCGTTGGGATACGATGATGCGCATCAAGATTAATCTGTGTTAAAGGACTGATATAGATTTTAAATTTTTCACTATCGTCAATTCCTTCTGTAAGTTGTGGATTGAGGCCATGAATACCCTCAATTACAATCGGCTGTGAAGCATCAATGGAAGTAATTCTCTTACCAAATACCTTTTTACCAGTAATAAAATCAAATTCTGGTAAGTCCACTTTCTCTCCATGCAGTAACGCATTCATCTGTGTTCAAAAAGATGCAAATCTACTGCTTCAAGTGCTTCAAAATCTAATTTACCATTCTCATCTGGAATCATTTTATCGCGATTGACAAAATAATCATCTGTTCCAAGATACAATGGATTTAAGCCTATTACTTTTAATTGTATACATAAACGTTTCGCAAATGTGGTCTTTCCTGATGAGGATGGACCAGCAATTAAAATAATTCTCTTCTTTGCGCTTTGAATTTGTTCCGCAATCATCGCAATCTTCTTTTCATGTAAAGCTTCACTTAACATGATGAGATCTTTAGATTCCTTCTTTTCAATCATACGATTTAAATCAGACGCAAAGCTTACCTTTAATAACTTCTCCCATTGTGTTTCCTCAGAGAAAGCATCGTACAATAACTTCTGTTCCTCATATGGAGGAATTTGATCTGGAAAGTTTGGATGTGGGAAACGCAATAATAAACCATTACGATAACGACGCACTTCAAAGAATGGTACATAACTTGTAGATGGTAATGCATGTACAAAAGTCATCATTTTTTCATCCGCAAGTGTAATTATATATACATGCTTTAAATCACTTGCGGTATTTAATAGGTCTACACTCTTCTTATCTTTTGCGTCCTTTAGAAGTTCGATAGCTGTATCATGGTCTACATATTCTTCTGTTATTTCTATATTTTCTTCAACAAGTTCATGCATGCGTTCTTCAATTTCTTTCGCAAGATCATCTGTCACATTTCCAGCATGAATCACAGTAAACAATCCCTTAGATAAAGAGTTTGCAATCGTAACTGTTACATTCTTGCCCATAACATCATGGATTGCCTTCAAATATAGAAGTGTCAATGTAGATTGATAACAAGTATTTCCATACGATGCACGTATATCTTGTAACTGTACAACATCCTGCTCATGTACACATTCACTAAAGTGAACATGTTTATGATTGATGAGTACAGCGTAGATCCGTTGTTCCGTATTCACTTCTTGAAGTAATTCAGCAATCGTTGTATTTTTTGGCACTTCTAAAGTAAGTTCTTTTTCAGATGGAAGAATCACTTTAATTTGACATGGCTGATTATTTAATTTCTTAACTTCTTCCATTTCAAAAGCAGTAATATGACAATACCCATTTGGATGCTTATCAAGATAATCCTGATGATATTCTTCCGCGGTATAAAAGTTCTTTAATGGCTCTAATTCTACAAAGAAACGATCATATTTCATACGCTCATTTGTATATACCGGTTTAATATCATCCAAATCTTTTTCATCCACATAGTAAATTCCTGCTTGGTATTGAGAACCTATATCATTTCCCTGACGATTGCGTTGTCGTGGATTAATGCATAAGAAAAATGCACGAATAATTGTGGATAAGGAAACTACATTTGGTTGATAAACAACCTTTACTGCCTCCTTATAGCCTGTTTCATTACGGCAAACTTCTTCATATGTTGGATTATCTGTGAAGCCGTTTGCGTATCCTACTGTTGTTTCCAAAACACCATCTAAGCCTTGAATGCTTTCTCTACACCCCAAAAACATCCGCCTGCGAGGACAATCATCTTTTCATCTTGGTTCAATGTATCCTGTTCTAGTTGTTTTGGCTTATATGCATACACATATTCATCCTCTTCTTGTCCAAGTCTTTCATATCCATTGTGTTCTAACACACGTATCGAATAGATATTATCTACATGACAATTCGCATGTATGCATGTTATGCCATAGTCTTCAATCAATTTTTTCGTTAGAAGATACACACTATTTTTAGCATATGTTTGATGGCGATATTTCTCGACAATCATATAGCCAATCGAAAGTTCCGATTCATGAATATCGTATATCTCAATAATACCCTTTAATTGTTCGTCTTCCTTCCCAAAGATACCAAGAATGACTTCATCCTTATCTTGATAAGACTTTTCATAATTTTCAATTGTCTTTTCTGCCTGACGTTTTGTCAGTCTTTCTTCATATACTTCCGAAAGATACTTTGCGTCTTCCTGTACAAAACGACGTAATACTATAAACCCATCTTCATACTGTGGGATTTGTTCAAAGATTTTCATTTTAAACACCTCAATTCTGTATGTTTATTATACCCCTGAAAAGATAAAACAAAAAATGGATATCACATTTCTGTTTTATCCATTTCTATGATTGTAATAATTGTTTTTGTAACGTAAGTCATTCCCTTTTCTGTTAGAGAATATAGCTGATGTATATCGTCACGCATAACATATGTCCGCTTAACTAATCTTTCGATACGTTCATCTGTTATTTTAGATGACCAATTTAAATGTTTATGAATTGTTTGATATCCAAGTTCAATTGTATTTCCTTGGTGACGATAGAGATGGACTAGTAATAAATCTTCACAGAACTTTTCATGATTCACAAAGGACTTTGCCCATTGTCTTAACATACCATGACGATGGAAAACAATGCCTAATAGTACTGTTATCATTCCTACCAAACTGCACATACCAGAAACCGATACATTCCACAAAATTGCGATATGATATCCCAGCCAAGAATTGATAATCGCAAAGAGAATGGATACTAGTATTGTTATCTTTAAATCTTTTGTAATCATGCATGCGGCAGCAGCTGGTGCTACAAAGTACGAAATAACTAGGATACCACCAACACTGTTAAATGCTACAACACAGGTAATCGATACCAGTATCATCAAAACACGATACAGATACGTAACAGGAATGCCTATTAATTGTGCATACTCAGGATCAAAGATTGCGACCTTTAGTTTCTGGTAATTGAATAATAAGAAGATCCCATTCATCGCAAGAATTACAAGCATTTCAAACATTGACTTCGGCATTCCAAATTGTCGAATAAATGGTGTAAAGAGCGGATTACCCATTAATACCACTTCTACATCCAAATGGGTATTCCGAAAGAACTTTGTAATTAAGAGTACAGCTAATGCAAAGAATATCGGAAAGACAATTGCGAGTGCATCATCCCTCTCAACCAAACGATGACGAGATAATTCTTCAACCAGCCATACTGTAAACACACCAAAAATTGATGCACTGATAACTAGCCATATCGAACGTAAATCAGGCACAAAGAAGAAAGCTACTACAATACCTAATAATACCGAGTGAGATAAAGCATCTGCAGTCATCGCTAATTTTCTTAAAACTAAAATTGGTCCAAGGATTGCACATCCAATCGCTGTCACCATCATCGTTAACAACACTTCTGACATGATTTCGCATCCTTTCCAAGTCTTTTTTGTGCGACTAAACCATACTTACCAAATACCATGGATAACACTGTTAAGATACCCATACAGATGATTACCATCGGGACCTGTCGCAACACCACTATATGCAGTAGATAAAAAAGTGCCTATAAAGGCGGATATACCAGCCATACTACCTGCAATAAATAATACTTGTTTCAGATTTCTAGAGTGTTGATTTGCGCATATACACGGCATCGTTAAATGATGAAATTAGAACTGCACCAATAGATTTTAGTCCAACAACAATAAACATCACCATCAGCAGTAATAACACCGTATTTACAATCGGCATTGAAATACCGATTGCACTTGCAAATTGTGGATCAAAAATACTAGCCACTAACTCTTTATAAAATAAAACCAATAATATTGTTGCAATGATTGCACATATCGCAATCATGATAATATCTTCTTTTACGATAAATGCTGCAGAGCCAAAGATATAGTTCTTTAAACCTGCTTGTGATGCACGCATGTATAAAGGGTTTCCTTGTAAATAACTCTTTAACACCATACCTAATCCAAAGAATCCAGTTAAAACAATTGCTAATGCCGCATCAAAATCAATCACACTATGCTTTCGTATCAATTGGATCGTTAGATATGCAAGAATACCAAATACCGCAGCTCCTAATGTCAATATGACGGAACTACGGATACTAAATAACATAAACGCAACCACAACTCCAGGATAGGACGCATGCCCTACAGCATCTGCCATCAAACTCTGTCCTTTATATACACTAAAACAACCTACAATCGCACTTGGAATCGCAAGTAAAACGGTACCTATCGCAACAACTAAGAAATCATAAGAGAACAGTATCTGTATTAGATTTTCCATCATGATACGTCTTTCTAATGTTTTCTTCTGTTAGTACATCTTCTGTTTTACCACTTGCCACAACATACTTGTTTATAAATACAACATGATCAAAATATTTTTTCAATGTATGTAAGTCATGGTGTACACAAACAATCGTCTTACCTGCCTTTTGCAATTCCTTTATTTTATCCATGATGATTTGTTCACTAGTTTGATCTACACCTGCTAGTGGTTCATCCATAATAATCAAATCCGCATCATGACATAATGCTCTTGCGATAAAAACACGTTGTTTTTGTCCTCCAGATAGTTGTGATATCTGTCGGTTTTCAAACTCTTCCATTCCCATCTCGCAAAGTGCTTGATGTGCTAATTCTTTATCCTTTTTACGTGGCCACTTTAGCCATCCTAGGCTTGCATATCGGCCCATTAGGACAACATCCTTTACACGGATAGGAAAATTCCAATTGACTGCAGAAACCTGCGGAATGTACGCTATTTCCTTTCGTACATCCGCAAGATCTTTGTCATGAATTTTTATTACTCCGGATATGGATTTTACAAATCCCAAAATACACTTTAGCAACGTTGACTTCCCTGCACCATTTGGTCCAACGATTGCAGTGATTGAGTTTTTCTCAATATCAACATCAACGTCCCAAAGTACTGGACTTTCTCCATACGATACCGTCAAATCTTCGACGTGAATATAACTCATAAATACCTCCTTTATTTGAGGTTTGATACGATTAAATCAATATTATGTCGATACATATCAATATATGTATCACCTGCTTGTCCCTTAGGTGCTAGAGAGTCACTAAATAGTTCCTTTCCTTCACCAGCAACAACTGTCACATCAAACCCCTTTGCTTTACATGATTCCTTCAACTTTTCCATACGTGCAGGGTCTGTTGTTGTCTCCGCAAAGATAGCCTTTATCTGATGCTCAACAATATACGCTGCTGTTTCAGCCATATCACTATTTGATAATTCCGCATCTGTACTAACACCTTGTGGTGCTTTTACCGTAATATCATAGCGACGTGAGAAATAGTTAAACGCATCATGCGGTGTAATTAAGATTCTTCTATCTGCCGGAATCATATTGAGTTGTTCACGGTTATATGTATCTAGTTCATCTAGCTTCTTCAGATATGCTTGCAAGTTTTCTTCAATTTCATCTTTTAAATCAGGTAGTTTCTCTTGTAGAGCTTTTGCGGCTTCTTTTGGTTGCTTGTTTATATAAATCAATATCAAACCAGAAGTGTGGATCAATCACTGTTTCACCATCTTCTTCCATGCGACCTATCTTTGATTCATCAAAGTTCTGGGATACAGATACTGCATTGATCGCTTCTAATAATTCGATCATCTTACCTTCAAAATGTAGACCATGATACAACACTAAATCCGCATTCTGTAATTTGGTATTATCTTCTGGCTTCGCCTCATAAGTATGTGGATCTTCTCCAGCCGGGATAATGAGTTGTGTATCTACCTTATCACCTGCTAAAACATTTACCATATCCTCTAAAAAAACGAGGTTGTTACAACCACATTTAACTTCTTTGATTTTTCAGTTGGACCAGAAGTCATATTTCCAGCATTTCCTGCGCACGCAGTCATCATAGTGACAGCTATAATCATTAATAGTTTTCTAAACATCATTCCTCCATAAGTTAGTTCACGCTAACTAACTATAACAAGAATATACTTTTTGGAAGTTAGTGTCAACTAACTTGTTCATTTTATTTTTGAATTAAGAAAAGATGGATGTTCATTCACCCATCTTTCATTGCTTATTTTCCAAATCTTTCCTTAAGACGTGCTAATGCATCGTCCATGGATACTTCTTTCTTCACTGGCTTGTTTTGTTTTGGTCTTTGATTGCTATGTTTACCGCCAGCAGCTTTACGATGACGATATGCCGCATCGCGCTGTTCTAATTGATCTAGTGGTAGTAAGGATAACTGTACACGATTTCTAGCTTCATCGATTTGATATACCCAAACCTTCACAATATCGTTGACTGCCACACACTCAGATGGATGAGAAATTCTCTTCATCGACATATGAGATAAGTGAACTAAGCCATCTTCATGTAGACCGATATCCACGAAAGCGCCAAAGTCTACAACATTTCTAACAGTACCAGATAATTGGTCACCTACATGTAAGTCAGAGATATTCAGTACATCACTCTTGAGTAGTGCACCATCAAACTGGTCACGATAGTCACGTAGTGGTTGACGAATTGCTTCTTCGATATCCTTGAGTGTGTATTCATCAATATCTAGCTCTGCTGTCTTTTCCTTAGGGAAAGAGATATCTGCTTCACCAAGCTTTGTAATGCCACATGCTTGCATGAGTTTACGAGCAGCTTCATAACTTTCTGGGTGGATAGAAGTCTGATCTAATGGTTCATCACCATCTGTGATACGCAAGAAACCTGCACACTGTGTAAATGCCTTTGGACCTAACTTCTTAACCTTCAGCAATTGCTTACGATTCGTAAAGCGTCCATTTTCGTTACGGTAGTTTACGATTTCTTGTGCTGTACCACTATTTAAACCAGAGATATGTGTTAGTAACTCTAAGGAAGCTGTATTTAAATCTGCACCTGTACGGTTTACAGACTTCATAACAACTTCATCTAGTCTTTCTGTTAATGCCTTCTGTGGAAGGTCATGTTGATATTGACCTACACCGATTGATTGCGGATCAATCTTAATTAACTCTGCAAGTGGGTCAAGTAAACGTCTTCCAATAGATACAGCAGAACGTTCTTCAACTTCAATATCTGGGAATTCCTTACGTGCAGCCTCTTGTGCTGACCATACAGAAGCACCTGCCTCAGATACGATTGCGTAAGAAACATCTAACTTATGCTCATGGATTAGTTCTGCCACTAATTTCTCACTTTCACGAGATGCTGTACCATTACCGATTGCGATAATCTGTACATGATACTTTTGAATGAGTGCTAGTAACTTCTTCTTAGAAGTTTCAATATCTTCACCCTTCTTTGAGAATGGGAAAATCTTACTTACTGTTAACATCTTACCAGTTTCATCAATAACTGCTAACTTACAACCATTGAGAAACCAGGGTCAAAGCCTAAGACGATTCTACCCTTTAATGGCGCCTGTAAGAGTAACTTCTCTAAGTTCATTGAGAAGATTTCAATAGACTTATTCTGCGCTCTTTCACTTAATTCGGAGCGAATTTCACGTTCAATAGATGGGAACAATAAACGATCACAACCATCTACCACCGCTTCATATAAAACATCTTCAACAATTGTTGTTTGGCCCTTGAGTAGTGTCTTTAATGCATTCTTCTTTAATTGTTCATCATCGAAGATAAAGGAAACTGTAATAACCTTTTCCTTTTCTGCACGGTCAATCGCCATGATACGGTGGTCAGCGATTTGAGAAATCTTTTCACTACGGTCGTAGTACATCTCATAGACTTTATTTTCATCCACAGCATCCTTCTTTAACTTTGTCTGAAGAACACCTGCCTGCATGATTGTATCCTTAAATGCCCAACGCTGTTTTGCATTATCACTAACAACTTCAGCGATAATATCCTTCGCACCTTGAATCGCATCCGCAACTGTAGGAACTGTCTCTGATAAGTACTTTTCTGCCTCTGCTTCTAAGGAACCTTCTGTAGGTAAAGCAAGCATCCAATCCGCAAGTGGTTGTAAACCATTCTTGATGGCTGTTGTAGCACGAGTCTTCTTCTTTTGTGCATATGGACGGTAGATATCTTCTACCTGAGATAACTTTGTACATTCGATAACAGACTGTTTGATTTCCTCTGTCAACTTACCCTGTTCTTCAATTAACTTTAGAACATTCTCTTTTCTCTCAGCCAATTTTTGTTGATATTCGTATTGTTTCTGGATATAGAAAATCTGTTCTTCATCTAAACCCTTTGTAGCTTCCTTACGGTAGCGGGCAATAAATGGAACTGTATTTCCTTCCGCTAATAAAGATAGTGTATTTTCGACCTGACTGAGTTGAACCTTCAACTCTGCCGCAATCGCCTGAATGATATTTTCGTTCATGATGTGACTCCCTTCATCCTTACTATTTTATCACTGATTCACTTTATTTTAAAACTCTAGTAGAGAATCCCTTATCGTTCTAATACTTTTTAGATAAAAAGTTATAAAATGTCTTGATAATATATTGACTTGTGGTCAAACTACGAGTACGATTATGTCATGGATAAAACGATTATCCGTCACCCATAAGGAGGGGATATTAAAATGGAACTCATTATTATTCCGGCTATTTTCTTTATTTTAGCAATCGCACTTGCAGTATCATGTGCAAACATCGTTCCACAGGAAAACGCATATGTTATCGAACGTTTCGGTAGATATCGTACAACTTGGGATGCAGGTCTTCACTTCAAAGTCCCATTTGTAGATCATGTTCGTCGTAGAGTTCTTCTAAAGGAACAGGTAGCTGACTTCGCACCACAGCCTGTTATTACAAAGGATAACGTAACAATGCAGATTGACTCCGTTGTGTACTTCAAGGTTATGAACCCACATGATTATGCATACGGTGTAGAAAATCCAATCATGGCAATGGAAAATCTAACTGCTACTACATTACGTAATATCATTGGTGATATGGAGTTAGACCAAACATTAACATCTCGTGAATCAATCAACTCTCAAATGTTACAGACAATCGACTTCGCAACAGACCCTTGGGGAATCAAAGTTACTCGTGTTGAGTTAAAGAACATTCAACCACCAACAGCGATTCGTGAATCCATGGAAAAGCAGATGAAGGCTGAACGTGAAAAGCGTGCTGCTATCTTAACTGCAGAAGGTCAAAAGCAAGCAATGATTCTTGAAGCAGAAGGTAAGAAAGAATCTGCTGTGTTAAACGCTGAAGCTGAAAAGCAAGCTACAATCTTAGCTGCTGAAGCTGCTTGTGAAAAAGAAATTAAAGAAGCTGAAGGTCGTGCTGAAGCAATCCGCGCTATCCAAGAAGCTACTGCTGATGGTATCCGTGCTATCAAAGAAGCAGGTGCTGATGAAACAGTCATTCGCTTAAAGAGTTTAGAAGCTTTCGCTGCTGCTGCAGATGGTAAAGCAACAAAGATCATCATCCCTTCAGAAATTCAAAGTCTTGCGGGTCTTGCAAAAGGAATAACAGAAAGTATTAAAGAGTAACTACTATGTCAGATGGTTTCTTACCTTTATCTCTTCTATTGACTGTTACATTCTTATTCTTAGCTATATTTTCCACTAAGTTACAACAGGCAAACAACCAACAGAGAAAGACTTTCAACAATGACTATATTCCACCAAAGTCACCACTAGATATACCAGTACGTACAGTACCACGTCATGTCCCAAGTATCATGGAGCCAAATCACACGGATGATATCAATGGTAAAAACGTTATTCATCGTGAGGCACCGGAAAAAGGATATGTTGTTTTGAATGGTGTAAAGCGTAGAATTCACGAGTGCAAAGATTTATAAAATATGAAAGCTAGTATGCATGCATACTAGCTTCTTTTATTGTAAAGATGGAATATATTTCTGAAGTGCCTTTGCAATACCATCATGATTATTATCATCAGTAATATAATCTGCAACTGCTTTCACTTCTTCTTGTGCATTTGCCATTGCAACACCAACACCTGCAAACTGCAACATTGTAATATCATTACCTGCATCACCAAATGCTATACAGTCTTTTGCTTCAATGCCAAGTTTATCTAATGCACTCTTTAACGCTGCGCCTTTATCAATTCCTTGCGAAGTCATCTCATAGAAGAAGTTTGCACTAAACATCATAGACAGTTTGCCTTCAAATGGAGCTGAGATTTCCTTACAATTCTCGCGTAAATATTTAGGTTGTCCAACCACTAAAATCTTATTGAGTGGGAAATCTACATAACTTGCAAGATCACTTACCTCTTTTAACAAATAGTTATTCATACGTACTTCATATTGAATCCCATTGAATGTACGACCCTTATCCGTAATCATGCAATCATATACATCTTCAACAACCATATAATCATTCTTCTACAACAATTGGACTTACATCAAATTGTTTTAGATGTTGTAGTGCTTCTGTCACAAGTTCCTGTTTCATGGTTGTATTTACTAACACTTCCCTGTTTGGCAATCGATTACCTTTGCACCATTGAAACAAAGGAATAAACCATGATGCTTATCCATCTCTAACATCTTGCCATACTTTTCAATTCCCTTTGCAGGACGACCACTCGCAATCACCAAACGGATACCCTGTTCTTGCGCCTTCATTAAAATTCTTTTTGTTTCAGGCGTGATTTCCTTTTGATCATTTGTTAGTGTACCATCAATATCTAATAAAATTGCTTTCATGATTACCTCACTTAGCGTATTTCAGGAAATCCCTTTTGTTACAAAATAAATCCAAACGAGCATCATAATAGGAACACCGATCTGGAATATTAAATGCTTTGTTTTATGATGGAAGATACGCATTCCTAAATATGCACCATAGGCACCACCAACTGCGGCTGCTCCTAGTAATGTCTTTCTCAGGAATTCTCCACATGTTATTCATTGCACGATATTTATCTAAGCCATATAGTCCAAATGTAATGACATTAATGACAACTAAATATACTAAAACTGCTACTGACATCTTTTATTACCTCACTTTTCGCATGGATATCATATAGTATCCTTCTGTAAAATTGAAGTAAATTTTTTATTAACATAGCTACATAGTGCTATGATTAACACAAGAATAGATTGGAGATTATAAATATGCCATGTACAACATTACTCGTCGGTAAAAAAGCTAGTTATGATGGTTCAACTTTAGTTGCACGAAACGAAGATTCAGGAGCTGGTGAATTTACTCCTAAAAAATTCATTGTTGTTCATCCTAGCGAGCAACCCGAAGTATATAAATCTGTTTTATCTCATGTAGAAATTCCTCTACCAAAGAATCCTATGCGTTATACCTGCATGCCAGATGCATTAAATGATAAAGGTATTTGGGGTGCTGCAGGTGTCAATGAATTAAATGTTTCTATGACAGCGACAGAGACAATCACTTCAAATGAACGCGTTCTTGCGGCAGACCCATTAGTAGAATACATCCCTGCTCAAGGCAAAAAAGGTGATGAAGTTTATGTCCCAGAAGTCGTTGGTGGTATTGGGGAAGAAGATATTGTTACACTAGTACTTCCTTATATCAAGAGTGCTCGTGAAGGTGTTCTTCGTCTTGGAGAAATCTTAGAGAAATATGGTACATACGAAATGAATGGTATTGCCTTTCCAGGATGTTGATGAAATCTGGTGGCTAGAAACAATCGGTGGACATCATTGGATTGCAAAGCGTGTCAAAGATGATGAATATGTTGTAATGCCAAACCAACAAGGTATTGATAGCTTTTGATTTAAAGGATGCTTTTGGTAAGCAAAAAGAACACCTATGCTCTAGTGACCTAGTAGAATTTATCGAGAAGAATCATCTAAACCTCAACCAAGATAGCAGAAGTTTAATCCACGTTATGCATTTTGGTTCACATTCAGATGCAGACCATGTATACAATACACCACGTGCTTGGATTATTGGACGCTACTTCAATCCAACATCCTACCGTTGGGATGGTCCTAAGGCAGATTATCGTCCTGATTCCGATAACATTCCTTGGAGCTTTGTGCCAGAACACAAGATTACAGTTGAAGATGTAAAGTATGTATTATCTCACCACTATCAAGGCACACCATATGACCCATATGGAAAGCATGGTGATTCCTCACTACGTGGTTCCTTTAGACCAATTGGTATTAACCGCAATAACTTCCTAGCATGCGTGCAGATTCGTCCATATGTGCCAGAAGAAATTCGTTCTATTGAATGGATTGCCTATGGCTCTAATACATTCAATGCGTTTGTTCCATTCTATGTAAACATTGATGAAACACCTATCTATACAGCAAATACAGATAAAACTGTTACAACAGATAACTTCTATTGGGCTAACCGTATTATCGGCGCTCTAGCGGATGCACATTACAGTGCTACAAGTTCTGCTATTGAGCGTTATCAAAATGCTGTACAAACAAAGGGCCATCAAATTATCAAGAAGTATGATTCTGCATTCAATAAAAATGTAGACCCTGTTCTACTTTGCCAAACAGCGAACCAAGAAATCGCAGATATGGCAAGACAACATACAAATGACCTATTAGATAAAGTACTCTACACTGCAAGCATGGGTATGAAGAATGGTTTCTCTAGATCAGATGCCTAATTTCTATATAACGCCAAACATTTATCACCAATATCATACTAGTAAAAGGATGACGATTAATACCGTCATCCTTTTATTGTGTTTCTATTGAAACTTACTTTTCCTCTTCTTCTTTCTTTCTGCGCTTCCAGAGGATAAAGAAGAATATTGCAAATCCAGAAAGAAGTGTAGCTAAAGTCCCAGCAAATACAGGTCTATTGTTTACAAAACGAACCCATAGATTTGTTGTTACGAAGAAGTTATCAATTTCTTCTTCAATTGTATTACCAGCTGCGTCAGTTAGAACAATCTTCACATTTCTAGCATAGTCGGCACTATCAATTTCTAATGCATAGTCTCCACCATTCTTGATGAGTTCTTCTAATTGTGCTTGATCTAAAGTCGCAACTAGTTTGCCATCTAGATAGATTTCAGCCTTAGATAGTGCTAAGTTATCTGCTAACTTGATTTCTGCTTTATACTTTTCACCAACATATACCTTATTCTTGTCGATATTCTTGAATGTAACACTTGGTGTTGTCTTATCGATACCGAAACGTAGGTTCATCTTCTTTGTATCTAAAGTATTCTCAGATACGTTTCCAGCCTTATCTTCAGAATAAAGTGTGATGGAATATACAGCGTCATCTGTAAATAGTGAACGATTAATTCTATATGTGTAGTGGTACCACTTTCCGTTTCCACCTTCAATTGTCACTTGATAATCCTTACCCTTTTCAAGAACAACTGTCTTATTATTCTTGAATAATGTAATCTTCGCGTTATCTACTGGGTCAACATTTGTTTCATAGATGACAATATCACCAACTTCACGTACATACTTACCTGCAATTGCCTTTGTATTCTCGTCAAATCCATATGTAGAACCAAAGCGGTTACAGAGAATGTAATTTGCTTTTCTTCAGTATTACCAGCCTTGTCAGTAATCTTCGCTGTTAATGTGTAAATATCATCTTCTTCTTTCACATTTGCGAAATCATAGTATGTATAAATTTGACCATTTTGAATTTCAGTATAGAAGCCCTTATTCTCAACACGACCTCTCATCGCACCTGTAAGTGTAATCTCAACAGTAGAAGGATCAAAGTTAGCGTCAGAATACTGAATTACAGGAGCAACTCTACCCTATTTGCGGATTGATCCACAATATCTCTAATTTCTAATTGAGGTTTTGTTAAGTCGATGAAGAACTCATCTCTTGGATAGTCTGTAGCTGCGTTTCCAGCTCTATCTTGTACATCAATATCAAATTGATACTGTCCATCAGTAGAATATGTAATCGTAGCTGTATGAGAATCCCCATTATCAGTCCAAGCACTAAGAGCTGGTGCTCCATTTGTACCACTTACGTTTGCAATCGTTGCAGTTACTCTCTGTGGATCGAAGTTACGTTCAACAACAGTAATTGTCGCAGTTCTAGCTGCGTTATAGTAGTTACCATTTCTAGCATTGTTGTTATCATATGATACAGAAATTGTTGGACGTACTTGGTCAATTGTAAACTCTTCACTTGCGACTGTTCCATCAACATATGGATTACCTTGGAATACATTACCTGCAGTATCTCTACCCTTGATTGAGAATGTATAATCATCATCTACAGTATAGTTGATGGTTGCTGTATGTTTAGCATCATCACCATTGCCTGTTCCTGCTGTATGTGTCCAATCAGAAATCTGAATTGCACTTCCAGCAAGAGCTTTTAACTGCATCTCAATGTAATCAGCGTTAAAGTTACGCTCATATACAGTAACAGTAGCTGTACGTGGTGCATTGAAGTACTTACCATCACTAGCATTGTTATTGTCATATGCAACACTGATAACTGGTGCAGTTGTATCAATCTGAATGGTTTGTTTCTTAACAGAAACATTACCTGCATTATCTACAACTGTAACTTCAATTTCAACTTCGTTACTATTATTTAATTGACTAGATACTACAAAATTAACATCCTTACTTGCAATCAAATCTCCAAGTTTCAATGTCTCTAATGTTTCAGCCTCAAATAATACACCATCATCTTGTCCTTGTGTTTGAGTTCCCATATTTCTTACAACATAACTAATCTTCTTTAAACCAGAATAAGAATTATTTGTAATAGGCTCAGATACATGTACATTTACTTTTACATCACCATTATAAACCGTGTTTAGAGAAGCCTCCGGATTGATTGTGATAGAAGGAACTGTTGATTCAATTGAAGGTTTTTTCTCATCGACGATTAAACCAGATGAACTTACATACGTTACGTTACCAGCCTTATCTACAGCCTTCACATATACAACGTATGTTCCTTCTTCTGTTAATTCAAAGGAATCACCTTCTTGCCAATCAGATACTCTTGCAAGTTCAGCTTCAGTTAAAATCTTCGAATTTGGTTCATTATTTGAATATTTTTGCATAGTAATAAATATTTTGCAATGGCAGATGTTTCATCATCAGCACTTAATTTGAAAGTAATATTTTTCTTTGCAAAATAACCTAGATTCAACTCACTCTGTAATCCAGACCAACTCTCCTTTATGAAGGAACCGTTATCTGCCTTAATATCAGAAGTAGCTTCAATTTTAGCAGTTGGCTTATTTTTATCTACTACGAAGGTAAATGCAGCCTTTTGATCATCTACGTTAATTGGCTCATTTTTATTACCTGCCGTATCTGTATATTCAAAGTTAAAATGATATACTGCATCACCTGTATATTTAATTTCAATTGTGTGCTTATCTTTATCAGGTGTATCACCTGGTGTTGTCTTCCATTCACCAATTGTGTATTGTGGCTCAGTAATCACCTCACCCTTACCATCTACTTGACTAATTTGTATTTGATTTTTAGCGATATTCTTATTAAAGTGATCAGTACGCTCAGTTACAGTTAAAGTAGCTGTGCGTTCCTTATTAAAATACTCACCATTTTGTGCATTATTGTTGTCATATACAAGATCAACCTTTGGAGCTACAGTATCAATGTCGATATCCTTAGATATGATTGTGGACTTACCACTTAAAAATTCTGCTTTAACATATAGTTTTTTTAGCCCCTGTTATTTTTCGGCTGCATCTATTGTAAATGGATGATCAGTTGGTGTACCTAGTTTTTTCTTCATTTGTATAGCTTGTCACATTTGGTTTTCCAAAAATTACATTTACATCACCCGTTGGCTCTTCAGAATCAAACCAATAAGTAATACGCTTTTAAACCTGACAATTTTTCATTATTAGCATTATTAACTTTTTGCATATAGTTGTATATTTTTTATTATATATCTTAGTACTATCAGGGTTTTCTATACTTAAAGCAGGTGTATTTTCTTCCTTTACAAGTTCAATTTGATTGCCAATATCGACATTATACGGTATGTCACCGATTGTTCTTGATTCCTTAGGCTTTAGATATAGATTAATCTCTTTAATAATTCCACCTTCAGTTAATTCAATGCTATTTGTGCCTTCATAAGTATTCTCATTCGTATATACTACTTCTATATACATCCTTACCTTCTGGCAAATTTTGAATTTTATCTCTATTAACCTGGATTGTTGTTGGCTGATTAGCAAAAATAATCTTATCATCTTCACTTGCATAATCTTCTGGAGCAATAATTGTAATTGCGTTAAAAGCTATTTTTGGTATTGGTGAAAACTCTGCATGAACTTTTAATATTTCTATCAATATTACTTATAGTCCATGAAAATGCATTATGTGGTAATGCATGAATATTTGAATCATTATCAACATCATGCTTAGTACCATCATCCTCCGTATAGAAAAATTTTATTTAGTCTATAATCTGGATCTGGAGAAAATGTCATAGTTGCTGAACTGCCATGTTCAAAAACTGTTATTCCCATTTCCTCCATTAAAAGTAATACTTCCACCCTCAGATGGCTGTACTAAATCCACAGTATACTTATCTATCTCAAAAGAAACTTGTACCATAGTATTTCTACTAATACTATGAATTGTATACTCATTTGGTGCATTCGTCGGTGTTGCTGGCACTCATTAATAAGCACCTCTTTAATGTGATAATTTGCATTTGGTATCACTTTAAATACAAAATCCATACCGGATAAAGTAGGATATGTATATTTAGGTGAATCCCTCAAAATCTAAATCTGTAGAATCAACCTGTATTTTTACCATTCATACCATCAGCAACTATAAAATCGACTAAAATTTTTCCCCATCGTGAAGTCCAATATTAGTTTCTTCTGCCAAAAACTTGTACTGGAATTAATGTGATAAATAAAATTGCAGAAAATATTAAGCACTTTAATCTCTTAAAAACATATTTCACTCCTCTTCCCTTTACTCAATAATGCCTTTTCCTTCAGAAAAGCCTATTTCAGTACTCAACTCTAAACTCTTGTTTAATACTATTCTGTATACTGCTTTGCGTGTTATCTTGAATAACACTTTCTGTCAGTACTGTTGTTTCACTTCCAATATCATCTAGGGAACTTGTCTTCCCACTCTCTCTACTTGAAGAAGTTTCTGTTAAGACTGTCGTTTCTTCTGCATCGAGAGTTGGTATCATCTGAGTAACAATCTTTTGCAGTCATATGCATACCAGAAGTATGCCTTTCCCTCTTCACTATCACGTTGAATACGTGCAATCTCTTTTCGAGAGTTAGCACCCGAAACCTCCGCAATTAAGAACGGAACTTTCCAGCGGATAAAGAGCAAGACAGCAACAATTAGTAGCACTATGCCAAAAATGAACAAACTGACTGATATTGTATGTAAGAAATCAATATTCATCGTTCACCTCCACCGCTTTCATATGCTACTTTTACTGTTTGTCTAGTATCTTCAATCGACTGCATCGTTTGAATACGCATGTTCTCTGTTAATTCTGTAGTTGTTTTGATACTTGATACAAATTTCTGAATCAAATCTAAATCAGAATTTAGTTCTTTCTGTTCAATACCATCAACTTTTAGTTTTGTTGCATACTGTTGAATTGTATTACGAACCATTTCAGCTAGTTCTAATCGAACAATTTCTGCTTCTGATTCATTTGGTACAACCTCTGTTAGAAGTGTATGTAAGCTTTCATAGAATGGTTTGTATTTACCAGTATCATTTGCTTCAGTAATCTGTGTAGCAATATCTCTATAGAACTCACCAATCTCGGCATATGTTTTTGCCATACCGATATTTTCATAATCCTCAGAAGCATGTTGAAGTACTTCTTTAAACCAAACAACCGCACTCTTTGCGCGAGTTATCTGGTTATCTGCACCATTTCCGTAATCAAAGTAATACCAATAGAGTTTTCCCGCCTCAAAGCAGATATCTACATAGTTATCTGTCTTTTCAAGTTTTTCTCTATTCAAAGTAATCAACTTCTCAATTTCTTTTGCTTCCGCAACCGTAAATACCGAATCATTCATCTTATATGCTTGCATGATTTTGATATACGGTTCCTTTTTATCCTCATATCCGCTTACCTGTAAGGCAGATATGTAATCCTTAATCTTATCCGCATAGTCAGAACTTAAGTCTGCCTGGTTCATATATGATTGATAGACTGCTTCTGACTGTGACATTTCTAAGAATTTAGCAGCTCCTGCCGCAATAAACATCACAACTGCAAGTACTGCTGTTAGGATAAATACTCCTAACTTCTTTTTATATTGTTTATGTAAACCTTCATCTTGATCCTGATAGTGTTCAAGTGCATATGTCAACTCTGACGTGCTTTGATAACGTTTCGCAGGATCCTTTTCTGTACATTTGAGAATGATATCTTCCAATCCCTTTGATAGTTTTGGATTAATCTGTCTTATCGGAACCATCTCATATGGTGGTTCACTAGGATTTTTTCCAGTTATTACGTGATATAGTGTTGCGCCTAAGCAGTATATATCTGTTCTTGCATCAGTTTGACCAATACCACCAAATTGCTCTGGTGCTGCATAGCCAACCGTACCAAGACATGTTGTATCTGCTAAATTTTTTTCCTTGAACTCTCTTGCGGTACCAAAGTCAATTAGCGAAATCTTACCGTCTGGTTTTAACATAACGTTTGCCGGCTTCATATCACGATAGATAATCGGCGGTTTACGTGTATGTAAATAACCCAATACATCACATAACTGTAGCGCCCAATTCACAACGTTCTCTTGTGACTGAGCGCCAAATTCACTCAATATTTTGTCTAGATTATTGCCTTCAATATAATCCATAACAATAATCAAACTATCATCTGTATCAATTACGTCGATGATGGATGGCAAACTTGGATGTTTTAAAACTTTTAAGATATCTGTCTCGCCAACTAATCCCTGTCGTACAGCCTCAAAGTTGATAACACCATCCTTACGAACCTCTTTAATTGCCCATGTTTTATTGGCTCTTTCATTTAGCGCAAGCCAAACAACACTCATTCCACCTTGCCCGATTTTACGTAGGATACGATATTTCCCTTCGAGCAATTCATTCTCTTTTAACATACTAATCCCCTATCAAAATGTACGAATTGCCGCGCAAGTAATATTGTCCCTTTCCTGACGCTGCTTATTCAAATTGATTAACCCCTTAATATTTGCGGTCATATCTGCTGCATTAACCATCTTTGTTGGATTTAAAGCAGCGAAAATCTCATTTTCTTTTACAACATGACGGAAGCCGTCTGTACATAACATATAAACTGCATCTTTCACCACACTACCACTAAAGAACTGTGGATAAAGATGTGGTGTAACACCAATACCTTGTAAGAGCACTGCTCTTCTTGTATCAGCTTCTGCTTCTTCTTCCGTTATCTTTCCATCTCTAACTTCTTTTGCCACAAGAGTCTGATCATCTGTAAGTCTTACAAGTTTTATCGGTTAATTGATATGCACGTGTATCACCCACATTGACAATATATAGACTGTCCTGTGTCAATAACATTGCAGTTAGTGTTGTTCCAATTGCAAACCCTTGTTGCTTACCAAATGCAGAAATCTTTTCATTTGATGCAATAATCAGATTCTCCCAATCCTCTCGAATTGTACGTTCATTGATCTTTTTTTCAGCAGTAATCAGCGGTAATCTGTTAAATACCCATTGATTAAAATCATGTACGACGGTAGCACTTGCAAGCTCTCCCATGGAAAGTCCGCCCATACCATCACAAACAATTGCAAAGACCATCTTTCCCATAGGTGTAGAAATAACTTTAACATTATAACTATCTTGATTTGTCTTTTTTACGTTACCGATATCCGTCGCTCCAGAAACGATAAAATCCATATTATCTTCCCTGGCCTATCTTGTCTTGAACGCAAACTTCTCATTCGCTAGACGAATAACATCTCCGTCTTTAATTTCAACTTTAATGTTACTTGTAATCATTTCATCATTTACATATGTATGGTTTGTAGAATTCTTGTCCACAACATAGTAATGACCATTTTCTACGATAAAATCAGCATGACTTCTACTAATTGCAGTATTATCACCAATAAAGTAATCCACGTAACTCTTCTCTTTTCCAAGACGTAAAGACTTCTTATCAAGACGGATAATATCGTTATTCTTAACACGAATCAAACGAGGATTAATCATCATTTCTTCCTGCATTGCTTGACTCAGTACTGTTGTTTCTCCGTTTGCAGCACCACCACCGATTGCATGCTGTAAGTCTACTGTTTCACCATGCATATTTTGGTTAACAGCAACAGTATTAAAGGAAGGAACACCAGAAGCTACTTCAGTTTTTGCTATTGGAGCTACTGGTGTAGCAACTGGTTCTGCTGGTTTTTCATTTGGTACCGCAAAACTTGTAGCATGTGAAGTAGCAGGTTTATCCATACCTGGAATATCAAATGCATAATTTTCTTTGGCAACTGGAGCTTCAGCCTTCTTTTCAGTTGGTGTAAAGATGCTGTTCTTTGTTTCTACTTCCTTTTTCTTAGGCTTGAAAATATCGAAGAAAGAACCCTTCTTTGCTGGCTTTTCTTGTTTTACTGATTCAACTTCCTTCACTACAGGCTGAGCAACTGTATGTTGTACAGCAGGCTCTGTAATAGATGGTTGTTCATATAGATGATCTGCCTGTCCATTTGTATGTACCTCAGATACCACCTTCTTATTAGAAACTTCTTGCTTACGTAGTGTATCAATTAACTCATCAAATGAACCTAAATTGAAATCAGCCTTAGCAAGATACTGCATGATTTCATAATAATATTGCTTATCTTCCTGTTCATCTAGTTGTACACGTAACATAATCTTTTGGAAGAAGTCATGTAAATTTGGCTTTTCATCATTTACGACTGGAAGATACATGAACTTAGCAGTACCTTCACTTACATCACAGAAGATAAATTGTGTATTGAACACAAACTCATTTAATTCAAGCAAATATTCATTTGCAGATAATAATGTTTTTACCATGCAAGAAAATATCGTCAATAATTTTTTACGGAAAATTGGACGTTCTAGCATGTCCTCTAAGGTTACCTGTGCTGAGATATTAAATACTAACTTACGGTCTAGATTAAACTGTGAGAAAGTAATTGGAACGATGCCCTCAATATTGTTGTTTTGCAACATACCCTAGACCAACACGATCCAGTTCCTCCTCCTTGAGCATTTTATAGTTCAAATAGGAAGCTGATGCATCATTTTCATAAGAAATTCTACTATCTAAGTTAAACATACTATCTACCCTCTCAATCATGATTTAGTCTAATCAACTGTAATAACTGCCAACGACCATTGTCGTTCTTTACAAAGCCGATTCCACTTTCGGAAATTAACCTTGCATCCTCAAAGGTACATGGAATGACAATTTTACCTGTCATATCAATATATCCCCATTTTCCATTTTTCTTAACTGCCGCAAGTCCACCGCTAAATGAACTTACTTCTTCAAAATCACCAAGATCAACTTCTTTTCCAGTAGGGTCAATAAATATCCACTTCTTGCCCTTCTTAACAGCCGCAAGCGTTGTATCATTAAATCCCTTAGCATCTTCATAGACTTGATCTGATATTTGTTCGCCCTTCTTGTTTACAAGGATATAACGAAGATCCTTTTGAACAATTAGTGAATCATTTCTGCACGGAACACCTCGCTCATCAACAACGATGGAATCAAACTTCTCATCAGTAATTGGACTTGCTTTACTATCTAACAGTGCCCAATAGCCACCATTTTTAGTTGCTCCACCAACACCATTTGTAATGATTGTTGCATCCTTATAGTTCTCACTAATCTTCTTATAAGATGTCGCATCGTAATATGCCCATTTTGATCCATCATATGCCAATATGACATTACCAATCTGTTCTTTAAATTGTGTAATTTTCTTCAAATCAGAATTAGCATCATATAAATATTCAGGAGTAAGAATTACATCACCCTTTGCATTGATGTACATTGGTTTATCATTTTTTACAACAGCTGCCGTATCACTAAAGAACTCCTCAGCTTCTGTATACATGTTTGATATACCACTTGCATATCCGCTTTGATCAACATATGACCATGTTTCACCTTGCTTAACCGGTGCTAATTTCTGTTTATCAGAAAATGCCTTCACATCTTCAAAATTACCAATTAGTTTATACACATACTTAATCTCAGCCATGATTTTATCCACTGCTTCAGACTTTAAGTTTCTCTTTTGGAAAGACTCATACAAACTAAACGCATCACCAAACTTCTTTTTCTCAATATATAGTTGTAAACCATATTCATACGCTTTTGGTTCTAATGGATAAGCAGAGATTACTTCTCTTTCGTACCATCTTTCAGCAGCACGCAAGTCATCATTTGCTTTATATGCATCGCAAATTTCCAACTGAATATCTAATGAAGGTTTGATATCCATGGCTTCTTTATATTCTTTTACAGCCTTCTTAATCGTACCGTTTTTACTAGCTTGTCTAGCAAGTGTTATATGTTGCTCATATTCTTGCTTAGTAGTTAAATTTGTATTCACTAGCGAGTAAATACTCGCAATAGAAATAAGTACGATTCCCAAAGGTATCAATATTTCTTTCTTCATTCTATACCCCCATTGAAATAGCGGAAATAATTAAACCAGCGAAAATAAACGGTGCTAAAGGTAACTCACTATCACGAGTTAACTTCTTTAGAAAATAGTCCAATAACAGATACAAAGAAGATACATACCATACCTGTTATAACCATATGGAAACTATCATTTACACCTAAAACAATACCAATCACACTGAGTAACTTAACGTCACCCATTCCGATTGCATTCTTATTCATAAACCGACAAACTACGCCTATGAGCAAGAATGCCAATCCAGCAATCAACATATCTATAAGGAGAAACAGAGCAGATATTTCTTTTTGCTGTAAAAATAGTTAATAGTACAACTATTACTTTAATACCAAGTAAAGTAATCAATGCTCGATTTGGAATAATGTGATACTTTAAATCATAAAGTGTAATAGCAAACAAAGCATTTACTAATACCATCGTATTTAAACTATCTAAAAATGTATTCTGGTAAAACAGTAATAACATGCATGCAATTACAATATCCAGGCAGAATTTCACAGATAATAGTTTAATATCAAATGAATCAGTGATTTTTGTAATAATCTGATTCATTTTATCTTCTACATACTTCTCGTTCTCATCATACTTTTTCAGATTTTTGATACATACAGAAATAGGAAACATAAACCTACTGACAAAATAATGAGGCCAATTACCTTAGTTATCATATCCATATTACTTACCCCCACACTTCTGTATAAGAAAAATTCACACAATCAATACCTTTTTTTATTTCTAGATTAAAGAACTTGAAAATTGGTAATTCAATTGTATATCTAACTACAATTAGAACTTTCCCACTATTACCTTCTTGATTACCATCGTTAATAATGCTGGACTTCGATGTATCCAAATTCTTAATATGATACATCTGCATGAATGTGTTCGCATCCATTTGATCTGTCTTCAAATTTAGTTTAATTAGTGCTGCAGACAATGCATCTCCAAGATAATTTGTTCCTGTTCCAATTATACTATCATGCTTTAAACTACCCAATAAGTCAGCAGCTTGCCCTGTCAACTTACCCAAAGTAGACTCATTTCCATTTAACGCTTCAGATATTTTTTTTAATCCATCCACAACAGTATCGTTTGATAAAAAGTTTGCTACCTTTGAAGAGCCACCGTCCTTACCATTAAACTTTCCTTCTATTCCTGTAGCATAGATAATGTGAGAATACTCAGAAATTTCTTTCGCGGAAATATCTGCAGCTATTGCGACTCTTTCTTGTGTATATGCTAAACGAATAACGGAAAGGATAGCATATATTGATAACATAAAAATCATAAGTGAAATACTTGCCTCAACAATTACTGTACCCTCTTCTACTATCTTTTTCATCTTACTGCCATCCTTTCTGTCAGTTAATCTTTTACTGCTTAGTCATTTACTACTTTTAGTCCAATACTATTAGCTACTTCTTCTGCTTTAGAACCTTTTGGTGTATGAATTTCTACATCTAAATTAGATGTTGTTCTTCCATAGAAAGCCGCTGTAATTTCTGTGACACTTTCAGGAATTGTGATAAATTTAAGTGATGATGAATACGAAAACACCAAATCACCTATTGACTTTGTACCCTTCGGAAATGAGACTGACTCCAATGAACTAGCACCAAGAAAAGCATGATCATCTACCGTTTCCACTCCGGTTCCAAGATCAATATATTTCAACGCTTTGTCATTCACAAAAGCAGATTCGCCTAAATATCTTACTGTATCCGGTAAAACAATTGCCTCGCAATTCTTCAAATTTGCCATGCCACGTTGGCCTATTGCAATGACAGGTTTGCCCTTAATTGTCTTTGGTACACGAACAACCTTGTCATCAGAAGTACAACTATATATTGCGTAGCCTTCCTGCCACTCTTCATATGTGAAGTACTTTTCGTCTGTCTCTGGGAAGTCTTTGAAGTTCTTCTCTGTTACTTCAGAGTTGTTTGTAGTAGTTGTTGTGTTATTTTCTGTTTCCTTTGTTTCGTTTGTAGATGTACTTGTTGTAGTATCTTGTTTTGGTTCCTTAGGTCCACAACCCACTAAACCCACAAGCATGATTCCTGCACATAATCCTGTTAATAATTTCTTGTTCATAATATATCTCCTTCTTATGAATATCCCTTTGTCTGCTTTATTTTGAACTCAGCCCATTTTGATGTTTTAATTACATCTTTTGCACTACGACCATTAGTATCAAATGATTGAATGAGCGGTAGTGTCAACATTAGTGGTTCTACCTTTACTTGGCCTTGCAATTCATAATACACAATACAATTATCAAGTTTCCAATCTTTTCCAGTCATTAGCTTCATATTCCCTTCAACTAGTTTACCTATTCTTGTCAATAGTGTGGTATAAGAAGAATCACCTAAAGCTTGCTTAACTAGAAAAGCATACATATAGTCAGAATAATATAATCCTTTAGGATCTTCTGGCTTATGGTCGTTGGAATCTTTCTCCCCGATTTTACCATTATCATCCCCATCCGGATTAATTGCATATTTCCACTTTGTGTAATCCACTTTATAGAATGTGACCGGTAACCCCGCTTTAATTACTTCCAAATCCTTGGCGCTCTCCATAGTAGCCAACGCCAAAATTAGGATGCTTTTTGTTAGTGGAGCCGGAATAATTCCTTGAGTAAATCCTTGAATAGCTAAAGCAATAGATTCAATAACTTCAGCTGTGACATTATCATCACCTTTATATTTCCAAAAAAATTAATAAATCCAGATAATGTATTACATGCAAATCTAATCTTGAAGATATCTCCAAATGAAGCTTCTAAATTTTTCTTTTTAAAGTAGCCTTACCATACAGACAGTATTCTACTTCCCCTAAGTACAATGCATTCTTCTCATTAGAAATTAATTGATTTGTAAGAGAAACATTGTCTGTGTATTCAAATAAATTCAATTCCTTGAATGCACTTGAATATTTATCTTTCAATGCATCCCAATTTTTCTGCATGTAATAATGAACCATTTGCCTTTTTGTTCGCGCTTATACCAAGCCTCATTACTATATGTTGCATGTGAGAACATATCCATAATATATTCTATAACAAACAACTTATCTCTGGTATTTGCAGCTATATCACCTAAGTCTCCCTTAGCAACCTTGCTAATCATCTCAGCAAGTTCTTTCAACTGCGATAGCATACCTCCACTACTTCCAACAGCAGGAAGTGTTCCCGTTCCTGGATCAACTAAATATGAATCATATTTTAGAGCACTCTTTTTCTGTTCTTCACCCTGTTTTGTGAATTCGTCGTTCTGTTTCTTATAGTGGTCTACCTTTTCTTCTGTTGCTGTAGGATCACCAAAATGTTTTTTTAATGCTGCATAGAGTGGAGGGATATGATCAGTTGGATTGACATTGTCTAAATTTGGATCATTTCCATTTACCTTTCGACTAATATCTTTCTTCTTATATAATTCACCTTCGGAAGGTTTAACCAGCTGATCGTTATATGGATTTGCATATTCTTTACCAGACGAAATTGACATTGTAATCTTTTTCGTATCATTTGAAACATATGATTTAGTCGTGCTAATTAACATTTCTCCTGTAGAGACATCTGCCAGTTTTATATCACCAAATGTTTGCTTCTCTAAAGCATTTTTAGCATTTTCAAGAAGAGTGCGTGTGTTCTGCAATCTTTGCTTCAGTTCATTTAAAGCTTCAATGGTAATACTCTTTTCAAGTGCAGCTATCTGTGCTTCTGGAGATTTTGGATCATTTTTCTCTTTATTTGCAATTCCTTCTAGTTCTTTAACATCAGCTTGCCCATGTTCATTATCTGGAATTCCATGGGCTTTATTACTCCAATCATTCTTAGTGTTCACATATTTTTCAACTAGTTCTCTAAGTTTTTTTGAAGCTCTTTTAAATTCTTATATTTACCATCGATTGTTATATCTCCGCCATTGATTAGCAACAGTAAGATAATCAATCATTGTCGTTAGATTTGCAAATTTTCTTTTAGAATAGCGTTCGCTAATCTCATGTGTAACACATCTAATGTAACATCATACCCATGTATTCTGAAGTAAAGGTGTATAGTCTATTCTTTACTTTATTAACTGCATCTCGTCCACCTACAAGATTCATATATCTGGAAGTTAAACTTTGATATTCATTGCCTTCCTGAGTTAATGTCCTTAAGAAATCTCTTCCATTCTTTCTTCTGTCTCTAGCTTGCTTTTGCCAGTCGCTTGGTAGGGTCTCACCTTCTTGTACTGTAAAATCTTGAATAACAGCCATTTTCTTTGTGACTTCAACTAAATCTTTAACCTGGGTTTCAAGATCCTCGTCCAATGTTTTACCACCAACTTGCAATGCTCTCTGAACTTCAATTGCATAGATAACTTCATTTACATCACTATCACTTGGCAACTGTTCATTAATTGGACGCATCTTATCACGAATTTGCTGAGCTGTTTGTGTAACTTTTTGATATGCTTCATCAAACTCTCTAATAAGATCATCGTAAATATCTTGGGTTAAATCATACTTCCCTTCTTCTTCCGATGCGATTGAATCCTTGACCTCTTTCTCCTCGTCAGTTTTCATATCTAATTTTGTATTTGGTCTAAACTTTAACTCTTTAATATCATCTGCTGCAATATATCGTAATATTGCAAGTTCGTTTGCCTTCTTGTAGTCGTTCCAGATTTTCTTAACATCAGACTCTAACGATTCAAAATGACTTGCAAGTTCATTCCCAGATATACCAAAGAAATTCTCATAATCCTTAACAACCTGCTGATATTTAAAGAGAACAAAATAAGTATTAAAGATTGCCTCCATTAACTCACCTTCAGCTTTTGCATACTCTTGTTTTGCATTTGCTGTCGGCTCATATTCCTCTGCCTTTTTAACCTCATTTGTTTGATTGCCAAAAACCTTAAATCGTTCTAGTAATTTTTGAACAATGACCGGAATTCCACGATACTTCATGAATTCTACAATTTGATCTTCGATTAGTACCGGATTGGTTAACTTTCCATTCTCAGCAGCTGAAATTGTCGGTTCTTCTTCAAACGACATCTTCAAAAAATTTGATGTTTTTCCTTGTTCGCCATTAATCAAATTTCTGACTGCATCTATAAAGAGTGCAGATTGAGCATCATCTACTCCACTTTGTTTAAGCATCCCTACAAAGTATTTCTCTGCTCGCTTCATAAATTCTTCCGGAGATTGAACAGACGACATCATTCCATAAAATTCTTTCAATTCAGGGTCGTAGTGAGCAAGTATAGTATTTAAGGATAGATCAGCAGCAGAAACAGCACGCGCTTTGCAAAAGTTCTACTCTACTTAAAGTCTGTGAATACACTAGCGAACACAAGACATGGCACCAAGATTACTGTCAAAAAGACTGTAATAGCACCTTTTCTTAATCCATCTTTTTTCTTTTTTCTAAATATTTTCATTGTACTCACCGTTTAGTTTATAAACTTCCCTATTTTATCCGCTACATTACTAAGCTTTATCAGCAAATTCCATAACTTTTTGATTACGCTCTAACAAGTCAATAAACATTGACATGTTTCTAACAAACTCTGCCGGATCTCCTACAAGAATTGTATATTCATCATAATAATGAACTTTCAATGTTTTGTTTGAGAATGGATATTTAATTGGCATTGGAATGTTGTAATCATAGCTAACTTTGATTTGAGACATAATAATTGAATTTTCATATGCCACATCAGGATCAATTGCATCAGGAGCGATACTCTTGATAATGGAATATTCTTTGATTTTTACTAATTCTACTAATCAATAAGTCTTCCATCTCTTGTGCTACTTCGTTTCCATGTCCAGAAAGGATATGTCTATATGGTTTAATGGCTGCCTTATTTCCAATCTCTGATGGAATACCACCATCTTTAAGTATCTTTACCTGCATTGGATTTTCTGCAGCAGATGCCGCATCAATTGCAGCATGCACAATCTCAAACTGTATACGTGAATGAATGTAATATATATTTCCCAGCACTATCATCATAAAGACCACAATAAAGACAATAGGAAATACAATTGTAGCCTCTACAAGAGACATCGATCCCTTTTCGGATTTTAATGTTTTGTACATCGAAATTCCTCCTTCTAAGTGCTGCTAAACTCTATAGAAGCCCGCCTGTGTTTGGACGGGCATGTGTAAAGCAGTTTTACTGAACAGCTTCTTGAGCTTTTTGATTCATTGTTTCGAATAAGCTATCTAACAATGCACCAATTTGTTTTCTAAATAACGCTGCTAATACCAGAGCGATTGCAATCAATACAACGATTACAACTAAATCAACAGCACCCTTCTCTTCTTTCATAAAAGAGTCAAATGCGTTTTTAGCTCTGATTAAAGTAACATTAATCAAATCCATCATGTCTTCTTTCTCCTTTCATTAGACTCACAATCCGATATTGCTGAAAATCGGCACCACTACCATTGTTAATATTGCAATGAATATCAATAGCATTGGCAACAGCAATTTACTATTTGCAGCTTCGCCTTTACGACGAAGATACTGCTGTTTTAATTTCCATTGTTCTTTACTCTGTTGGATTAACATCATTGTTAAATCTTTGTTACCCTTTGTTAAACCCTGAACAATGGTGGAGATAAACTTCTTTACCTCCTGTACCATGGAGCGTTGTCCGAATTCATATAAAGCATCTACTTCCGGTATGCCGTTATTCATGTTATCAACACTAATCTTCATTTCTCCGTAAAGGACACCCTCATTAGAGTTTGCTACCTTTTCCCAAGCTTCATGAAGCGTCATACCTGCGTTAACTAGTAACGCCAGCTTTGATATAACTTCGGTAAATTCATCCAGCATCTCATCTGAGCGCTTCTGGATTTTTTCTTTCATTACCGTTCCATAGTAGTAGAATGCTACACCGCCTATAACCATGCACAATAAGAACATGGATAAACTTCTAGTAAAGCAATATAGCGGCATCGCGAATGTCATTAGCGTCAACATCATTGTAAAACGCTGTGCATATGACACTCTCAAGTAGTAATCAATATATTTCTCGCCATATAAAATTGCGATCTGTTTTCTAGCTTCTCTATCTTCCTTGCGACGGAAGTCTAGCCCCAACATATTTACCAATGCATATCCCACAAAATACAATTCATGCATTGGATAATCTTCATCTCCTAAAGTTGCAAATAACGCTGCATCTTTCTTCCCCTTGAAATAAAGATATATATAGAACAGAAGAAATAGGATGCCTATCGCAATGACGACAATATCAGTTATTGTAAAAAACCCCATATTCCCTCCATCATTAAATCTTAATATCTACAATCTTCTTCGCCATCAAGTATGCTACGATGACAATCGCAATTCCGACAATCTCTGATACAAGACCAGTAACAGAAGCGTAGTTATTCGCAAAGTCTGTACTTGTAAGCTTCATAACAATAATCATTGCTAATGGAAGTACAAGCATCATATTTAACTCGATCTTTGTACCAGCGTACATTGTGATAATATCTTCTCGAACCGTAATCTTGTCACTAATGACATCGTAAGTATTACGAATAACTTCTTTGATGTTACCACCCTTGCGGTAACAGATTTCAAATACATTCGTAAAGTCCGCAATATCATCAATACCACTTCGATCAGCGAAGTCTTTTAGTAATTCTTCTAATGTAATACCATTGATCAGACCTGTATTAATCACTTCTAATTCATTCATGATCATCGCACCAGATTCGTATTGATTCCCCAAATCGTCATACGAACTCTTAAATGCATCTGTTACGTTTTTACCAGCATTTAGCGAAGTTGTTAATGCTTCGAGCATATCTCTAAATTGTAAAGTCAATTGACGTTTACGATTTTCACAGAGCTGCTTTGTACGAATTGGCAAGTAGAAGCGAGCTGCCAATGCACCAAATATAACAAATAACAGAATATCAACAATCAATGTTAGTTTTGTTGCTACACCAAATTCATCTTTAAACTGGCCACCAAAGAAGGCATAGCCTGCAAGGCCACCTACCACAAACCCAAGTAATGTATACAGAATCATTTCCTTCTTTGTCATGTAATAGACTTTATAGTTTAATGTCTGTATGTTTGTCTTTGAGCGATAGTACTGAGGTTCCTTTTCAACAGCAGGCTTCTTTACTTTTACCTTTGGCTGTTCTTTTTGTTTCTCTTCTTTTTTCTTAAAGTTAAACAGCGGTTTCATCATCTACCTCCAATAAAGCAGGCAGTTTAATTCCGGCCAGCTGGAACTTCTTTGTCTTAACAAATTTGTTCTTAGTACGTTTTTAGTTCACCCAACAACATGTTCAGCAGAAGTTCCTTCGCCTTCTACGAACGTGAAGATTGGGTTTAACATATATTCCCCATTTGCATTTACACCTAAAACCTCTGTAATTTCCATTGTCTTACGAGAGTGGTCACGCAAACGGGATAGGTGAATCACAATATCCAATGCACTACCAATCTGCTGACGAATTGCCATTAATGGCAATCCTTCTGCACCCTGTAGCACCATGGTTTCCAAACGGTTCATCATATCGAAAGTAGAGTTGGCGTGACCTGTAGATAAGCTTCCATCATGTCCAGTATTCATTGCCTGTAACATATCCAGTGCTTCTCCGCCACGAACCTCACCTACGATGATTCTATCTGGTCTCATACGCAAACTTGACTTAATCAAGTCTCTGATGTTGACTTCACCGGCACCAGATGAGTTAGCGTTTCTTGTTTCTAGACTAACTAAGTTCTGTACACCTTCAATCTGCAATTCCGCAGAGTCTTCGATTGTAATAATACGTTCATCTTTTGGAATGAAGTTAGATAGAGCGTTCAAGAATGTTGTCTTACCTGAACCAGTACCACCACATACAAAGATGTTATAACGTGCTTGAATCAATAACTCTAATAAACTTGCAATGCCTTCGTTCAATGATCCGTATTCAATTAACTTCTTCATTGTCATTGGCTCTTTTGAGAACTTACGAATTGTGACGATAGAACCATTCAATGAAATTGGAGGTAATACAACGTTTACACGTGAACCATTTGGTAAACGTGTATCTACGATAGGGTTTGCCTCTGTAACTTCACGACCTGCTTGTGCAACGATACGTTGAATAACGTCACGTAGCTTACGTTCACTTTCAAAGGTACGCTCAATCTTTCTTACCTTACCTGCTTCTTCAACGAAAATATTCTTTGGTCCCGTTAATCATGACTTCAGTAATGTTGTCATCTGTCATGATGGAATCCAACAAACCAAATCCACGGATAGAAGAATAAATTTGTTCCGCGATCGCTACTCGTTGTTCGATAGAAACATATACGTTCGCTAGTCTGATTTCTACTAGATTTTCAATCTTCTCGCGCAGTTCATTATCAGATAATTCCTTTAATGGGAAATTATTCATTACTTCATTTTTTAATCGCTCGACAAACTGTTCAAGTTCTTCCGCTCTCATATTCCCGTTATCCCCCAATCATTGTTTATTGTTTATAGAATGTGATCGAATACATCTAACTTAGATACCCAAGAAACAACTTGTGCTCTATGATCACCTTTCACTTTGTTGATATAACCAACAACCTGTACATCATTCATTTCAGCAGCGTTAGACTGGCTTCCAAACTTGGAGTAAAGAACCTTTGTCTTACGCATGAGATGCTCAACTTTGTTATCACTGATATTCTGTAATTCAAATAACTTATTCTGTAGTTTATTTCTGCCAATTTCAGTTCCATCCGCAACCATCACTACACAATCAGCCAAATCAAATAATGTATCTCTAATTTCATCAGAACATACATCTGTATCTACAATGACACGGTCATAATTCCCTGAATTACAAATGACGTGTAACAATGTCTTAACATCTTCAGACTTCATCTCATTAAAATCCATGATTGTCTTAAATGGAGCGTAATACGCAACACCCTTATCATTGGATACATAAGCCTCTAACTTTAGACTTAAATTTGCACGATTGCTCTTAATCGCATACAACACTTCTGAAAGTGTTGTACTTGAATCTTGTACAAGTACATCTCGTGTATAGCCATTCTTCTCTAAATCTAAATAGAAAACTTTATGCCCTTGTTCAACCATGTGTAGCGCAGATCCAATCGCAGCTGTGGAAGTACCTAAACCGCCGCTCGCTCCATGGAATAAAATAATAGGGCTTTGAGAGCCTGACAAACTATATGAAACCTTTGTATCAAGTTCAGCACATAAGCTCTTAACTTCTTTGCAGATGAGATCGACACGTTGGTACTTGCATACTGCAGGGAAACCATTCACCTCAGTAATATCTAATGACTCTGTCAAACACGCAACCTGTGTATTCTCTCTTCTTAAATCATCCCCTAAGAATTCTTCGTTTACTAAAACGACATCCATTCTTTGATTCTTGAAAATTTCAATAAATGCATCACGCTTTGAGAATGTGTATATCTCAATTTCATTTGGATACTTCTTATTAAACACAGAAGAGATTTTACTTAAATACTTCTCATCCGTATCAACCATTGCTAACTTGATCTTCATAAGTTCGCCTCCCTTATCTATTTATTTTAATGCAAATTTATATATGATTCAAAAGTCAATTTTGATATCCTGTTGTAATTTTTTTACATAAATTTAATTTGTTGTATTACACAATTTATTGACAGTTAAATTTCAGCCCATCAATACTAGCTTTTTGGCATTATCAAATGTTTTCAATCAGTTTTCATTTATTACAGTTTCCAAAACTAATTTTATTAATATTTTTATTAAGTACTCCCAAATAATGGATTTCATACTCTAAAAATCATAATAGCAACGCAATCTTTATGAAGCTTTTTTATTCACTCACATTTGCGGAGTTATAATATATTATTTGTGATTTTTTTAGTGACAGTTTCCAAATACTGAATCAAATTTATAAACTATGCACTCCTAAATTATATTCTAATGATAATTTCAGACATGTACTCACATGCATCATTTTACATACATGCAATCATATAATTGCTTATTCTTTCGTAAACAGCACTTCTTTACATACTTTAAAGAAGTTTGGCTTATTGCCATAGTTTAATGTTCCCCAACGATAGATACGAATAGATAGTCTTGCAAATAAGTAAATAAATACCACTGTCAATAATGTTGAGCTATCACTTCATATACTGCAACTGTTGTAATTGCATTACGTATCGGCATTACCATAACCGAGAAGAATGGAATCCATGAAGAAATCTTTCAGAATAATTGAATCTCCACCCTTGTAAAGCAGACATCGCAATCATATAACTTGTGATAAACAGGAACATAACTGGACTGACCGCACTATTTACATCTTCCATACGAGATACTACAGAGCCTAAAGCCGCAAAAATAAACATGTATAGTAGTAAGCCAAGAATGAAGTAGAACACATACATTCCTAACATTGATAGATCCAGCATCTTCTTTGTCATCATCAAAATATCCATTGGATACATATTTCTGAAGATAAAATAGGATATCCCAGCAGAACTTGCGATAACAAGCATCTGTATGACTGAAGCACATGTAATTGCTAATACCTTTCCGATAATCAGATTCTTTGGATTCGTCGTTGTAATCAACAATTCCATTGTTCGGCTATCTTTTTCTCTTGCGACTGCTGTAGCTACGATAGAACCGAACATTAAGATTACAGAGTATAGCGTGAGAATATAAATTAATGCAAGCAGGAACTGTGTTGATGTATCACGGCCAAGCACCTCTTCCTCAGCATTAATTTCAACATTATTCATGGATTGATACTCGTTATAACTGATACCCTTCTCACTAAACTTTTGTGCGATTAAATGATCTCTTAATACAGAGTTTAGTGCTTGATCCATACCACTTACAAACCCTTTATCATGGAAGTAAGTCTTGTAGTGATCATAATCATAGATTGCATAACCTTTTGTTTCTTTGCCACTCTTTACCGCTTCTTTTAAAGCATCTTCAGATCGGGATATAAACTTGACTCTTCAATACGAAGTTCTTTAACGATTTCTTCGTTAGGAACGTAATAACCACCCGGAACATATTCGTTCAGATATGAAGCACCCTCAGAACTCTCAAATTCCGTTTGCTTTTTAAATTGATTTAGAATTGCTGGAGCTGCAGTGCCACCAAAGGCAACTATCGCTAAGATAATTGTAGAAATAATTACAACTCTTTTTTTAATCTGTTGGAAAAATTCAAATTCGAATACAGTTCTAAAATTACGCATTTGCTTCACCTCCTACTTTGTTTACGAAAGATGTCTTGTAAACTAGGGCGATATTGTCCGAATGAGATAATTTCATGTACATGATTTAGTAATTCTCGCAAAATTTCATTTGAAGTATGCTGGGCATCTTTTGTAATCAGATATTCATCATTTACTTTTTGGAAATCCAATCCAAATTTATTTCGCAAAATATCTTCTACAGTAATAGAGTCTTCAGAATTAACGCGAAGTACTAACTTATCTTCACCTTCTTTTCTCTTAATCTCTTCTAAATCGCCACTAATGATGATATTACCCTGATCAATGAGAGTAATTTCGTCACACATTTCTTCTACATATGCCATTTGGTGAGATGAAAAGATAACGAGTTTCCCTTTTGAAACTGCTTCTTTAATCGCATCTTTAAAGATTTGAGCATTAACAGGATCTAGCCCAGAGAAAGGCTCGTCAAGAATGATAATATCTGGATCATTGATAAACGCTGCACAATCTGAATCTTCTGTTGATTACCTTTGGATAATGTTTCTAACTTCTTATTTGTATAATCTTTTTAGTCCAAAGTAATCAATCCAGTATTCAGCTTCTTCAGCAGCCTTTTTATTATCTGCCCCTTTTAGCTTCGCAAAAGTATGCTAATTGATCTTTCAAAGATACCTTCGCATACATTCCACGTTCCTCTGGCAGATAACCAATATGGTTTTTGGTTCACATCAAACGGTTTACCATCCAATAAGAATTCACCTTCTGTTTGTTTGAATACATTCATTAAACAACGGAATGTTGTTGTTTTACCTGCACCATTTCTCCTAAAAACCCATCGCCTTACCGCTTTGCACAGTAAAACTAATTCCATGGAGAATTTCCTTCTTATCGAAGGATTTTTTAATTCCTTTTACTTCTAATATCATAATTACCCCTTTCATTTCCAAGGAAATACAATAGTCAAAACAGGAATACTCGTACATTTACTATACGAGTGCCTTATTATAATTCGATTATATTCTTTATTTGACCGAAGGTCAATATTTATTATACAAACATTTATTTTTTTGTCTTGATTTAAGAATTCCAGAACCTAAGTGTATCTGATTACCATCCAACAAATATTGTTTTATGACACGCTGTAGTGATGTTTCTTCTCTCAAGTTATGAAAATCACAGTCTGTTATTTGATATACAAAAATCTAAAAATATCCTGAACACAGTCATTTCCTTCAGAAACATCAAACAATTCATAAAAATCGAAAAATATTCGAATCCTTTGAAACGAGTTTATGAATCTCAGGACTTAATAGCCATGAATCACAAACATATTGAAAATTATTAATCTTGAAATAATCTTTAATCACGTTCTTTGCGCGATGTATTGAATCTAACACTTTTGAAATTTCGAGTTTCTCATCAGATGGAATATGGATTCGCATTGTCTGTTGATCTACATATTCATATTGCAGTCGCCCAACTTCCACTAGGCGAACATTGATAAAGTAAGTTCCCCAGACCATTTGTGTGATACGTATCGAATCCAATCTTCTCGAGATAATGTCCTTTGTAAGTACTTCTTTCATTCTTGCTTTGTGAATGGATTGTTGTAGCGCATCAAAGTGATGTTCTTCCATATTTCTTTGATGCAGTTGATATCCACATAATAGCGCAATGCAAGTCACATACGGATGTACTGGCTCATGGAATAAATCTTCAGTAGTTTTCATTGACCATAAATGATTTATTTTCTTTGTTTTATCAACATACAAAATATCTAGTAGTTCTTGAAATGTACGTTTTAAAGTAACACTTTCACAAATATCATTCATGCATGCATAACAATTTTCGTAATACCAAGACTCTTTTATATCATAATAAGATAATGCACAATCAATCATTTTCTTTTATTCATATAAATCTACAATCTTCAATAAGTTATTCACAATCATTGTATCCTCATACAGCGCTGTAACTGGAGTATTCTCATCTAGGTATAAAAATTCTTTTAATCCCTGCATTCTTGCCAGCTTCCTCATCCAACCTTCGATCCCTATATATGTACAATACTCTGGATTAAGTTTGAATTTGTTTATAAGATACTGAATACCTTCTGGATCTGGTTTTTTTGCAAATCCATCATCACCTGTAATTGTGTAACTAATGTAATCTGCAATCCCCAAATTTTCTAATACTTGCTGTGTCGTATGGTCTTTATGTGTATATACAAAATTTCGGATACCTTTTCGTTGTAGTAAAAGTAGTGTTTCCTTTGCATTTTTGATTAGCTTTACTTTATCATTGCCTGCATCCTGTAAAGTTGTGTAATATTGATAAACCGTTTTAAACTGCAAGCCTTCTCTCTGTGCAAATTCACGTAGGAATTGGTGCACAGAATGAAGGATAATATACACTCGAAGATATTCGCGGTCATATGTATGACCGTAATGTATCATTGTAGCTTGCAAACTATCCAAAATAACCTCATAAGAATCTAATAATGTTCCATCCAAATCCCATATACATGCATTGATTGGTTTGATTGGAATTCTTGTATATACTTCCTCTTCATCTTCATGATGAATATAAGCACCGTTAGCGAGTTGTACATGCAAGGAGGCTGGATTATCTTTGTGAGAAGCCATATAGACTTCATCTTCTCGAATAACGTCTTTTGCAATAGCTAGCAATAACGCAAGTCCTTTCTTCGCATAACCTTGATTTCTATATGCAGGTAAAATCCCATAACCAATATGTCCAGACCCATTTTTCAAACTCTCATTGAGATAATGTCTTAACTTATATACACCAACAATATGTTCGTCTTCCCACAGGAAATAGTATGTCTGTGGGACATACCCCGGTTTTAAGTTGATGCCATTTGCGATATCAATTAGTTTTGGCATTGTTTCATGCATGAATGTTTCTTTGTTAATTCCATAAAATGGATTCATAAATCCATTTTCATCTTTTGGCATTTCTTTTAATACTTGGTAAATCGCATCCGCATCTTGCCAATTTAATTCTCGTATTTCTAACATATTTATTCCTCATTGATTACTTTCGCGATAGAGCCATGGCTTCCATGTAAATCTTTGGTTACGATAATTCCTTTATGGATACGCTCTTTTAGCTCTTTAACATGTGAAATAATACCTACTAAACGGTTTTCGCCAGATAAATTCATTAAAGTCTGTATCGCGTTGTTGAGTGAATCTTGGTCCAATGTGCCAAAGCCTTCATCAATAAACATCGTATCGATTTGAATACCACCTGCTTGGGATTGTATTTCATCTGACATTCCTAACGCCAAGGCAAGAGATGCGATAAATGATTCACCACCCGACAAAGAGCTGACTGGGCGTACTGAACCATTCGTATAGTCAATGACATCTAAATCTAATGCTTCATGGCTTCTCTTATCTTTCACACCTGCACTACGTACAAGTTGGTATTGTTGGTTAGACATCGATAAATAACGCTCATTTGCCTTATGAATCATACGATCGAGGTAGGCAATCTGAACATATTCTTGTAAAGTAATTTTCTCTTACTCGAACGAGCCATTACCCCATTGCGACATCCGCAAGTTCCTTTCAGCTGCTATAGCGAGATAATTTTGTTTGATATGTCTCATGTTCAAATTTGATTTTCTGTTTTATATCTTGTGCATCAGTTTCATACAACTGCACATTGTGAATATTCTTTAGGTTTTCTTCCTGTTGAACTTGTAGATTTTCAATTTCAACTTGAAGTGATTTTCAGTTGGTTTTGTTGAAGGAATCTCTTCAATGGATATAGATACCTTTTCCTTCAACATATCGATCTGCGCATTTACATACACTAGTTCATCCATTGCCTGTTTCGTTGCATTTGTTAACTGATTGATTTGTTGTTGGTATTCTAAGATCTGTTTTGTGATCGTAGATACACGATTCTTCGCTTCTGTTTCAGAAGAATACTTCAATTTTCCTGTAATCTCTGCTACTTGTTTTTGAATCTGCTCATGTTCAACAGATAACTTTGCCTGCGTAATTTCATTCTGATTTACTTCGTCAGATACAACAGTTAATTTTTGTTGTAACTGTGGAATCAGTTTTAGTAATTCCTGATAACGTTTTGACTGCACTTGTAGTTGCTTAATATGTGTTGATATTTCTTCTTGTTCATTTTTTAGTTGTACTGTATGTTCATCAATAAACATCTGTACATCTTCAATTGGAATAACTTGTTCCGTAACAGACTTCAACACTAAATCTAATTCATTTTTCAATGAACTCATCTTAAGATTTGCGTCTGCACATGCTTTACTAGCCAGTTGGTATTCTTTTTCAGCTTGTTCCACTTTCTTTTTGTATCGATTAATTTCTTCTTGTGTAACAAGTTTGTCACTGTGACTTGCAGGATGCGGATGTTCTAAAGATCCACATACAGGGCACGGTTTACCTGTACTTAATCTTGAAGCCAGTAATCCTGCTTGATTTGCGAAATAGGATATTTGTGCATCATCATACTGCTTTTGAATCTCTGCTTTCACATCTGTACTCTTTTGTAGAGATATCGTTTTTTTCTTTAAATCTTCTACTGCAATTTGATATTCTTTTTGTGTCATGCTTGCATGATAAAAAGTGGATATCTTCTTTTGCAGTTCTTCTTCCTTTATCGTAAGTTTATTCAAAGACACTTCACAATTTGTTAATGTCTGTAACTCCTTTCTGCTTCAAAGCGATATCTTCATCTAATTGTTTCTTTAAACTAGTTTTTCGCTTCTAAATCCTTTTTTACAGAAGATAGTTGTTTTTTTGATTTCTGATAATTTTGTTAGTCAATTCCGTTAGGCGGGCATATTCAGGAAGTTCATGTTCAATTTGAACCTGTTCCTTCTTTAGGACATCTATCTGAAGTTTATACTTTTCACCATCAACCTTTAACTTGTCTTCAAAGTAACTTACTCTTTCTTCTTTAGCAGGTTTTTCGCTTATCAGTTTCCCAAGCAAGAGAAGATCTTGTAGTTGTTTGGCTTTTTCTGCTTCTTCCTTTGCGAGATTTTCTGTAATTGTTTTTGGATTTGATCTTTTTGTCTTTGAAGGGTTATTATTTCTTCTTTTGCATTTGCGATAATCTTATCCAACAAATCATATACTGGCTGTATATCATCCATCGCAAATGTTTCTAGTATCTGTTCGTATTCTTCTTGTAAGATTACAGGAACACGAATATCACTGATGATTTGTTGCAAACGTAGTTTAGCCTCATTCAGCTTTGTAGTACCTTCCTTTGCCATTTGATTTAAACGATCCATGAGGATAGAGTACTTACTTGTCATGAATACTTTTTCAAATAGCTTTCACGTTCTTTTTGTGTCCGCATTTAAAATTTCGAGGAAGCTTCCCTGTGCAATCATTGCAATCTGACGGAATTGGTCTCTCTTCATACCAAGTAGTTGTTCAACCTGCTTGGTAACTTCAGTCGGTTTTACGATACGTTCACCGTTTGGCAAAATAAGATATGCATCTGCTGATTTGCTACGTTGTTTTACTTCATCATTCTTTTGTACATGCGTATAGCTATACTCAGGACGTCGATAGATATGGTATTCCTCGCTATGATAAATAAAATCTAATTCTACATAGGTTTCAATCTCTTCTTTTGCGTATTCACTTCGTAATGTTTTTACATCACGAATATCTCCACTTGGCTTACCAAATAGAGCGAATGTAATCGCATCAAAAATAGTAGTCTTACCTGCACCAGTATCACCAGTAATTAGATAAACTCCATTTTCACCTAGCTTTGAAAGATTCAGTTCAATCTTGGATGCGTATGGTCCAAAGGCGGAGAGTACTAATTTGATTGGTCTCATTCTTCATCCCCCTCTTTCCATATTCTTGTCACAAGTTCATCTAAGATTTTTTCCTGTGTATCATCTAGCGCATGACCTGTATATTGTGCGAAGAAAGTCACCAAAGATTTCTTGTGGTGTTTGATTCTTTTGTTTTGTATAACTAATACCTTGTTCGCTTTGTTCATACGTAGAATTTGGATACGAAATTCCCAGGATATTCGGGTAGCGCAAACGCAGTGTATTCATTGCGTCAAATACCATGCGCTCATCTTGTAGTTGAAAGTATACATAGTCGTCGTTCTCAGTATTCTTTCTTTGTAGAATATTCGCAAAGGTATCCTTTAATGACAACGACATCACGTAGCGGTTTTAAATCAACCGTATAAACTGTTGTATTCCCTTTCTCTTTCATATCGATGATAGTAACTGATTTTGTTGTATTTGCTTCACCGATAGAGTATTTCAGAGGGGTTCCACAATATCGCATCGTATCACGCAAGATTGTCTGTGGACGATGGATATGTCCTAGCGCGACATAATCAAAATCACGGAACACATTTCCATCCACATTATCTGTACCACCAACACTTACCTCTGAACCTTGTTCATCGGTAATAGTACCTGTAATAAATTGATGAGACAGAATCACATTACGTTCCTTTTGATTGAGTCTGACAGTTTGTAATGCATGTTTAACAGCTTTTGTATACCCTTCAACAGCCTCAGTCTCATCTAAATATTGATTAACATAGATTGGACGTATATATGGAAGGCTAAAGAAATGAACAGGTCCATATTCATCTTCAATCGTATTGCATGCAAGTTTACCTGTATATTTCCCGGTAATATGAATATCGGAATCCGCAAATATTTCCGCCCCATAAGAAAGTCTTGTGCCATTATCATGGTTTCCGGCAATCATCATCACATGGATATCTAAGTTCTTTAACTCCAATAAAAACATACTTAAAAGAGCGACTGCTTCTGAACTAGGATTACCAGTATCATAGATATCACCAGCCAGTAATACTGTAGTCACTTTTTCTTGTTTTAGAATGTCAATGATTTGTCGTAAAATGTACTTTTGATCTTCAATTAGCGAATATTCCTTGAGTCTTTTCCCTAAATGAAGGTCTGATAAATGTGCAATCTTCATATCCATCACTTCTTTCTTAGACGTGTGCTGTTTGATTCTGTAAAATTTTGTATAGAATCGCAATAATCCAAGCGTAATTTGAAATTGAATTTGGTGTGTAATACTCTAATAACAAAGAATACAAGCATGTAGTTCTTTAGCATATTCAGAAAAAATACCATATCCCTTTTGATATTTTAAGAAAGTAGTGACTTCCTTGTAATCTTCCTGTATCTGATCAAGTGAAATTCTAGATTTGCTAAAATCGCATGTAGTACAAAAAGTAATGATAATTTAATGCTCGATCAAAACTACTTTGTACAAGACTGAATAAATTCCATTGCACGTCTTACTTTTGTGGTTGCAGTTCCTTCACACAAGGCTAGGATATAAGACAATAATCTTGCATAGTCATTATCGAGACGATATTCATGAATTAATAAGTCATCCATGATAACCAGTTCATCAACTACATCATCTTTTAGATTTTGTGATAATGCTAAAAGTCCTGCATATACCACATCCGTATCACTCGTCAAAAAGCGATGCAATTCTTTCATCTGATTATAAATAGAAAGTGCTTTATAATATACACTCTTATAATCTAGATTTGGTATACTAGCAGCACTAAACGAGAGTAAACCAAGACCATTCGTATCCGTAAAACTACGGTTGAATTGTTCTTCGAATGCCTTGGCATGAGAAATAAATTCATCTGGTTCAATATCGGTTGCCGCAATCATCGCAGCATAGACCTTTGGCATACTAATGCGATATGGCGATGTAAATGAGAATGACTTATTAATGATTCGTTCACAGATTTTGATTGCGTCATAGTTAAGATCTTTTTCAAAGTGTGTATAGATATAGGCTATCGCTACATTTTCCTGTTCTAACGAAAAGATGTTTTTACGACCTAGTTCATTTTCTATCATCTACAAATTTTTGTACATTTTTCTAATAATAAACTCATTCATTTCATTTACCTCTTCTGAATAATATTATAAGCAGAATATGCTTTTTCCCTCAATCAAAGTCATCAAAAAAACAAGTCCTTTGTAGGACTTGTTTATATATGTAGTAATCTTTGTCTTTGTTGTGCAAGAGCTTTTATTAACGCAATTGTATATAGAATCGCATTTGTTAGAGTATAAATAGAAGTATTATTTCCCACATAGTAGCTTAATAAAATCATACATGCATGTAAAGCTCTTTCTGGTTTGGAAAATAAACCATATTGTCTACTTGCCTTTAGATACTTCATAACTTCTTCATAATCTTTTTGGATTGTATAAAGAGGAATCGAAAGATTTGCAACTACTGCATGAAGAACATAGTAGATATAACCAACATGACGATTCCATCCACTTGTGATAGGCACGATAAAGTCCATTGCATTCTTTACTTTCTGCGTTGCAGTTCCATCACAGAAAGCCAGTGCATAGGAAAGTCTTCTTGAAAAATCCTTAGGCAGCTTATAGTCATGTACAAGTAAATCGTCCATGATGACTAGTTCATCCACAACATCCTCTTTGATGCTTGGGGCCATTGCTAGTATGCCTGCATACACTACGTCCAAGTCATTTGTTAAAGAACGTTGTAAATCTTTCATCTGGTTATAAATCGCCAGTGCTTTATAGTAGATATTTTGATACTCAATTTGTGGCATTTCAGCAGCACTAAATGCAAGTACTGCTAAACCAATCGTATCTTGGAAGGTACGATTGAAGAGCTCTTCAAAACTCATCACACGATTAATTACAATATTTGGTTCAATATCGGACACATCCATCATAGCCGCATACACTTTGGTTAAGAATTGGTACTGAAATGCACCAAAAGGAAATGACTGATGAATCAAATCTTCGCAGAATTTCAATCGTTCAAAGTCAATTTCTCTTTCATGAGACATGTAGATAAACGCAATATCTGCAATTCCTTCTGGGCTATATAAGAAATATTTACGACGTAACGCTCTTCGATTATCGAGGAAGGTATTACATTTTTCTAACAACAAATCATCCATCAAAATCACCTCTTATTTAATTATTGTATGCATAATTCTTGATTCAATCAATCTATTATCAAAAATAAGCCTTCCCTCCGGAAGACTTATCATTTATTAACGAAGTGTAAATACACCTTCTCCTTCATCCACGAAAGTAAGAGAGTAGAAATGTGACATTGCTTCTACAAGATACTCTGTATCCTTTGCACCTGCTGTTTCATAAGATGAATGCATTGCAAGTTGTGCTAGTCCGATATCAACGGAATTCAGTGATACATGAGCATTTGAAATATTACCTAATGTAGATCCACCCGCCATATCAGAGCGGTTTGTAAATGTCTGTACAGGAACATTTACTGCCGCACATACTTCCTTGAATACTGCTGCAGATACTGCATCAGTTGTATACTTTCTGGTTTGCATTGTACTTGATTACAATACCCTTATTCATCTGTGGTCGGTTAATTGGATCTGCCTTTTCCACATGATTTGGATGTACAGCATGTGCATTATCTGCAGATACCATAAAGCTAGATGCGATTGCACGTTTTGCTTGTTCAGGATTCTTACCACAAGCTATCGCGATTCTCTCTAATGTATCCTCAAGGAATGTAGAGTCTGCACCTTGTTTTGTGCCTGATCCAACTTCTTCGTTATCAAAGATTGCCATAACAGGTACACTTTCACTATCATTAGCACCTAAGAAACCCATATAGACAGCCAAATGCACACTGTAAGTCATCTAGATGACCTGCAGATATAAACTCATTTTGATAGCCCCAAATCGTACCTTTTTCACGTGTGTATAGATATAAGTCATGACTGAGAATATCTTCTGCCTTTACGCCAACAGATTCAGCCACAACTTCCATAAACTTACCCTTGGCATCTTCTGTACCAAATATCGGCAACATATCTACCTGCGCATTATAGGATACATTTGAATTTGCTTCACGATTCATATGAATCGCAAGATTTGGAATCACTAACAAGTCCTTATCGACACGTACAAGCTTTGTAACAAGCTTACCATTTTCTTTTACAATCACTCTACCTGCCACAGATAATGGGCGATCAAACCATGGAGCACATAACATACCACCATACTTTTCAACATTTAGTTTTACTACACCATTACCAACAATTTCCGGATTTTCTTTTACCTTAAATGTTGGAGAATCACTGTGTGCTGCACCAATCATATAACCCTTGTAATCTGTTGTTGGAATACGGAAGGCAATGATACTGGATTGGTTTCTGACCACAAAATATCTTCCATCTACTTCTAGTTTCCAACTTTCAGCCTCTGATAATTCACGATATCCCTGCTTGACTAATATTCCTTTCATTTCATCAATGGCATGAAAACAAGTTGGACTCTTGTGTAGAAAATCTAATAATTTTTCGTTGATATCTACCATAAAACTCTCCTTTATACAAAATTGCATGATTCTATTATAAACGAAAACCACCATAATTGGTGGTTTCTCTATCTAGATTACAAAATTACCATTTCTAAATACTGGCACAACAGTACCGTCTTGTTGGATACCATCAATATTCATTTCCTTAGTACCAAACATGAAGTCTTCGTGTTGAGAAGAGTCATTCGCACCTGCAGCCTTAAGTTCTTCTTCACTCATGTTCGCACCACCCTTAACATTTTCAGGATATGGCATACCTAACGCTAAATGACACGCAGCGTTTTCATCAAACAATGTATTGAAGAATAAGATATTTGAATTTGAGATTGGGGAATCATATGGAACTAAGGCAACTTCACCTAAGTATCTAGAACCTTCATCAAAATCTAATAGACTCTTGAGTGTTTCCTCTTCTTGTTTTGCGCCAAAGTCTACAACCTTTCCGTTTTCAAAACGGAACCAGAAACCATCAATCACCTTACCACTGTAACTTAAAGGTTTTGAAGCATACACGATACCATTAACACCTGTCTTCTTAGGCATTGTAAAACACTCTTCTGTTGGAATATTTGGATCAAAGTAAACTCCCTTTGGTGTTTTATCTCCGCCACCAATCCATACATGATTATCTACAAGTTCTACTGTTAAATCTGTTCCAAGTTCACTTGTAAAATGTAACTGCTTGAAGTTTAATTCTGTTAACTTGCGTGCATGTTCTACCAGATTAGCATCGTGTATACGCCAATTTTCTAGTGGGTCACTATCCTCTGTAACACGGCTTGTCATAAAGATTGCGTCTTCCAACTTCTCGAAAGCTTCCTCCTCAGGAAGTTCTGGGAATACAACCTTTGCCCATTCTACAGAAGGAATCCCTATAACACACCACTGTCCTTCATTATTCATTGTGTACTTACGTAAGTCCTTCATCTTCTTACTGTAAGCCATCTGATATGCACGAACCTTAGATTGGTCTACATCCTTTAGCGCACCTGGCATATCAGAGTTGATACGTAAATAACATGCACCTAAATCATGTTCACGCTTTACCATATCATATTTCCAATCTGGAATATCAGTTAATGTCTCTTCGCTTTGGTATGTATAATTTAATTTTGCTAATTCCGTATCCGTCCAGCTCATAATCACTTCTCTAGCACCTACGGCATACGCTTCTTTGGCAACCATGCGTACAAACTCATAGTCACGTACAGATGCAGTAATTACTAGTGGTTGGTTTGGCTGTACATTTACACCACGTACAACTGCTAATTTCGCTAACTTTTGATACATTGCTTTACTTGCACTCATAATAAATCCTCCTTTAATCTTTGAATAATTCGTCATAACCAGGAACTTCTTGAATATGACGCATAAACTCTTTTGTTATAATAAATGATTTTGGCCCAAATGGATTGATAACGATAGAATCGTATTTGGCTGGAATTAAGTGAAAACATTCTTTGATATTACGTACTTCTAATTGCAGATTGTCTTCTTCAAGAATATTGCTATAACGTAATAACGCATCCCAATCTGTAAATAGAACAAGTACATCTTTGCTTGGGTCAATATTGAGACGAACCGACATAAATCGTTCATCCTCTTCCTTTTCACTCGTGTATTTTATGAGATAGTACTCACTCATACAGATTTCATATACCAGTGTACCAATATATTCTTGATCCTCAAAAAATTTACCATACTCACGAAGTACTCCACTTAAGCCTGGATTTTCGACAATTGTTGGATTTGCATCATATTGAATACTACTGATGATACTATTCTTCTGTAAGAAACCTTTACAGGAGTGATCAAGCTTTATTGTAACTGTCTGATTTCTTGCGGAAGTTACTGACTTATCATTACAAATTATCTCTACAATCTTTGCGTCGATATCTCCCTTATCACTACAGTGAAGGCAAATCGTATCATTTACGTTCATTTCACCATAGACAAAACCCGTACAGATTGTATCTTGATTCGTTTCAATCACCATCATCGTATAACGTCGCTCACCGTTTAAAATGGCAATCTTCTCATATTGTCTTAATTCTCTTTGATGTTTAATTTTTGTATATTGTTGTCGTATAAAGATGACAACTGCAATTCCTATCGCAGCCATTGTAAGATACAGCTGTATCATCTCTTTGCTGGAAAGAGTACTTGATTGCCCTCCAATCAGACGACTAGTGATGATTAGACGCACAATTAATACAACAACAATACCGATAAAGCATAAATTTTTAGACCAGATAATTCGCTTGAGTCGAAAATGTGGTTCGTTACGAAATCTTTGACGATATACATATTCTGCCATCACAAACGTTAGTAATGCCATGATTCCCCACGCAAGTGGAAACATCCCCCTCAATATCAACCATGGAGTAATTGTAATCTCATGGAATATAAAATTGAGATTATGAAAGAAGCCATATAGTCCTGCTATATAACCAATCGTTGCAATAAACATTACTAGTAGTAAAAGATATTTCTTCATCGACTTCCTCCAATAGAACAAGTTTATCACAAACCCCAAATGACGCTATCAAAATAACCACAAAAAACCAATAAAAAAGCTATCGCAAGAAACGGCCCAAACGCAATACACTTCTTCTTAGAAAGATACAACCATAAGATTGCTAGAAAAGATGCTATAGATAATACCAACCACATCTTTTGCAAAGAAAGAAATAAACTCATGCACGATATCAAGTTTTACATCTCCACCACCGATACATTCTTTACCAAATAGTTTTTCACTTATTACAATGGTTAGAAATCCACAACCAAAAATCATAGCCATACGTATCCATGGCTCTATGCTCATCTTTTTTATCATACATGCATGTATGATATATAAAACTAATCATACTAATATGTACCAAATCCGGTATCTCCATAATTTGATAGTCGATATAAAAGACAACCCATAGCAGTAGGAATAGCATCATTCTGATAATTACTTCCCACTCAAAAAACAGTAATATCCCAAAGAACTAAAGTACACATAGTATTCCCTGTTACTATCTCCGCGACGATATATTCTTTTGAAAGTTTCCTACCACAATATCGACATCGTCCTTTTAAAAAGATATAACTCAATATTGGAATTAAATCATACCAATGCAGTACATGATGACATGCATCACAATGACTGCGTAATGGAAATCTTCGTTGAAGATAACCATGACACATACATAATAAAAAGCTTCCCTAAATGGAAGCCAAATATTCCTATTAATATCCGATACATTTTATCACCCCATAAAAATATACCGATATCATTTCTACTATCCTTACAATTTTTCTAAAATCTTATCTTTGTTAAATAAGATAACCACAACAGAAATAACTTGAATCGCCACTGCAAGTGCAGATACGACATAGTTTCCTTCTGCTAAAAAGTGACCAGAAGTACAGCTTAATAAAATCTGTATCCAACTAGAACACAATATCGCTAGAGAGAAATCTTTTAAACTTATTTTAGCATGCGCTGCTACATAAGGGATGATACCATTTGGTATCCCTGGTAACATACATGACACAGCTACAACAAAGATTGGTTTTCCTTCATTGATTTTCTTCATTAGCCAGTTTTCTTTTGGGGTTGTATTCTTCATTGCAATACGAATTGATCTACCCACACCACGTAGTATTGCAAACACCAATATATTACCAGCAGTAAAACCAAGCCAGCATAATAGGAAAGCTCTCCACCAACCAAATAGGAAGGCACCCGCAAACTGGATAATAACACCTGGCAAAATTACACTAACCACCTGAAGCACACTGATCATAAATAGTGCGATGTAGGCACCGTAGTGTCCCTGTTCCTGGATATAATTTGCTAAATCTGACTGATTTCCTGACTGCAATATCTGCCATACTTCTAGGACCACAGGCCCAAAGGCACGGTATACTAACCAACCAATGATTGCAATAATCACAAAGATTAATAGTATAATTGCAGGTTTTTCTTAGTCGCTTGATTTTTTTCTAACCATGTTCCCCTGTAATGAAATACAATTTAAAACAATAACATATTTTAAAAAATCACGCAACTATATTTTCTTTAAATAATCTGACTTAACACTATGTTTCTTTCAAGAAATCTCTAACTTCATCAAACTGATCTTCTTCGAAGAATAGTGCAGTTGTTATCTTATTCTTCATGAAAATAAATACTATTATCAGAACGTGAAAGCGTTACTTGCCCAGCTTTTATGAAATTTAATCAGAGAACCCATCATCACGATACCCTCATCTGATAAACCAGACTTTCATGAAGTAATACATGATTCCTAAAATAATTGGAACAATAAACTGTACAATACGGAAAATACCTTCATAACGTACAAAACCAATCACTGCTATCACAAGAAATAAAACTGGAATCATCCACTTCATTTTATTTCCAACTTTTGTCTCTATCTTTACGGTATTTGAGACCATCAACATTCTCGCAAAGGCAACTAACATCACTACATCAAATATATACAAAATCAAAGTCTGAATATCCATAAGATCCTCCGTGTTCTTTATTCTATCATAAAAGGTTCTGCGCTTGCAGAACCCTATTTCTTCTACTTTAGCCAGACAACAGTCTTACCATCTGTAGTTGTTTGAACAACATTGGTAATATTAAATCCAGCATCCTGTAAAATCTTTGTCATCTTATCTACCGCAACTTCACCTGTTGCCTTAACGACAACCTCAGAGCCACGGTCTGTATGATATACAGCGATATTTTCTACGTTGGCATTCTCTTGTGCAAATAACTTCGTTACCTGCGCAAATACACCAGGCTTATCATCAATCAACATGACAAATCTTGTACCTTGACGTTTCAAACCCATTAAATCAACGAATGTTAAGAAGATGTCCTTTTCTGTGATAATACCAACTACATGATTTTCTTCATCCACAACCGGTAACACATTGACAGTATTTTCTAACATGACTTCCGCAGCTTCTTCCAAGAAAACCATTGGGGAAATCGTATGTACATCACGAATCATGATGTCCTTTGCCTGTGTACGAGATAACAGGTAATTCAATTCATAAATGGATAAGGAAGTTGCGTTCTTTCCAGATGTATCATTTACCAAACCCTCTGTAATCAAACCAATGAGCTTTTGATTTTCATCCACAACTGGTAAGCGGTGGAAATGATTCTTACCCATAATTTCTAGTGCTTTAGATAACGGTGTATCCGCAGTAATCGTAATGGGATTTGCCGTCATATGATCTTTAACGTACATTGCTTTATCCTCCTAGATAAACTTTCTGAACTTGCTCGCTAGCAGCCAACTCATAGCCACTACCCTCTAATGTTATTTTACCTGTTTCTAATACATATGCACGATCAGCTATCGCTAATGCCATCTTTGCATTTTGTTCTACTAATAGTATTGTAGTACCTTGTTTGTTAATTTCTTCAATAATTCTAAATATTTCTTTTTACAAGTAATGGTGATAAACCCATGGATGGCTCATCCAATAATAGAATCTTTGGTCTAGCCATTAACGCTCTACCCATCGCAAGCATCTGCTGTTCACCACCAGATAAGGTGCCAGCTAATTGTTTCTTACGCTCTTTTAAACGTGGGAATAACGTATAAACACGCTCTAAGTCTTGTGCAATTCCTTCTTTATCTTTTCTTGTAAAGGCACCAAGGTCAAGATTTTCTTCAACAGTTTGTGAAGCGAATACTCTTCTACGCTCAGGAATCTGTGCAAGTCCCATCGTTACAATCTTATGGGCTGGAATCTTTGTAATATCAACCCCATCCAGTAAGATAGCACCCTCTGCTGGTTTTAATAAACCGGAGATTGTATGCATGGTTGTTGTCTTACCTGCACCATTGGCACCGATTAGAGTAACGATTTCACCATCATTAACTTCAAAGGAGATACCTTTGATAGCTTCAATCATTCCGTAACGTACAACTAAATTTTCTACTTTCAGCATATCATCACTCTCCTAAGTATGCCTTTACAACATCTGGGTTTGTACGGATTTCCTCTGGTGTTCCTTCCGCCAGCAACATACCATAATTTCAATACAGAAATCTTTTCACAGATACCCATGACGAGTTTCATATCATGTTCTATTAATAAGATAGCGATATTGAAACGATCACGTACCAGACGAATTGTCTCCATTAGATTCTTTGTTTCCTGAGGATTCATACCTGCTGCAGGCTCATCCAACAACAATAATTTTGGATGTGCACCTAAGGCACGAATGATTTCTAACTCACGCTGTTTACCATACGGTAAATTCTTCGCAAGTTTATCCGCATCCTTTTCCAGATGGAATACTTCTAATAAGGACATGGCTTCTTGATCCATATCTTTTTCCTGTTTTCAAGGAATTTGGTAACTTAAACATACCTGAGAATAATCCATAACTTGCTTGTGTATCCAAAGCGGCTAAGACATTCTCTTTTACAGTCATATCTTTAAACAAACGAATATTTCTGGAATGTACGTGCAATTCCCTAAACGAGTAATCGCATATGGTTTCATACCATTAATCTTCTTACCCTCTAGTTTTACTGTACCATCCGTAGGTGTATACACACCTGTTAACATATTAAATACAGTTGTTTTACCAGCTCCATTTGGTCCAATTAAACCATAGAGCTGACCCTCTTCAATCTTCATTGAGAAGTTATTTACAGCACGTAAACCACCAAAGTTAATACCGAGTTCATCAACTTCTAGAATATATTTCTTCTCACTCATGAATGAACCTCCTTATTCCTTTTGAAACGATGGAAAAACGTCTGTAATTGTGGTGCATGTTTCACTAACATCATCAAAATTAACACAATCGGAATATACAAGCATACGATAATCACTTACACTACGTAATACTTCTGGTAATAATGTTAGAACACTTGCGGAAACGATAGAGCCAAAGATACTACCCATACCGCCTAATACAACCATTACCAAAATCTCAATCGACTTATCTAATGTAAATACACTAGGTTGTAAGAAGCCCATGTAATGAGCGTATAAAGCACCACCTACACCCGCAAAGAATGCAGAGTATAAGAAAGTAATAATTTTATACTTCTGCGTATTAATACCAGAAGATTCAGCCGCAATCTCATCCTCACGAATCGCAATGATAGATCGACCATGTCGAGAATGAATCAGAGATAACGACAAGAAAACCGTAATCGCAGCTAAAGCGAATGCCCATGTAAATGTAGTATTCTTTGCGATTGCAGAATAACCACCAGCACCACCCAATACTTTCAAGTTAATCAGTACATTACGTACAATTTCACCAAAGGCTAATGTAATAATTGCGAGATAGTCTCCACGTAAACGTAGGGTTGGTAAACAAACAAGAAGACCTAAAATCATCGCAACGATACCACCGATGAGAATCGCAATTGGAAATTCAATAATAGGTAATAAACGCATCGACTTTGTGAATACCGCAGAAGCGTAAGCTCCCGCTGCCATAAAAGCCGCATGACCTAGTGCAAGTTCACCAAGGAAACCTGCTGTCATATTTAAAGATACCGTCAAGATTACATTGATACAGATTGTAATCAAGATACCTTGCCAATAACTCTTTAATACACCAATACGCATTAACATAACGAGCAAGATATATCCTAGTGCAGTAATGCCAAATTCGAGTAGGAGTCTGTTTTTTAAATTGAGTTTCTTCATCACTTACACCTTCTCCTTTACATTCTTTCCTAGAATACCTGCCGGTTTAAATACCAACATCAAAATCAAAATCGCAAATACAATCGTATCTGTTAACTGAGAGGAAATATATGCCTTAGTCATCGCTTCCACCATACCAAGGATAAACGCACCAATTACCGCACCTGGAATCGAACCAATTCCACCAAGTACCGCCGCAATAAATGCCTTTATACCAGGTAAAGAACCTAGGGTTGGATTAATCATTGGATAACAATTCGCATAAAGAATACCCGCGATTGCCGCAAGAGCACAACCAATCGCAAACGTTAAACTGATTGTAGTATCAACGTTAATTCCCATTAGCTTGGCAGCACCTTCATCCTCTGATACAGCACGCATCGCCTTACCCATTGTTGTCTTATTGACGAATAACGTTAATAAGATCATCAGAACTACAGACACACTAAATGTAATATAATAGTTTGCCTGAATTGAAATACCACCAAGATTTAACGCTGGTAACGTAATAAACGCATGATATGGCTGTGGATTTGCGCCAAAGATCAATTGGAACAAATTCTGTAGGAGGTAACTAATACCAATCGCAGTAATCAATAATGAAATACGACTTGCGTTACGTAAAGGCTTATATGCAACCTTCTCCATTACAACGCCTAAAATAGCACATGCGACGATAGAGATAATGACCGCAAGCCACCATGGTAACCCAAACTTCATACTGATAAAACTAATATACGCACCAACCATGATGACATCACCATGCGCAAAGTTAATTAACTTCGCGATTCCGTATACCATCGTATATCCAAGCGCAATCAGTGCATAAATTGAGCCGATGTTTAATCCATTGATAAATTGCATAAAAAACTGATTCATGCATGTTCCTCCTTACCACAAATAACGAAATAGGGAGTATTGCCTCCCTATCTCAAAGTTCTACTTCTTATAAGTTGTATATTGACCGTTCTTAATTTGAACGAATACTGGTTCCTTAATTGGATCACCATTACTATCAAAGGAGATACTTCCTAAGATTCCCTTGTAGTCTGTAGATGCAATGCCCTTTACAATATCGCTAGCCTTAAGAGAACCAACCTTTTCGATTGTCTGTAATAACAACATTGTTGAGTCATATGCATTAATACCAAATGAGTTAATATCTGTACCGAACTTTGCCTTGTACTTCTTCATGATATCCTGAACACTCTCCATATCTGGTGAGTATTGGTTGATGAAGATAACATCTTCAATTGCGGAAGCATCGTTACCAGCTACACTAGTAGCTCCATCCCAACCATCAGCACCAACAATCTGTGCCTTAATGCCAAGATTTCTTGCCTGCTTAGCAATCTGTACATCCTTTTCATAATAGTTTGGAACAAATAATACATCGATATCAGAAGCCGCAATCTTTGTTAACTGGGAGCTGAAGTCCTGATCAGCAGTTGAGAATGCTTCAGAAAGAACAACCTTTCCACCCTTACTTTCGAATTCAGCCTTGAAAGCTTCCGCTACACCAGTTGAGTAATCATCATCACTGTTATAAATCATAGCAGCCTTCTTTAAACCTAATGTTTCATATGTAAAGTCAGCTACTTGCTTTGCCTGCTGTGGGTCTGTATAGCATGCACGGAATACATTTGCGCCACCCTTCATCAGTAATATTTGCAGCAGTACCACTAGGTGTAATCATTGGAATGCCAGTATCCTTACTCTGTACAGCAATCGCATAAGATTCACCTGAAACTGTACCACCGATAATACCTGCAACCTTTGTATCTGTAACAAACTTATTATAGATATTGATTGCCTGTGTTTGATCACCTTGAGAATCCTGTACATCTACCTTAATGTTTGTACCATTTGCAGCGTTGTAATCTTCTACTGCAAGTTTCACTGCATTTGTTACTGCTAAACCATATACTGCATAATCACCTGTTGTTGGTCCTAATGTACCAATTGTATATGACTTCAAATCTCCAGCCGCAACATAATCAGAAGTTGTTTCTGTTGCTGTAGAATTAGTAGATCCTTCGGACGCTTCACAAGCTGCTAGTGATACAGCCATCAGTGCCGCAAATCCACCTTTGATTAATTTATTGAAATTCATCATTTCCACCCTCGTTTCTAATCTCTTTTATTTAAGATGTTCTTATTATATTGATGTCAAAATCATAAATCAACTATTATAAACAAATTTTTACACATTTCTTTCACATTTGATGTAAATTTCTTTCAGAAATACAGATTATTTTTTTCAATGTATAAAATTTACTCAACTTCACAAACTAATTATTTGTGTTCACCTAACACAATACATACCAGGAGGATAACACAATGCATGACACATGGAACCCTATGGCATGGATGTAAGAAGATTAGCGAAGGATGCGCAAACTGCTATATGTATTTTCTCGATCAAATGCGTGCTCAAGATGGCTCACTCATCCGCTTAACAAATAGTATAAAAAAACCCTTAGCGAAAAATCGCAAGGGTGAATATAAGATCAAAAGCGGTGAACTCATACGTGTATGTATGACCTCAGATTTCTTCCTAGAAGAAGCAGACGCTTGGCGCACACAAGCTTGGGATATCATGCGTATCCGCAGTGATGTAAAATTCTTCCTACTAACCAAACGACCAGAACGTATACTCTCCTGTTTACCATCTGATTGGGGAGATGGATGGGAAAACATATCAAATCCCATCCAAAACCATTCAATCTAAACAGCCTTCCGCTCCGGTTTACAACACCAAGGAAGAAAACACAAATATATACTCGTCGACCAATTTAATAACCACATATCAGAGGAACAGAGATACCAACGCCAATTTGATATCGACTGTACAGAATGTGGTTCTAAACTCATAAGCAATGGAATCGAACTAGGATAATGTACGAATTCTACTCAAAAGTAGAAATAGAATCACACTTACAATGAATAGAATACCCGCTACCAGATACATTGCGAAATAAAGATTTATGACTAAACCAGTTGAAAGTAGTATCGGTAATCCAACCATAAATAAACTAGTCAACATCGTTAAGCCAACCTGTAAACTTTGCTTAATTGGAACAATTTCATTGTCCCAACTATAATTCGCGAATCGATAGTCTAGTGCAAATCCCAAGATTGCAGTAAAGATCGAATATACTAATGGAATAAGTAGCACCGCAATCATCTGTTCAACTGATAACGAAAATCGTAAGAATACTGCGATGATTGCGCAAACATATCCTATTAGATGTAAAGATAATGTTACCGATATCTTACTAAATATAATATCTTTCATCTTGATTGGAGCAGTTTGAATAATCCATAAATTCTTCCCTTCTAATGATAAGGAAGAAGCTGAAGGGAATGTGAATGCCAGCATCCCTGCAATCACAAGCGGAATATAATCCACCACATTTGCAGGGATTTGCGACACTTTCAACATGGAAAACAGCATTGTTGGTGGCACAAACACCAACAATACACTCCCTATTACTAACATAATGACACCAAACCCCTGATTTATTACTGCTAAATACGAGCCAAAGAAACGTTTCAATTCTTTTTGATATAACGCATGGAATGCTGAATGATGCTCTAAAAGTTGCATCATGGTATATAACTCTACGTTTTGTGGAAAGCTTATGCAGAACTTCATATTTCCATGTAAGCATATAGAAGATTACTACAGAAATGACGATTGATATGCATGCATATAATAGGTTTGACTTTAAAAATATCAAGGATAGTGGGTATATCTGTATCATTTGTAATCCTGTCATAGTAGATAAACCGCCGACACTTTGAAGCAGAAAGATTCCTACCATCAAACCAATAAACAATAAAACAGATAATAGTACTTTTAATACTGTTGTATGTTTAGCAAAAGATGCTACATAAAGAATGCCCACACCAAAGATGATTGCAATTCCTATCGGTATCACCGGAACAAACACAAGAGAGAGAATACCGAATGCAAGCTGTAAGTATGCATGTGTAATAAGTACATGCACCATCATACCTGGTAACATCATTCCACAGGTGAAACAAAACGCAAAGATATAAACAATCAATAGTTTACTTGCGATAATATCTCTTTTAGAAACTGGCAGTGACTGCAACATGTCATAATCATTGCCCTCAAACAATAATGTATTCAACGTAAACAATAATAATGTTATTAAAGCGACACTCGTTAGCGACAACAAGCTTGCATACACATATTCAACAAGTCCTGCATGTATCAAGTTCATTGTTGTTGTGACAGAAAATGCCCCAACATTTATTGCCATATAGACAATAACAACAACGAATAATACAGCTATATTACGCTTTTTGTTTATTGTTTCCGCAAAAGATCATTTATGGGTAGTGTATTTAAGAGTTTTGCTTTTGATAAATGAATGATTTGATTCATTATGCATCCACCTCCATAAAGAACTCTTCTAATGACTTTGTCCCCTTTACGGTATCCGTATTACCACATGTAACAAGTTTTCCTTTATGGATAATAGCAATTTTATTACAGAGTTTCTCTGCTACATCTAAAACATGAGTTGAGAAGAAAATTGTACATCCTTTCTGTGTCATTTCTTTCATAATATTCTTGAGTTCAAATGTAGCTTTTGGATCCAACCCTACAAATGGTTCATCTAAAATCAATATCTTCGGTTCATGTATAAGAGCCGCAATAATTGCAGTACGCTGTTTCATACCATGTGAATATGACGAAATCATATTTCCCAGGGAATCTGTCATTTCGAAAAGATTTCCATATGTTTGTATGCGATTTTTTCTATCTTCAGAAGACACATGATACAAATCAGCGATAAAGTTAATGAATTGATACCCCGTTAAATGCTCATATAAATCAGGATTATCTGGTATATATGCCACTTGTTGTTTACATAAGATTGGCTCACTTTGAATAGAATGACCATTTATTAAAATATCACCTTCATCAAAGCCATGAATACCAACGATTGCTTTTATGGTAGAAGTTTTCCCTGCACCATTAGCCCCAATAAAACCATAGATATCTCCATCAGAAATAGACAAAGATAAGTGCTCTACAGCAACTTTTCCCATCATACTTCTTCGTTAAATTTTTTTAATTTCAATCATAAGTCTTCCTCCCGTAAGGTTTCTACACAGAACCCTTTTTTATTACAACATGGACAAGTCAACCTTCTAGTATGATACGTGTGTCTCGCCCAAAAAACCTCTTTTCCATTTGGCCTAAAAACGGTATGACATTCAGGACAGATATAGGCAACAATATGCATATATTTTTTGAATAAAATTGATCCAAAGATAATTATCAATACCTCAACAACAAGATATATCCACCACTTTCCACTAAATAGCGAATACACAAAAGATGTACCTTGTATGATTCCAACTATGATTCCAATAATGAAAAGCTGTATCCGGTAATGTTTCAATCGTTCTTTCCGTTTTCAAAATATACGCAATATTTGGCATTGATGCTGGTGTTATCACTGGTATTGCATTTAATTGTTCACGAAAAGATTTCGCATCTTGAAGTTTTATTTTTTGTTCCTCAACTTCTTTCTCTATCGCAAATATACGTTCATCAATTAAAGTCTTAATTATATTCTCGCCATTATCTTGCTGGTAAATACTGGCAATATCATCAATGGATAATCCTAGAGAGCGCAAATAAATTAATAATCTTAATTTTTCTACATCTTCAGAAGTATACATACGTCTACCACCTTCACTTAGTTCAGTAGGAATTAGTAGTCCTCGTTGATCATAATATTGAACTGTACGAACAGTAATACCGCATAATTTCGCAATCTCACCTGTCGAATACATTTTTTGATTAGTTCTTTCTATAGTATCACGCATATCTCTCGCCTCTTAATAACGATAGTTTATCACGCAACGTCACAAGCAAGTCATTTTTTTGTTTTTTTCTTTAAAATTGCAAAAAAATCAAACGAAAAGAAATTTATCTTTAAAAACCTCTTGCAAAGATAAAATTTAAATTATATAATCATAAAGCATTAAGCGAGATGGTTTCTTAGCTCAGTTGGTAGAGCAACTGACTCTTAATCAGTGGGTCGAGGGTTCGAGCCCCTCAGAGACCACTCATAAACAAAAAGGGAAGTTCCGAAAGGTTCTTCCCTTTTTGTTATATATAATTGTATCGATTTTTATTTCATCAATATATCAGCGTTAACTTCATTGTGAATCTGTTCCGAG
>BNJU01004913.1_pt1 | contig 157669 bp, 224 predicted proteins | sample 8539281 | NCBI WGS metagenome assembly BNJU01 (sample SAMD00202456, study PRJDB9452) | human saliva metagenome | isolation source: human saliva | place: Japan
ACTAAGTAAAACTCATCCTTCATTTCCGCAACGGGGAAGCCGTCATCTCCTCAATCTGCATAGAGCACTTTCTTAGAGATGCTGTGGAAAGCTACCTTCATCCCTTCTTCCTAAGACCTTTCACCCCACCGCCTCTCTCGATAAGAATACGGAACTACCTCTTTCGCATTACATTTTACAAACACTAATAGCAGAAATAGTCTTTTGTCAACACTTCCTGAAAAGATGAAAGCCTTAACCAGCTGGTGCCCTATCAATATATCTTTTTATTTCATCCTCAGATGTGAGATTAAATCCTTTGATACCGTTTTGAAATAACTCATAATTGCTTCTTTTGTAATTAATTCATTAGTATAGCCACATACTATCACCACAGTATACATCTGCCCAAGGTGCTTCTCTATGTGTTAATGTAAGCAGGGTTTACCACTATACATTCCAAAAGGTATTATAACCATATCAATGATTTTTCTTTCCCCTCAGTAAGCATCTTACATTTGTCCTTAAAATTACGAACCTTTTATCTCGTCAGTAGGATGGCTAAATCCTTTGAACATCTCATGAACCTTATCATACACTGGTCCATACTTTACGCTTGACAATCTTCCATAAACAGAGCTTTCCATAGTTACCATAAAATCCCTGTGCATAGTAAAAAGCTTTTGTAATGCAAGAGTGTTATCTCTTCAACTTTTTCAAAAATATAAGAAATGGTGATAAGCATTTGTTCAGATAAAATCATTAAGTCCTTTTTAGCTTCATTGCTGCATCGGGCTATAAGCTGTTTCACCAATCTTCTCAAACATTCCATCATAAAATCAACATCAGATAGAGCTCTTCTAATTACATTAGAGTACTCCTGGGACAGATACTGTCCTCGCAAATATCTAGTAATAGTAATTTCTCAAAACCCTAATGCAAGTGATAATGGAGCTTTCCCAATATTATACACTTCCATTAACTTATTAATATCTTCAATGGATACTAAATTTTCTGTCTTTCTGTACTGTTCATCAATTAATTTGACGTTGCTATCCATCAAGCCCAGGATGTTAACCTGCACCACATTCTTTTACATATATGCTTTGATGTCAAAAGTGTACTCCTTGCCTTTAATACAATGGTATATTTCACTTTTCTATGTCATATCCTGTTTCTTTCTACACTCCAACAGAGTGTGTCTTTCTCCTTAGCCATACCGTTTTCCTCCATTTTCTCTATATATTCTTCTTCTTAATCTTCTTCACTTGAACTTATACTATCGGATAATCTTGCTTGTGGAAAGATATTACAATTACATAAAAGTTAGCTAATTTATTAAATTTTTATGTGCAAAGACACCTGTCTCCTCTCACCTTGTTTTTGGTAACAGCTAGTCATCCTTACCAAGATATATAAAATTTCTTCCGGATGTTGTGGATGGTCATTTCTGCATAGCTTCGAAAATCATCAGCTTCTAAATCAGCATAATTTCTTTACATCGTTGCTCGAAAACCATAATCTATATATAGCTCTGGTTTCTTTCGTGCGTGGCGATATTTGATATCGCTCCTTCTTTCTGCAGATTTTTAACTTCATTCAGGTAGTCTACTACTTCATCTCTAGTAACATCCAAATAATCACCTCTCTTATGATGGTATGTTTCTATGTACCATCAATATACCACTAATAATAGCTTTTTGTCAACATCCATCATTATTGTCCTAAAACCAAGTTCCTCTTTTGCTCTTATTTAGCTAAGATATGGAACTTTACTTTCAGTTCACAATAATTCTTAGTACATCAATCTACATCTCATAACAGTACCGTTATTTTGTCATCCATACACTAAATTAAAATATCTTTATCCGTTTATGTTTATTCGCTGAATTACAAAGTAAGGATAAGAGTATATCTTCATCTCAAAAGCCTAATCTCTTCTGTTGCCTTATGAAAAGTTCGGTTTTGAATATCTACTATCACTCAAGGGCGTTGTTTTAAAATATTCACAACAGTATTCACGCTAGAAGGCATTGTCTTTCCTGATGATAGTTGTTTATATAGCCTCTCTATGCCCTAAATCATAACTAGCTGATACTCTGAAAATTCCTTTGTTTATTCTCAGTTGTGTTAGTTCTATCTCTTCAAATCTTCCCACGTATGACCCTCCTTAACCTATTAAAGATATATTAGAGGATATTCTTTCAGTTATAGCCCTACTATAAAATGAAAATTTATATTGAAATAACATCTTAAAGATGTTATTATATTTTAAATAGATATTACTATGTTATCTATTTAAAATGACAATAATTTGAGAGAGAGGTATTCTAATGAAAATTTGTTAGGTGTAAAAATGTGGTGCTGAGATTTTATAAAGGTGCAAAGATATGTCCACAATGCATGCAAAATAAGAGTTCTTTTGGCATTCTACTTCTTGTAATAGCCGTTATGTATAGCTTTTTCGTATTAAAAATAAACCAAAACAATCCTCTGACACTACTTCCCAACTACTGCACCAATCGCTAATAGCTCTTCAACCCTATGAATATTGGTTCCACTTCGGATACTAATACTGATGAAATATCGAGCAACGACATTAAGGAATTAAGATAGATGATAGCAAAGCTACAACTGACATTAAAAATGCTTCGTCAAAGACTACTAAGAATAAGTCTAATTCAAAGACTTCAAAAAGAAAAATATAAGTTCTTCAAGAGTGGGTAGATAAATGAAGAATTCATGAATGAGTACTATGATTTCTAGACGAACATGCTAAAGATCCGTAAGTAATATGAAAATATACGGATTATATGCAAAAATACGGAGAACTTTTAGATGCTAAACAATTTTTGATGAGAAGATTATTCTTCAGATGATTGGAATTACTATATGAAAGCTGTAGATAGATTACTAAGAGAGCCTCTAAATCAAAATAATACACGCCGATTGTTAGATATACAACGAAAAAGCCTTGCTCACTATGTGAGAAGGTTTTTCGCTTTGGATTCAAAAGCAAAATTGAACACTTAAAAATTTTTCATGTATTTATCCCTATTTAGCTACACTAAATTTCATTTATATTTTCCATACCTGCAATCAGGATAGGAGTAGCAATTAAAAAGTCGCCAAATTGCCATTTCTGAAGGCTCCCGTCTCACACCTGGGCATACCTTAGGGGCTTTTCGCCATGTTTTTAGTTCCTCCCAGCCTTTCAAATACTGCTGGTTCATCCTACAGTCATTCATAGGCTCTGTGCTCCTTCTGCAGGTATCTTATAGTATGTAGCAAGGTCTGTGCTTTATGGTGTCCTAAGATGAGCAGACTTTCTTGCAGGCAGGGTATCTATGTAGTCATTTCCAAGAAGAGCCTATGCCCTCACAGTCTCTGTGGATAAACTTCATATCAAATTCTATGGATATTGTGCCCAACAAGGATATCGTCTCCATAAAATCTATAAAATCCTTTTAAGACTTCTCAAAGACCGGCATATCAGCCACCATCTCATCAGTAATTCCGTTTACCCTAGATGCTCGTAGGAATCCTCCTCTTAGGATTTATCATGCGTTGAGAATCATGCATCTGCCTCGTCCTCACCTTGACTGCAGATATTTCTATAACAGCATCTGTAAGTGGTGAACTCCGTAGTTCAAGGTCAAACACTACAACATCCTTCATATTTTTCAGTTTTTCACCAGTTCTAAGACCTAACATTTTTATCCTCCAATGTAACTCTAATAGTTTTTACTAAAAGCGACCTGCTCGTTTCTATTTTTATCCTAACTTATATCAACTATTTTACTCTCATAGTCTATAATAATATATATATGAGTGAGTCAACTCTATAGTATTTTTAACAACGTTTGAAAAGCTATTACTTGCTTTCATGTTTGTGAGAGTGCCAATATTAATTTCCTTTGTAGTATTTGAAAATGGAAAGGTTTGGAAGTTAATGTTATAATGGACTTAATATGAATAACACATCATTGATTTAGGGTATGAACATTGATAGAAAGTAAGAGAAATTGCGTGAAAACAAGAAACAGTTTTTATCACTTTTTATTGCTGGCAGATGAGCAAGAAGATATGGTCGACAGATATAGTGGATGGTACAATGTTACATTTTAGATGACAATGGGGTTAAGGGCAGATGTGGTTCTACCTATAGGCGACAATACTCTCGAGATTAAAAATATTGCCATTCACCGGATTATCAGAGAAAAGGATATGGAAAAGCTTTGATTGAGTTTTATCATAGAAAAATACAAAGGAAATATTCTGATTACAAGTGGAACGGAGAAAGTCAGGCTACTATTACTTTTATGAAAATGTGGTTTCATTCGTTCTCATACCATCAAGAATTTCTTTATAGATAATTATGACCATCCGATTTACGAAGAAAGGTATCCTGTTAGTGGATATGGTCTATCTTAAAATGGATTTGTAAGTCTTGCTTTATTAGCATGAAGAAATTATAAGTGCATTGAGATAGGATTTTGATTAAAAGTCTTTGGCTAGTAAAAAGCTCATGGTAGAAATATCCGCTATGCCCACGATTTTTCGGATATTACCTATAGAGCTAATATTGAAATTAAGACACTTCTTTACACTAAACAAAGCTCATACTTTGGGAGAGTCATACTTTACCTCCTGTAATAAGCCTTAACAAGGCATTGCACGTAAGCAGGACCACTTTCAGTTGCATACTGATTCAAGTCCATAAATCCCATTTCCTATCGATACGTAAAGTTTCTTCTTCTCTACCTTTTGCATTTTTACCTTGTCCCATACATATTCTTTTCTTTCAATAACCACATCTGCTATGATTAGGGTCTTCAGCATCTGAATTTCTTGTCCATATACCAACTGCAAAGTCCTTACCTTTGTAAGGCTTTATGGCTTCATCAGCAGGGATATCAGAGAGTATGATAGCCTGCATTATCGCTATTCCTGACAATATCTTATATTTCCCTGAATTAATTTATAAAAATTCTTCTGTCATCTTCACCCAAAGTCTTTAGCATCTGTAGCAAAGCTATTAAAGTCAGTGTATTAAATACACTTCATACTCTGCATTCTTCTTTTGTGTAGTGTAGGTTTCCTATCTTCTATCTTTTGAGTCACTTACAGCCTTATATCTGTTAAACAAAAACATCTTTTTCATCTGTCAAAGTTAATCCTCTTCTGCAGCCTGTCAAGCACAAAGTCATCATCTTTGATAGATACCATACTGTGGCTCGATTACCTCAGTGAATACATATAAGATTCTCCCATTGAGACAGACTGAAATGACACGTAGAAATATCCCTATCGCCGAAGGCTTCACTCTGCATCTCTTTACTATCCAAGCTCCGTCTCATCTCAGGCTGTGGTAAAATTATCCTTTGAGAAATCATCGTCCCACCCAACTATGGTTATAGCGTGATTTGCTCATGTACCCGTCTGCCTCTCACAGTTTTGTACTTTGATGTCCTGTCACTATCTTTTCCATCAAAAATAATAAGCCTTGATCTCAGGATTGTAATACTTACATCTGTGATGGAAATGTCTTGCTGCCATCGTGAGCCATATACATATCTGCTACTCCACCATTCTTAGCAATAGCTTCTTTAATCTGCAAAAGTTCATCATCCTCAGCGGAGATAACCTTTGTTGTATCAACAGTCTTAAGGAAGTCAAAGCCCTGCAATCTGCTTAACTCCGTCTTTAATAGTGATTCTAGTCGTCATGTTACCTGCTCCCTGTGTAATGTAATTTCTTCCCACCTTTCACCCTTCCTTAGGAATGTACGTCATCTTCTTCTAATATAGGTCCATAGTTTTACAAGATAAGGTATATCAGAATTTCTGTTTCTTCCTGTCTTTACATTATTAGTGCCAAAAGTATAAAACCGTGGCGGTTCTCTAAAATTGTCTCTGAAAGGTCAATCTCACCCTGTTTCTAGAGCTGTGAGACTCCAGCACCGCACGCACAGATGACCTCACAGCCATCTCTGAACGTGATTATCATCTTACTGCATTCTACTCTCTAAGGTCATACTTTCTATAAACCCTTACCATTTGCTTCAAGTTTAGGTTCAGGCTTCTCCACTATAGGAGGGTTATTCTCGCCTTTTTCTCATTGGTTTCAGTTGCTATCCTACCACATTTCCAACTGTATTTTGAAGAATATTATTGATGTTAGTTCCATCCCCAAGAGGAGTAGTCTCATCATTTAGGCTTACTGTATTGTCTAACGAGTTTACAGCTTCCTCCTTATCAGCTAAAACTCATTCCTAAGCTCTTTGTAAAGCACCACTCATCTAGTATTGTTCATCACCCGAAGCATTCTCTACAAATACTTCTCCTTTTGTTTCATTCTTAACAACTACTTTTGTCTCTATCATTAGTAGCCTTTGCAGATGAGCCCTCAGCTCTTCTCTAAATATTGTCTCTGTATTCTATTTGCTATAAGCTCTACCTGTACCTACTCGTGTAACCTGGTTCCCTCAGTTTACAGTTACAGGCACAAGACCTGTCTCTTCCCATAAACTAAGCTCAGCCCTCTTTTTCAACTACTAGGCTTGTAACCTCACCCTTTTATGCTTCACATCAGCCTTAGCACCTGATTTTAGAATCTGATAAAGGCTGCCTTTGCATTCTTACTGTCAGTCTTCCTATCACTCTTTACTACAAGACCGTTGCCATTAGCTTTTCTCAGCCCACTTCTTGCTTTGCTATTTCTCAGTATCTTAAATCTTCCCTTGTAGTAACCTCTGCCTTAGGGCATCTATTACGAGCTTAACCTTCTCATATGGTTTCCCTTGAGACCAAGCTTTTATCTTCTTGTTTGACTTTAAGCTTAATCTTTATATTGGCACTGTTCTAAGTGCCTTGTTAAGCTCTTGAACAGTCTTTACTACTACTGTCAGTCTTCTTCTTGTAGCTAGCGGCCTTCTTTTTACAGTTGTCTGCCTTTGCATTATGACACCTGGCTCGCATTGTTTGCAGACACTGAGCTTATACAAGTCTTGTCACAGTACCTCTGATGCTATCATCATATTTTTCTTTTTCATCTTTATTTCCTTCCCAGGTCTTTTTACATTGTCATCTATCTTAAGCCCGCTTACAGGAAAGAATCTGAAAGTAGGATTCACTGCTCACTACTGATCGCACCTAGCAACATCTACATCTGCACATCAATTAGCGATTCCTCGGAGAGTTTTTATATGATATCCTATAGGCTTTACAATCGTGTCAAGCTCAAAGCTACGATAATCGACGCCTCACGCAGCTTTTTATCCCCATGTATCGAGGCTAGGAGTTCCTTCGTATAGTCATCCTTAGGATTTTTCAAAAATATCTCTCTTGTCGAATTTTCTCAGCAATCACTCCCCTTACATAACCATAACTCTGTCGCTGATATTCTTCTCACTCCCAAATCGTGAGAAATAAATATATAAGTTAAACCTTCTCCTTCTTGAACTTTTCAAGCAGAGCCAGATTTCAGCCTGTATAGAGTACATCCAGTGCTGATACAGGTTGCATCACAGATTACAAGCTCCGGCTCACCTATAAGCGCCCTTGCATTACTATTCTCTGCTTCTGCCCTCCTGAAAGCTCGTGCGGATGTCTTTCGGCAAAGCCTTCGTTTAATCCTATCACTCTAGGTCTCTCTCACCCTTTCTTCAGCCTCTTCTCCCCCAATCCTAAGTTATTAAGAGGAGCGAAGAGGCTTTCTCTACCGTCATCCTTGGTTAGTGAGCTGTATGAGTTCTGAAATATGAGCTGTACCTCTTCCTAAAACACTTCATATCCGCTTTGAGAAGGCTTTCTATCTCTTCACCGTCAAATACTATCCTGCCTGAGGTTTTCTTTATAAGTTTTAGTATAGTCCATAAGCGTAGACTTGCCACAGCCTGACTCACCCGCAAGCCCCCAAGGTTTCACCCTTATAGACATCAAAGGATACCCCGTCTCACTGCCGGTATATATTCTGTCTTGCCAAAGAGTCTCTTTACCTTGCTGCAAACGACACCTTTAGATTCTCTACAGATGAAAAAGCCTTATCTCATTAGCAGGTTTTTGTCTCTCTAAGCCTCCGCATATCAGCATAGATGATATTAAAAATCTTGTATAATCGGTCTTTGGCTCGTGAAAGTCCCTCAGACCGAGCCTCTCTACTATCTTCCATCCTCTCATAACTATCACTTTGTCGGAGACCTCGACAATTATCCTCAAATCGTGTGAAATAATGATGGCTTTATATTAAGCTCCTCACAGAGTTCTTGATTAAGATGAGAATCTGCTTTTGAGTAGTCAGCATCGAGAGTCTGTAGTAGGTTCATCAGCTGATCAGAAGCTTCGTTTTACAGGCAAGGCTAGCTTACTATAGCCCTTTGGAGCATACCGCCCTGATAGTTCGTGAGGATACTGCTTCATGCGTAGCCTCGACCTCATTTATGCCTACCCTTGTTAAGCATATCTCATGGATTTTTCATCGGCCTCTGCGTTTCTTTGAGTCCTTCGTTAGCAGGCATGAATACCTCGAGAGCTGTTTCCCTATTGTATCCGTGGGACTTAAAGAGGTGACGAGGATCCTGAAAAATCATAGATATATCCCGCCTATGAAGCTTTACCATATCCTTTTCGGAAATATCTCACAAGATCCGTCAAAGTTTACTCATCTGCACTAAAGAGCGCATTCCTTGGCAAAAGTCCGATAAGAGCTGATACAAGCATAGATTTTCCACTCCGGACTCTCCCACGATCCCCAAGGCTGACTCTGAATATAGTTCAAAGCTACCCATTTACTGCGGTAAGTGTGACTTTTTGTTCGCAAACCTACTGATAGACTTTTAACAGAGAGTAGTTTTCCCCATATATTTTATTCACTAACCTTCCGAAGTATGAATTTCCCAGTTAAATGTACTGAAGTTCTCAGGGTTTAACCCCATAGACGCTTATTATAAGCAACTAAGCTGTTTGTGGTAAAGAGATATCCATAAGGGCTATCTTCTTCATCTCAACCCAGAACCTGTCAAATACAGGCTCTTCTTTCCTCCATTGTCAGAAGTGAATCACCTTCTTCAATAGCTTAATAAAGTTTATTATTCTCTTCGATTTTGCAAAGATTAAACGCTCCTGTAAGCATTTCAGAACTCTCACTAGGATTCAATGAACCTCCTGAACCTACTATTCCAAGTCCTCATCGCTCCTTTTTGCTGCTCCATAAATGCTGGAAGTCCACTGCTCACTACTCAGTCTTAACTCCAACAGCTTTAAGGTTCTCGGCTATGATTGCTGCGCAGCTTCTCACGCATAGAGTTACCTGTAGGTACTTAGAACTTTAAGGTCTTGTCAAATGGGAACTTAGCTTCTTCAAAGTCGCTAGCCTCGGTCTACATCATCCAAACTTCAACACTTTTTGTTATAGTAAGGGTTGATAGATGAGATAGGTGTAATGATAGGCTCTCCTCACCTTGTAAGAGCCGCTCTACAAGGCTCTTACGGTCAATCGCCATACTAAGCGCCTGTCTTACCTTCTCGTTTAAGTACTTCTTGGAGCAGTTGAAGATAAGAAGCTGATAGCCCTGACTCTTAACTGAGTCAGTTACAAGGTTTTCCTGCTCCTTAGCAAGTTTAAAGTCATCAAGAGGAACACCGCCGTAAAGCACTGTGTCAATCTCTCCATTCATAAGACCTGCAAGTATATTAGCTGAATCAACCACACGGATAACGAGCTATCAATCTCAGGTGCTCCGTTATAATACTCTTTATTTGCCTTAAACTCTACTCTTTCACCATCTACCATGCTCTCGTAGATAAATGCACCTGTTCCGTTTGGATTAGCCCAGGTCTCGGCCTTGCTAAGCTCTTCTGCTGACTTTTCCTTAAGCTTGGTGCCCTCTACTATATATACATGGCTTAAATCATCAAGCACTGTGTCTACAAAGGTAGGTTTCTTAAACTTAAATACTACTTCATTGTCACTTTTAGCAGTAACCCCTATAGAGCCCTTTTTAGTCTCTACTCCGCCCTCATCACAGCCATCAAGATATCTGAGGTAATATCTACTGGTAGTCTTGATATCCGGATTAGAATATATCTTAAAGCTCTCAACTATGTCATTTGCGCTAAATGCGTCTCCGTTATGCCACTTAATTCCTGATTTAAGCTTAAAAGTAAGCTCTGTTGACTCCTTGTTTACTTCCCAGGACTCAGCTATTTCTCCCTGATAGCTTCCGTCACCGTTTAGTTTGACAAGAGAATCATATACCTGATCAAAAAATTATATTGTCATAGTGTGAATCCTCTCCCATAGGATAGAGGTCTGACCACTTATCGGCATAGTCAGCAACTACAGTCTTCTCTCCTGTCTGCTCAGTACTAGCTACACTGCTTGTCTTGCTTAGAAGCAGTGCTACTTGCTGTGCTATGGCAGATGCGCTTGTCTTAGAGGCACTCTTTGTCTCTGATGTCTTGGTGTCAGCAGGCTTTTGAGCGACCTACCATAGAAATTGTCATGATTGCCATCAAAAATGCAAACTAAAACCTTTTTCTTCATTTTCCGTTCTCCTTTTTATTTGGTTTACTTTGATACAGGATTGAATAAGCCTAGCTCCTTCAATCCTAAAATATATATGTAACCTGATTATTCCGTTTTAGCTCATAATATAATCTTTCTTTATCTAAGATAGAAGTATCATAACTTAAACCGATAATCCGGTGGTTACCTGCTTAGTATGCCTTTGGATCAAGCGCATCCCTGAGCCCGTCTCCAAGAAAAATTAATACTCATTACCGTAACTATGATGGCTATTCCCTGCCGGCACCCACTGCCAGGGCTTACCTATAAGTATGGCTATGGACTGTGCTTCAAATATGATATTGCCCCCAGCTTGCCTGTGGTGGCTGAACACCCATACCAAGGAAACTAAGAGCCGATTCGGTAAGTATGGCGGATGACATATTAAAAGGGTCGCTCGAAACGAGTATAGGCGCCATACTGTTTGGAGCACATATTTCCATATAATCTCGGCACCACCTGCCCCATTACCTTAGCCCCTTCTACATATCCAAGGCACTTACAGTAAAGCACCCTGCTGTAGGTAAGTCTGGTAAAGCCTGTAAAACCCATTATTCCAATTATTATGGAAACTGACCATACAGAAGGTCCTACGAGTGTTACTGCCACAAGTGCTAGAATTACACCCGGAAGGCCATAAATATATCTGTATACGCATAATTATGCTTTCTGTAATTCCACCGTAATAACCTGCATATAGCCTAAAGGTACTCCCTATAACAAGGCTCACTATAGTCGAAAAACCTACAAAGATTGATACCTGCCCCCGTATATAAGCCTTGCCAGTACATCCCTGCCTATGCTGTCTGTTCCCAATATATGTCCTCCCACTCCCGGAGCAGTTCCGAAGTTGATGCTGTCTACCGAATAAGGATCTAACTTCATTATCATAGGAATGAAGGCAGCTATAAGTATCTCAGCCAAAAGAATGATAAGCCCTATAATAATCAGTTTTTCATTTTCTAATTTTAGTTAAAAGCCCTTTTCATGCTCTCCTTTAACCTTTGATTCTTGGATCTAAAAATGCCGTATAAAATGTCTGAAATCAGATTGACTACGAGTACAACCACCGCAGTAAGCACCGTTACTCCCATAATCACAGGATAGTCCCTTGCCTTTATAGCAGCTATAATAAGCATTCCAATGCCCTGCCAGCCAAAGAGCTGCTCCGTAACCACAGCCCCTCCTATAAGCCCCGGTATGGTGCCTGTAATGACTGTAAGTACCGGGATGAAAGCATTCTAGCTCCGTATTTTACATATAGCTCTAACTCTTGATAGTCCCTTTGCCCTACTGCCCTCATATATTCTTCCTGTAAGACTTCTAGAGAGAGCTCTCATCTGCTTAAACCAACTTCCGATATTCTGTATGGATAGCACTATGCAGGAAGAACCATATGCTTTGCAAGCATAAGTACTGTCTTTTCACCTGAAGCATCATACATTCCACTTGAAGGAAGGAGCTTAAGCTTGACAGATACTGTGTAAATGAGTATGAGTCCAATGAAGAAATTGGGAACTGACATAAGGGAAGAAAGCAAGAGCACTTAATACATAGTCTTCTCCCTTTTTCTCCACCTTGCCCCCTGCCCATATTCCAAGAGGATAGCTATAATAAATGAGAGTATGAGGGAAGCAAAGCCAAGCATTAGGGGTTGCCGGAAGCCTGTCTGCAATGAGACCAAGCACCGGCCTGCTTCCCTGATACGAGTAGCTATTACCCCTGTAATATATTTACTAACCAGTGGTAGTACTGTACAAAGACAGGTTTATCAAGTCCAAGTGACTCTTTAATCCTAAGAAGTTCTGTTTGTGATTCCCGGAACCGAGAGGAAGGCATCCATAGGGCTTCCGGGAGCTAATGACATAAGCAGATACACAACTACCGTCACTCCGAAGAAGGTAGGTATCATAAGCAACAGTCTTTTAAGAATATATTTTTCATATTAGTCCACATAATTAAGCTCCAAATTATCCTTAAAGTGACTCGGAATAATTTGGGCCAACTTCTATATCAATTAGCTATAAAATTAACTAGGTAATCGCTGATAATTGTAGTCTTTTTCTGATAATTTGCAATAATTATACCAAAAACACAATAATTATATATATTTATCGTGATTACCTATTAAGTAATAAAAAGTAACTCCCACAAGGAGAGTTACTTTTTAATTATTCTCTATTGTCTTTATTATTTACTTTAACACGACTCCTTTAACAGTTATGCTATTATTAGGCTCTCCGTCAGGGAAAGATAAATAGCTGAAGTCCTTTTCATTTCTAAAGCTAAAGGTAAGGTCTATCATCTTTTCTCCCTTTGCCTTAAGTTCAGCACCAGCTGTCTCATTTAATGTGAACTTTTATCTTGCCTTCTTCAAGAGCAAACCTGAATATTGCTGTCACTCGAGGCAACCTTAATATTGGCAAAGCACCAATTGAAGCCAGTCCCTTAACAGGTGAGTCCATTTCTGCTGTTAAATCTGATACTTTAACTGCTTCACCCTTATAATCTACATTCTGTCCATCTATAACAGCCCTCATAAAGCGATGTTAATCCTGAGAGGAGTAAAGTCATAACCTTATTTCCATTTTAGCTCAAAGCTTCCAAGCTCTGAAAAACGTTGATACAACAGCAATGTCTTCTACATTGTTCTTTTTGGGAATCTAAGCTCTGTAAGTCCCTGTATGTCTCTGCAAGAGGAGCTATGCTAACAAACATCATTACCACTGAATCTAAGTGACTTAAGCTTATTCATATCCCTAAGTGCTTCAAGGCTTGTAAGCTTTATTGTTGTCTCAAATACAGGTTTTCAAGCTCTATTAGAGTTTTCTAATGAAGTCAATACTTCTTAAACTGTTGCTAAGATTTAGCTCAGTAAAGCTTTTGTAAGTCCCGCAAATATGTCTCCAGCAACATCTGCATCATCAATTCCACAATTATTTAAGTTAAGCTCTTTAAGCTTGGTAAGATTCTTAATCACCTTGATATCACCAAGATTTTTATTATCTTCAAGATTAAGAGTTTCAAGCTTTTACCAAATCTTTTAATGCTGTCAATATCTTTTTACATCATTTTGCTTTCACATTGAGTATGAGAAGACCTGTTATGTCTTTTGAGTGCAGAAATATCTGTAATCTTGTTTCTTATAGCATTGAACATGGTCAGTTTGTTGTAATTCTTTTGCTACACTCACATCTGCAATATAATTTATTGAGATATCAAAGTCCACAAGATTTGTAAGTTTTTCCTAAAGAGCTTACATCCGCGATTCTATTATGTGAAATGTACAGATGCTTTTAAGTTTGTAAGGTCTTTAAGAGGTGTAACATCCTCAATATTATTATGTGATAATCTCAAAAACTCTAACTTCTTCAAATCCTTTAAGAGGAGTTAAGTCGCTTATAGAGCTGGCTGAATATCTGATGTCACCAGCTTCCAGGATATCGCTTGATGAGAAAGTAAGCATCTTAAGGTTAACTGCCTTTTTCAAGACCCTTTATACTCTTAACAGTTATCTCATTCTCATAATCCTTATCCCAGCCAACAAAGGTGAGTGCCTCAATCTTTGCCATCTCACTTTCATATATCTCAGTATCCTTAGGGATTCTTTCTAAATGATGTATCTGTGAGTTTGATTACATACTCGCCCTTCATATCATCACGCTCTTCATCACCCTTATAGCCCTTAAGCAAGGCAAGAAGATATTCTTTGAGGTTGTTGTCTTCAAACTGAACAGTTTTACCCTTTGTAAAGTTAAGCTTAACATTCTGCATGGAAAATCCCATCTCGCAATGTCACTGATAACAAGGGAACTGTTATTTCCTCCGTTCCAAGCAATTTTACTGCATCAACTAATTTGTTACTTACCTCAAGCTTGATTTTATTTGTTGCTTTATCATACACAGCTTTTATGTCATCTCCGTACTTTTTAGCCTCAACCCCCATAAAGAACTGAACATCATCTTCAGCTATTTTTGCTAAGACTTGCATCAAGCTCATCTATGCCTAAAAACGGATTGTCAAATTCAGCCTTACCATTTGATACAAATACTTTTTCATTAAAATCCGTTGTCTGACCTGAGAAATTAAGGCTCCAGCCAGGCTCTTCATTTGCAACCTTTATATACCTCTCAGCTAAAGTACTCACCAAGCCCTCTATAATCAGTAATATTGTTTCTGATAAATCTAAATCTTTGATATGAGTAAGGTTCTCAAGTCCCTTTACATTGGTTATTCTATTTGCGGAAAGGTCTAAAAACTCAAGCTCTTTCATATCCCTTTATGGCTTCTGATACTTCGGTGATGCCTTAGACTTAACCTCTTTACCTTCTTCCTTTGTAACTGTTACATTATAATGTAAGTCCAATCCCTTTAACTTAGTAAGACCTGCCAGAGTGTAACATCCTCAATAAGGTTGTTGTAGAGCTTTATATCTAAGCTCTGTAAGCCCTGCGAGTGGACTTACATCGACTATCCTATTTCTCTGAAGCTCGATATATTTTTAACTTTTTGAGATTTCTAAGCGGGCTTTATATCTGCTATTTCATTTTCATTTAACTTAATCTGCTCAAGATTTACAGCATATTCAAGACCTTTATGCTCTTAATTCCTCTAGATACCATAAACTTAAAGTCAGGAGTATCTTTTAAGCTTCTTGGCTTGCCTAAGATAGATTCACTAGGTCTGCATCATCTTCACCACCCAGGAATTCACCCTGGGACACCCTTTTTGGCTTACTCATCTTCTCCTAGAAAAATCGATATAACCTTAAGGCTTGCCATTTCTCCTTAGTCACTCTCTGATCATCAGCCCTGTCTTTATCAATGTTTTTGTTTATGACCTTTAATAAAAGTTTATCTTCAATAGGAGCATTTTATCCTCACTCAGATGCCACGTCTATAACATTGCCTGCGTTTACAAGAGCACTTCCTGTAGAAATACCTGTATTTACATCTCCAAGAGGAGTAGTATCATCATTTAAGCTTACAGTATTATCTAATGAATTTCCTGATTTGCCCTTATCAGCAACTATTCCGTTCTTTAACTCCTTATAAGCACCGCTCTCAAGTACAGTCTCATCTCCCGTCGCATTTCTACAAATACTTCTTCCTTGGTTTCATTTTTTAACAACAACTTTTACCTTATTATCAGATGCCTTTACGGATGAGCCCTCAGCCCCTTCTTAAGTACGGCCTCAGTATTCTTAGTTGCTGTAATTTCAACCTGAACACCACTTGTAATCTTGGTTCCACCTGCATTTACCACTACAGACACAAGTCTCAGTCTTACCTGTAAGTTTAAGCTCTGCCTTCTTATCTACAATGAGGCTTTTTCACTTCGCCATTTACGCTAACCTGAGCCTTAGCACCTGACTTTAGGAACCTTATATATGCTGCCTTAGCATTCTTGCTAACTTCTATACCGGTCTTTGCACTTTTTACTACAAGGCTGTTTCCTTTTAGCCTTTTCCACCCATTTCTTGCCATTTATTTCTATTATCTTAAATCTGCCTTTGTTTGTAATCTCCGCTTAGGGAGCACTTATTATAAGCTTTAACCCCTTTATGATTTCCTTTAAGATTAAGTGTGATTTTCTTGTCAGTTTTTAAGCTAATCACTTTATTAGCACTGTTCTTAAGTGCGTTGTTAAGCTCAGAGGCTGTCTTTACAACCACCCTAGTCTTCTTCTTTGAGACTGTTTTTCTTTTTCTTTGCAGCCACGGCTCCGGTAATATCCCCTTACTTCTGCACCTGCATAATTAGTTGAAAAATGAACCAATCATAAGTGCTGCAGACCCAATGTTCCCGCCAGTAACTTAACTTTCTTTGATTTCATACCTTCTCCTTCTGATTCACTATTTTGATGTATCATTTGATAAAATGGCTATTTACACGTATTTTTGACATATCAAAACTGTAGAACTCCCCTATGGATGACCCCCAATCAGATTATTACAAATTTTTCAGAGATATTACCTTATAATTTTGATAAGTTCTACGAATAAATATTAACTGTGTGTTATTGTATTCTCTTTTCTGACAAATTACAATAATTATAGCTATTTACAATATATGCTCATATTTATTACATTATCAAATATTTAGATTAATTATTTTTTTGTGTACTTAAGTATTATATCCATATGATACCGATATATAAATATGTCTACATATTATATAACAAGGAATAAATTATCAATAAATGCTATTGACAAGTTACTTGTTATACTGTATTATACTGAATACATATTTGTATGCGTGAACTAAAACACATTATGTGAATATCGAATAAATAAAGGAGAATTTATGAGAGGAAAATTATTAGTGCATAAAGCCTGTGGACTTGCTATTGCACTTGTTGCAACCAGCTCACTTTCACTATTAACCCCATCCTTTGCTTCAGAGGGATTCATCACTTGCAGGACTTGTTGCTAAAAAGTACTGGGCCTCAGTGTAGTTGTTAAGGCAGAAACAGCACCGACTTTAGCTTTAACTGCTTCTGATTTGACTGTAAACGGGGATACCATTACGGGGTTTAGTGCTAGCGGTCTTGCAAAGATAAATGCTATTACTGTAACAGGAACTTCTATCAAGTTCCCTGCAGATTTAACGGCTACCAAGATTGGTAAAGAGGCATTTAGCAAAAAGTTCAATAACAAGAAGGTTAAGATTGAACTTCCTGACAACATTGTAGAAATCGGTGAAGCTGCATTTGCTTCAAACTCAGTTATTACGGCTGTTACATTTGGCACAAACCCTGCAAACAGCAAGTTAAAGACACTAGCACAAAGGCTTTTTACGAAGCCGGACTAGTAGAGAAATCCTCAATTCCCTAATGGCTTTAGAAGAGCTTGGCGAAGCAAGTTATGCAAAAAACAAACTTACATCAATAAAGCTTCCAGATGATATCAAGAGAATTCACGGTCATGTGTTCGCTTATAACGAGATTACAGAATTTGATTTTGGTGCTTATAAAAACGCAAAAGGAAGACGTTGGTTTAGATCTACCGAGCTTGTTGAAGGTATTCCAGCAGGTATACTTCGTAACAATAAACTCCAGAAGGTAAATCTTCCTACTGCTGCAGGTATATGGAGTATAGGCATATGCTTTCGCAAACAATGACATAAGGCAATTAACTTCACCATCAAACTTTACTGTTATGTATCAGAATGCTCAATAATCCTAAGTTAACAAAACTTGTATTTGAAACTATAGGATGATGGAAAAAGGTAACAGAAAATAGGTATCGGGCAGATTGATAGAAGCTCTTTCCAGGGTTGCTCTATAGAAGGACACTTAGAATTTCCTGATAAGTTTAACGAAATGGGAGCTGATTCTTTTGCCGGAAATAAAATAACCAGTGTATCATTTGGTCAAAAGAAAGCTCTTTAAATGGTCCTATTGTGGGCGGTCGTTCATAGGCAGAAATCCTTTAGTATCAATAAATGGTTTCGATACTAAAAAGATTTGAAGACTATGCATTTCAGGATACAAAATCCCTTTAAAAATATAAGTTTTGACTATTCTTCACCAAGACCTCAATTTTACTAGCATTGAGCCATATGCATTTAAAAACGGCCTACTTAAGAGTATCAAACTGCCTTCATATATAAATAATGTATACGACTCTGCATTTTAATGAAAATACTGGCTGCAGAAGGAACAAAAAGGTTGCTTTATACAGAGTTGCTTCTGATGGAGCTACTTATGTAACTGATAATGAATTTATTGATAGCATAGCTAAGACCTATGTTGTAAATCCTGTCTTAGTGAAGTTTGTAGCTAAAAGACCAGTATGGTAAATGTCGTTACTTTAAGTAGCATTGAGGTTGAAAGAACCAGAGCAATAAAGGGAGCTTCTGAGGCAAAAAATGTTACTTCTACAGCTGTTAATTTGGCAGACTTTAAGTTAGGTGATAAGATTAAATTTACCATTCCTGCTGCACCCAGAGGGCTATGAAGCAGTTGAAAGCCCTGTTTCAAACAGTGCTATAACAAAGACAGCAGATGGTAATTACGAGGTAACCCTGGATCCTACAAATGCTGAAGTTGTTAAAAGTAGCTTATGGTGATGGTTACAAGGTTGGATATAAGGAGACTGTGATTGAGATAGGATACAAGAATCTTTCTCCCGAGCCTCCAAAGCCTGAGGTAAAACCTGAGAACCCTAGCGTTCCTGCTACTCCTGGTGCAATACAGCCTGAGAAGCCTAGCACTCCTGCTACTCCTGGAGCTATAACTCCTGAGAACCCTAGCACTCCTACTACTCCGGAGGCTATCAAGCCTTCTGAGCCAGCTAGCCTAGTGAGCCTGTAACTCCTAGCACACCGGTAAACCCCTACAACACCAAACACCCCTGTAGTACCGGCAACACCTGCTAATCCTACAACACCTACTACAATCCCTACAGAGAACCCACCTACCAATGTACCATTTACACCTGAAAGAATAGTTAATCCAAACCTTATTCCTGAAGGTAACCCAGTGTTCAACATTGTCGATGAAGATGGTACTTCACTTGGTAATGCTGAGGTAAACAAAGATGACGGAACTTATACTTTCGTAAAAGACAAGAGAACTCCTAAGGAGTAGCTAAGATCCGCAAGGATAATACCCTTGAAGTAGTTAAGGTATTTGACGGAAAAACTCCTCAGGGCAAACTCCCAAGAACCGGAGGAAGCTCTGAAGAAGGACTTGTTCTTCTTGGTGCAGCAATGCTTGGACTTGGAGCATTTTTCAGAAGAAAAATTAAATAATGATTTATCCTGCTGTCACACCTCTGTGGTGTGGCAGCTTTTTTTATTGACAAATATAATACACGAATAGGGTACTCATCCTCGTGAGGAGATGCTTTTCCGCTCGAGATTTTTAAATCAACAAACTATCATTCTTCATTGAACTTAATTTGAATTTTTATACTATTGATATCCATTATCATATCTTAATATTTTCTAAACATTTCCTTAAATTTATGCGTATTCTCCATTTTTAATTGACTTTGAATTTTTTTATGGTATAAAATCCCCCTAGACAAAAAGCTACATTTTATTCATCTATATGGATAAAATGTTATATTTTTGGTGCTTTTATAGTTGCTTTTTAGTGACCAGCACCTCATTTCTTTGTCAAACGTTAATTAAAATACTTTTTACAAAGGAGAATGACAATGAAGAAAAAGTTTAATAGCAGACGTACAGCAGGGATACTTGCTCTTGCTCTCGTTGCAACCAATTCACTTTCACTACTTGCCCCACCTATTAGCTCAAATAGCTCGAGTATAGGTGCTTTTAGCTGCAAAAAGGCTTAAATTATCCCTGTTGTTGCAAAGGCGGATGTAAGGGAGGATGCTACTATCACCCTTGATAGCTATTGTCTTAATATAGACGGATCTAATATTGCATATCGAAATCGCGATGTGATTGAACGTAAATTAAGGAATACTCCCGAAATATTATCAAAGTGAAGTTTGACCCTAATCTTAATATAAATGAGATTTCTGCATCAGCCTTCAGGGGAGCATTTAGAGATAAGCAGTTTATTCTTGAATTGCCTGATACACTTGAAACTATTGGTGATTACGCATTTGCAGGCTGCGATTTTATCTCAATCAGGTTTAATAATAAATTAAAATCAATTGGCGAAGGTGCTTTTAGTGGCAATCCAATCCTATCCTCCGTTAACTTAAACTACGGTGTTGAGACCTTAGGAAATAGCGCTTTTTATAATTGCGCTTTATCATCTATCACCCTTCCAAATACCCTTAGAAAGTATCGGTGATAATTGCTTTTAGAAGCAATAAGATAACCTATGTTTTCCATCCCATCAAGCCTTACAACCGTAGGTATCAATGCTTTTAGAAAAAACCAGATATCTAGAGTAGACTTTGGAAATGGAAACTACAATGTAATTGGAAGTCTTAAGGCAGGTAACGGTGAAGACTTTGATTCTGCCAGTAACGGAGGCGATAATCCAGGTGACGCTCTTATGGGCGAAGTTAACAATCAGTTTATTATACCAAACGGAATGTTTGCATATAACAAGCTGACAAGCTTAACTCTCCCTACCAATATCAAGGCTATAGGCAATCAGGCATTTATTGGTAATGATATAACAGACATTAATATCCCTGCCAGTGTAGAAGTTATATATAATGAGGCTTTTTCTCAGAAGCTATGAAAATTTTTAATAGTAACTTTCACAGCAAGGCTTAACTTTGCATACGGCAGTAAACTTAGGAAAATAGGATATGCGGCATTTATGGGCGCCTGCATAGGAGGAAGGCTCACCTTCCCAAGCACAGTTGACTTCATTGGTGCGTCATTCCTTTGAATACAATAAGATAACAGGGCTTTCACTTAATGGACTTAATGCTCACATCCGCACCCGTGCCTTTGGTAATACAACCTTAAAAATCCGTAGAAGGATTAGATTTTAAGCCAAGCGACGATATAAAGGTTTTGTCAAAGGAGATGTTTGCTGAGATTGGACCTGATTATGGCTCATTGCATTCGCTTAAAAACGTAAGCTTTGACTATGCTAACCCTAGACCCTGGCTTTACAGGTTTAGGGTATAATGCTTTTTATGACCAGCCTATTAGAAGCATGAAAATTCCTGCTCAAATTGTTAACTTTGACAAGGATGTATTTGGCTCCTTAAATGCTTACCTTGAAAACGGCTGGTACCAGTCTACCGAAGACCCTAACGCACGTGATTTCAGAGTTGCCTTATACAGGGTAGATAAAAACCTCAACTATGTGACTACTAACAATGTACCTGATGGAGATACCTATGTCTTTAACCCTGTGCTTTTTGAGCTTAAGCTTAAAGACAATTCCGGGAATAATTATGCTGATTATGTGACCAATATACAGATTGAGGGTACTAACAGGAAATCCACAATTGCAAAAATCGACAGGGAAGATGTCCGCAACGATGTTGATTATAATCATTTCAAGTTAGGCGATAAAGTTACCTTTAGCCTTAAGCATAGTCTTCCTTCAGGCTACAGTCTTGAAAGTCCTGGTCTCAAGTCACTTGAAAATAACAGATATGAGATTGCGCTTGACCTACGTAGTGGAGCTGTAAAGGAAGCTAGATATAGATGATTCTGAATACAATGTTTGGATATATGAAGACAACCATAAGCTTGGTCGATCCTACTAAGCCTGTACAGCCAACACCTCAGCCTACTCCACAACCTCACACCTCAGCTCCACAGCCTACACCTCAGCCAACTGCCACAACCCTACACCTCAGCCTCACCCTCAGCCTCACACCTCAGCCGGCTCCACAGCCTACCTCAGCCTCACACAGCCTACACCTCAGCCTAGCAATCCGGTTCAGCCTTCTCAGCCGGTTACTCCTAGTCAGCCAAGTACAGGTGGTGGCGGACAGGTTGTCTATCCGTTAATTCCAAGTATTAACGATAACGGTTCATCAAACACAACAGTTAGTGATGATACCACCCCTCTTAGCTCCCTGTGAAGCTATCAGCTTTTGACAAGCTTTATCGCAAAGCTTAAGAAGACTGCTGATAAGAACAAGCTAAAGGCTATCCGTAAGAAGATAAATGCCAAAAAAGGTCTCACTCTTGAACAGTTTGCAAAGGAGCTTGTAAAAAAGAAGATAATTAAAAAGGCAAACAAGAAGGATACAAAGAAGTATCTAAAGGGTGTTAAGACTTTCAAAGTGGGCAAGAGCCTATGTAGCCAGGACTTATAAAGACAGGTGCTCTTACCAAAAAGGATATTAAGAATGTAAAGAAGAAGGTTACTGAGAATAACGCAGCTAAAATACTTACAAAAGATTTTTTATTAAAAGTAAGAAGATAAAGAAGTAATCTAAAAGTGCAAAGGAAAATTTATCATAAGAATAGGGTGTCAGATATTTTGACATCCTATTTTTTTATTGTTGTTTGCATATCAACTAACAAGTTTTCTTTAGTAAAAAGTCCCTACAGGCTTTTCATTTTCCTGTAGTGACTTTTATATGTTTATTCAGCATCCCTTATATAGTAAAAAGTTATCCTCTGGCAGCTCATCCTATAGCCTTTTTGTCTACCTTTTTAAGAGAGTCAAGATAGGTCTTAGCCGCCTTTTTTCATGGTTTCTCCCCTGAGGCAGGCTATCTTCCCTGAAGCAATTACCTTTAGCTGCCTTATCAGTAGTCAGCAGCATCATATTCTTTGATTAGCTTATCAGACTCTGCCCCATTATCCTTCTCAGTCATCCACATAGCAGAATAACTATAGTCTCCTAATAGAGCGTCTACTAGATGCTTTATTTTTCCCTTACAAACTCTGCTGTTGTAAATATTCCTGACATAGAATGTTTTTTTCCTGTTAGACTTATCCCACTTTTTTTAGTAACATCAATCACAGTAGTTGCAACCATCCTGATATTACCATCTGTTTTGTCATAAAGCTTTACAGCAGCTTCAATAGGAAGTACCGCCATATCAAGCTCTCCCTTTACAAGCTTATCACCAAGTTCCTCAGATGAAGATAACTGACTAAAATCATAGCCATTTACTGTCTTATCCTGCTTTGCATTGTCAAAAAGCTTAACCAGGCCTACTATATCATTTCCTTTGATTCCTGCGATTTTTACCGTAACACCGCTGTCCTCTATGAAGCCACAGCAGTTATATACTTCCTTTGATGACTTACCTGAAGTATCGCCCTCTGTGGCACCGCCTGTCGCCACTTTAGTACCTTCTTCAGTCTTATTCACATTAACAGCAGATACTCCCTCAGAAGCATTTGCTTCCACTGTGGCATTTTTACTTGAAGCTGGCTTATTCTCAGGCTCAACATTAATATTTTTTGTGGCTGTAGCAGTTCCACAGGCAGTAAGTGATAAGCCTAACACAAATGCTAGTGCAGTATTAATTATTCTCTTTCTCATAAATCTCCTTAATCAATTTTTGTAAAAAAATAACAAATATTATTTTAGCCAAACAAATACCCAAATCGATATTATTTTTGACGCTTATCAGAACATGTAACGCATAAACTTAGCTTATAAACAGGCTTTCATTATAACGGAAGTCTAAATATATAACAACTGATAATTATTATCAATAATTTCTATAAATCTTCCAGTTTATTTGTTTATTTTTTTAACTATCCTTGATTTTCCTTTTAGCCATTTTGTACAATGAAATTATCGATATTAAAACTGTATTTGTGAGATATTTTTTTGAAAAATTAATCCATGGTTTTTTGCATATTTTTTACAAATGAGTAGTTATCGGTCTCGAAAAATTATGATGGTAAATCAAAGGAGGTAGTTAAATGAGCCGTTTGGAAATTTTTACGCCGGACAGAGCCACTCTTGTAATTGAAGACTTGTACAGAACTCTGGACAAAAGAATAGAGGCAAGCCCTCCCGGACTCTGTCCTGTAGACATCACAAGAGCATTTATTGAAATGTGCCACGCACAGACCTGTGGAAAATGTGTTCCCTGTCGTGTTGGATTGCTCCATTTAAAGCACATGATGACAACTGTTCTTAATGGTACAGCCACTATGGACATCATCGACCTTATAGAGGAGACTGCCAAATCAATCTCAGAAACCGCAGACTGTGCTATTGGTTACGAAGCTGCACATATGGTATATAAGACAGTTACTACTTGTCGTGATGACTTTGAAGAGCATATAAGAAATGGCCGCTGTAACTGTATGACAAAGCAGCCTGTTCCTTGTGTTGCCCTCTGCCCTGCTCACGTAGACGTGCCTGGATATCTTGCCCTTGTTAGGGAAGAGCGCTATGCTGATGCAATCAGGCTCATAAGAAAGGATAATCCATTCCCAACTACCTGTGGATTTATCTGTGAGCATCCTTGCGAAGAAAAATGTAGAAGAAATATGGTGGATGATGCTGTAAATATCAGAGGTATCAAGCGTGTTGCAGCAGATATGGCAGGAAAGGTTCCACCTCCTCCTTGTGCACCATCTACAGGCAAGAAGATTGCTGTTATCGGCGGAGGCCCATCAGGACTTTCTGCTGCTTACTACTTACAGCTTATGGGCCATCAGACAACCGTATATGAAATGCTCCCTAAGCTTGGCGGCATGCTTAGATACGGTATTCCTAACTACCGTCTGCCAAAGGATAGACTTGAGGAGGATACAGATGCTATCCTTGCTACAGGTGTAGAAGTAAAATACGGTCTTAAACTTGGTGTTGACCTCCTCTTACCTGACTTAAAGAAAGAATACGATGCAGTTCTTATTACTATAGGTGCGTCTACCGATAAGAAGCTTGGGCTTGAAGGTGAAGATGCTGAAGGAGTTATGTCTGCAGTTAAATTCCTTAGAAATGTAGGAGTTGAGCAGTATGACGACCTTACAGGACAGAATGTAGCCATCATCGGCGGTGGTAACGTGGCTATGGATGCGGTAAGAACAGCAGTTAGACTTGGTGCAAAGAAGGTTAGCTGTGTCTACAGACGTAGAATAGCTGATATGACTGCCCTTCCAGCCGAAATAGAAGGCGCTCTTGCTGAAGGTGTTGAGATGGTTACACTTAAGGCTCCTTCAAGACTTGAGATTGAAAATGGACATATTAAGGGAATCTGGGTAACACCCTCAGATGATATCTAAAATAAGTGACGGAAGAGCCTCTGTAATATCTACAGGTGAGCCTGACGAGTTCATTCCTTGAGAGACTCTCATAGTAGCAATCGGTCAGAATATCGAGACCAAGTACTATGAAGACGAAGGAATACCTGTACAAAAGGGTAAGATGTTCACTATGCCTAACGGTGGATTTACAGGACTTCCTGGAATATTTGCAGGTGGAGACTGTGCTTCAGGACCTGCTACCGTAATCAAGGCTATTGCCGCTGCAAAGGTTATGGCTGCAAATATTGACGAATTCTTAGGCTATAAGCATGATATTACCTGTGATGTCGATATCCCTCTTCCAAGTAAGGTAGAGCACTCAGCCTGTGGTAGAGTTGAACTTACGGAGCGTGAAGCTTCTGACAGGGTACATGACTTTAATGGTGTAGAGAATTGTATGAACAAAAAGGAAGCCTGCCAGGAATCAGGTCGCTGTCTCAGATGTGACCACTTTGGCTTTGGAATATTCAAAGGAGGTCGTGAGAATATATGGTAAATTTAACAATAGATGGAAGAAGCGTAAAGTGTGCCTGAGGGAACTTCCATAATGGATGCGGCTTATAGTGCCGGAGTTCCTGTTCCTCACCTTTGTTTCTTAAAGGAAATCAATGAAATAGCTGCCTGTCGTGTCTGCATAGTTGAAGTAGAAGGCAAAGATAAGTTTGTTACCGCCTGCAACAACAAGGTTGAAGAAGGCATGGTAGTATATACCAACAGCCCTAAGGTAAGACTTGCAAGACGTAGAACAGTGCAGATGATACTTTCACAGCATGACTGCAAGTGTGCAACCTGCGTAAGAAGCCGCAACTGTTCACTTCAGACTCTTGCAAATGACCTCAACATCACAGATACTCTTTATGAGGAGCGTCTTGAGGTTCAGGAATGGGATAAGACATTCCCACTTATAAGAGATTCTAAAAAATGTATCAAATGTATGCGCTGTGTGCAGGTCTGTGATAAGATTGCAGGACTCGGTATCTGGACTCTTGAGGGCACAGGTGCAAGATCAACCATAAATGTATCCGGTTCAAGAACAATAGCAGAGGCAGACTGTTCTCTTTGCGGTCAGTGTATAACCCACTGTCCTGTAGGTGCTCTTAAAGAAAGAGATGATACTGAGGAGTTCTTAAGAGCCATAGCAGATCCAAAGAAGGTAGTTGTAGTTCAGGTAGCTCCTGCTGTAAGAGCAGCTTGGGGTGAAGGTCTTGGACTTGACCTTAGTGAAGCCACTGTTGGAAGAATCTTTGATTCTCTTAGAAGAATAGGTGCTGACTACGTATTTGATACCGCTTTCTCAGCTGACCTTACCATAATGGAGGAAGCAAGCGAGTTTATAGCCAGATTCTCAAACGGAGAGCTTAAGGATAAGCCTATGTTTACCTCCTGCTGTCCTGGTTGGGTGCGTTTCCTTAAGAGTAACTACCCACACCTTACAGGCCAGCTCTCATCAGCAAAGTCACCAATGCAGATGTTTGGTTCAGTTATGAAGACACATTTTGCTCAGGAAATAGGAGTAGATCCTGAGAATATATACTCAGTGGCAATCATGCCTTGCGTAGCTAAAAAGGGCGAGCGCAATATGGAATTCTTCAACGAGGAGTATGCAGGACACGATACAGACTGTGTACTTACCTCAAGAGAGCTTGTTAGAATGATTAAGGCTTTCCACATCCTTCCAGAGACACTTGAAGATTCTGAGCCTGACCATCTCTTCCACGATGTAACAGGTGCAGGTATTATCTTCGGAGCTACAGGCGGTGTTATGGAGGCTGCTCTTAGAACAGCTTACCACTCACTGATGGGTGAAAACTGTCCTCCTGATGCCTTTTAAGGTAGTAAGAGCCGAGTCACAGAAAACTAGGGTCTTACAGAGGCCACCTTCAGCCTCAAAGATACTGACCTTAGAATAGCTGTAGTAAATGGCCTTGCAAATACAAGAAGGCTTATAGAGGAAATAGATGCAGGAACCAAGAAGTACGACTTCGTAGAGGTTATGGCTTGTCCGGGAGGCTGCGTAGGCGGTGGTGGTCAGCCTATCCATGACGGTGAGGAGCTTGCTTTTGCCAGAGGAAAGAATCTCTACTTCCTTGACAAGAACTCCAAAATCCGCTACTCACACGAGAATCCTGATATCAAGTCTCTCTATGAGGGCTACTTTGGCACACCTAACTCACATAAGGCACATCATGTGCTTCATACAGACCATTTTGCCTGGGAAATGCCAAAGCGTCCTACAAGAGACAGAGACGGCTATATTGTTAGGGAAAGACATTTGATGTAGTAATGCTATTTTCACAAATATGAATTAGTACTGCACTTTGAAGAATACAGGACTACAAATATTTTGAAACAGATTTAAATGCTACAACTGTCCCACCTGCACTATTTACTTAGCGGCAGGTGGGACTTTTATATCTGTGAAATACTGCTATGCAGTTGCGTGTATAAAAGTTCTTAAAGTGATTGCTCTAGAAAAATATAAAAAAATCCTTAATAACAAAGTGTATTCTTCTGAATTAATCTCTGTTATTAAGGATTTATTTTATTGTGTACAAAGTTGAAGCTGTACATCCTTTGTAAGGATATCGGTATAGGTGTAAGAAACAGTCTTACCTGCATCTTCCTCACTGTCATTTATTTGAATCATAAACACGTGAGGATAAACCTCTTTAATCACGCCCTTCATTCACATCGAATCTGTGTCTGCCACGATTGGCTTTGACTACGACTCTGCTTCCAATGGCGCGGTATACTGCATTACGGACTGCCTTTACATCAACTTTTCCCATGATTAAGCCTCCCAACTATTAAGTTATCAACCTAACCCTGATATAATCAGGATATGCAACATACATTTGTATACAAGCACGCTTGTACAACTGCCCCCTAATCATACCATGTTTATAGGTAAAAGTCAAATTAAGCTATTTACTCCTTCTCCTTTATCATATCCGGGAAGCTAAACACCGCGTCTTCTCCATCATCTTCGATGTTTATAGTGTAGGTCTGAGTCTCGTAACCGTCCATCTTAAGGGTAATCTCGTGTTCACCCGTTACCTTAGTCATCTCACAAGGTGCATCTCCTATTACCCTGCCGTCAAAGGAAATGGTTACCCCTACAGGCTTCCTAAAGAAAATGTTCTTTGTACTGTCAGTTCTTACCTTTATTTCCTTATCCTCATCATCCTCTGTAGGCGTTTCAGAAATACCGGTCTCCTCAGAGTCATCATCAGTCTTTTTCTACATCTGTAGACGGCTCTGCCATTCCGTCATCCTTCTTCTCCTCCTCTGCCTTTTCCTTCTTCATGGCAAGAGCAATACTCATCACAGTCTTAGGCTTTGATATGGTCACTACGCTTTCCCAGCCCACATAGCCATCCGCCTTGACCTTGACTAAATACTCGCCATAGTTTAGCTCAATCGTTTTACTTACATCCACTTCCTTACCGTCAATGCTTATAGACGCACTGCTCGGCGAGAGGCTAAAAGCCACCTTCGAGGTCTTAGTCATTTCAGCTGTATAGCCCGAGAGCCTTAGTACCTCTGTCTGATCTCTTTTTATATCTACAACCTTATTTACCGTAAGATTGTCTTTCTTTAGAATGACCTTATACTGCCCTTCTTTAAGGACGTACTTCATATTTTCTGCGATATCATCAAATACATCGTAGCCTATTTCAATGCTTCCACCAAGAAAATCGTCATAGTCGGCAAACTCAAGTACTCCATGTCCCCTTGTCACACTTAAAGAGAAGATTTTTTCTCCAAGTCCTCTGACTTCCAGTACATCCTTCGTAGGCTCTATATTCCTAAGACTGATATTATCATTCCCGCTTATTACTGTAAGCCCTGCATCATACATAAAGTTGGTTTCTCCAATTGTCATCTTGGAGAGCACCTCATCTATCTGGAGGTTCTTTACTCCCTGATAGTCCCAAGCCTCTTTGTTGACCGCTACCTTACTAAGCATACCTGTGTCTTCATTTACTTGATATTAATAATACTTCCAAGCGGAAGCTCAGGCATCACAAGCTCTCTGTCATTCTTGCTTTTTACTGAGGTCGCCAAATCATAAGAATAACTGGTCTCTCTCATTTCACTCACGAGATAGACGCCTATCTTATTATTTACCCTGTCTATCCCCCTTAGCACAGCCACAGTCCCGCTCTGTGTCTCTTCTTTGACAGCCGCAGGAGATACCTCTACTATCTCATTTGGCTTAGGGCTTATAGGTGGTCTTTTATTCTTGGCATTTATAATGGTGTTTACACCTACAAATATTCCGAGTCCGGTTAAGCATAACATAATGATTATGGGCAATAATCGGCTACTCTTCATTCCTCCTCACCTCCAAAAGCAGACTTTCCCTTGTGTTTAGCTCTGGCTTCTCTATAACAAGCTCCAAAAGTCTCTCAAGCGTACTCCCTATAAGAGCTCCCTTTGGTATGCCTGCATCCATAAGGTCTTTACCGTTGATATTTAGCTCACTGATACTGGTGCAATAGCCGTTGTCAATGACGGTCTGATACAGGTCTTTATTGTCTTTAAGCCCTTTTGCTCTTCTCATTTCCAAAAGGAGAGGCATCATCTTATGTCCTGCCTCCTTCACTGTTCTCCTCATATCGGTTTCGTTATTCTCTGCCTCTCTAAGCGAGAGCTGAAGGAGCTTTTTCACTGTATTTATAGTGTCATTGTCTAGCTTTAAGCGTTTAAGAAGCTTTGCAGCCTTATCAGCCCCCAAGCCCTCTAAGAAGATGGCTAGTCTTATCTGATATAACTCTTTCTTTTCAGGAAATGAAGCCCTGCTAAGTGCCTTGGTCGAAGCGGATATCTCACCATTTTCAAAAAGCATTGCTACTTCAGGAGCTATGACTGAGAAGATACCCGTCTCATACACAAGAGCTATGTACTCAGGATTACCCGATAGGAGCAGCTTCTCAAGTTCTTTTGCTATCCTTTCTACACTTACCTTGGCAATGTTTGGGGAAAGCTCTTTTATAGCGTCAAATGTCTCATCAGCTATCTTAAAGTTTAGCTGGCCAGCAAATCTTATGGCGCGAAGCATCCTGAGTGCATCCTCAGAGAATCTCTCACAAGCCTCTCCCACAGCCCGTATGACACCGTCCTCAAGGTCTCTTTCACCGTCAAACTCATCTATAAGTCCTCTCTTTCACTGTATGCCATAGCATTTATAGTGAAATCCGTCTCCTTAAGTCTTCCGTCAAAGAAGATGTAAAGGCAACCCTGTCGGGATGCCTTCCATCTGTATAATCTCCGTCAAGCCTAAAGGTAGTGACCTCAAAGCCCTCTTTTTCTATGACTACAGTCACCGTTCCATGCTGTAAGCCTGTGTCTATGGTAGCACTAAAGAGCCTCTTAACCTCCTCCGGCTTTGCAGAAGTGGTTATATCCCAGTCCTCAGGACTTCTCTTTAGTATGGAGTCCCTCACACAGCCACCGACTGCATAGGCTTCAAAGTCTGCTTTTTCAAGTCTTGATATTATTTGTTTTACCTTTGTAGGTAATGTAATATGCATTAATATGCCTTTCCCCAATAAACGAGCTTCTTAGCAGGCTTACCGCAGCAGATACATTTTCCTTCTGAATTGCCGTCCTCAAAAGGTATACATCTTGCTGTAGCTGAAGTATCTTCCTTAATCTTGTCTTCACATTCTCTGTTCTCACACCAATGTGCCTTTACAAAGCCCGGTTTATTAGCAATAGTCTCCTTAAATTCATCATAGGTATCAGCACTATAGGTATGGCTGTCTCTATGTGCTCTTGCCCTTTCAAGCATGTTCTTCTGAATATCCTCAAGGATGACACTAAGCTTTTGCCTCAAGTTCATCAAGAGAAACCTCAAGCTTCTCGTGATTGTCTCTTCTTACCACTACGCATTTATTTGCCTCTATATCCTTAGGGCCAATCTCTACTCTCACAGGGATACCGCGCATTTCCTGATCAGCAAACTTAAAGCCAGGTGTCTTGTCGCTGTCGTCAAGCTTAACTCTAAAGTCTGCGGACAGCCTTCCCTTAAGCTCATTTGCCTTCTCAAGCACACCTTCCTTGTTCTGCATAATAGGAACTATCATCACCTGTGTAGGCGCAATCCTTGGAGGAAGCACGAGACCGTTGTCATCACCGTGAACCATGATAAGAGCACCTATCATTCTGGTACTTACTCCCCAGGAGGTCTGGTGGCAGTATTTTATAGTATTGTCCTTATCTGTAAATGTAACATCATAAGCCCTTGCAAATCCATCACCGAAGTTGTGGCTTGTACCTGACTGAAGAGCCTTGCCATCGTGCATCATAGCCTCGATAGTGTAGGTAGATACTGCACCTGCAAACTTCTCCTTCTCGGTCTTTTGTCCCTTGATCACAGGGATAGCAAGCTCCTTCTCAAAGAAGTCAACATAGACATTTAGCATCTGGATGGTTCTCTCCTGAGCCTCTTCCTCTGTAGCATGTGCAGTATGTCCTTCCTGCCAGAGGAATTCTCTGGTACGAAGAAATGGCCTGGTCTCCTTTTCCCATCTTACGACTGAGCACCACTGGTTATAAACCTTAGGCAAGTCTCTGTATGAGCGGATATCCTTTGAATAAAAATCACAGAATAAGGTCTCTGAGGTAGGACGCACACAGAGTCGTTCCTGAAGCTCTTCAGAGCCGCCATGTGTTACCCAGGCAGCCTCAGGAGCAAAGCCCTCAACATGGTCTTTTTTTCTTTATTTATAAGACTTTCGGGAATCAAAAGTGGCATACATACATTTTCTACACCTGTCTCCTTAAACTTCTTATCAAGGGTTTTCTGTATATTCTCCCATATACCAAAAGCCATAAGGCTTGAGGACTACAAAGCCCTTCACGCTTGAATAATCTGCAAGCTCAGCCTTTTTAACAACATCGGTGTACCACTGAGCGAAATCTTCGTTCATAGAAGTAATTTCTTCTACCATTTTCTTATCTTTTGCCATTTTCTTCCCTCTTTCTATACATTTTATTTCTCAAACACTTAACTTTTCATAGGTGAATCAAGTTAAATTTAATTGACCTTTTTGCCCTGAAAAGCAAATATTTACAGTTGTTTCCTAACTTTATAATTTTAATACAGAGCCCTCATTTTGTCAAACTCTCCCCGAAATATTGACACTTATCCACTTACTCGTTATAATTGAGTGATATATGTGATAATTATATCTTCACATACTCTAATTAAAATTACTATACCTTAAAAGACCTAGTAAAGGGGTTAAGATGAATGAATATGTAATCAGAGGCGGTAGGCCTCTCGTTGGCGAAGTTTCTATAAGTGGAGCTAAAAATGCTGCGCTTGGTATTTTAGCCGCTGCCATTATGTGTAACGAGCCGGTTAAGATAGAGAATCTTCCTTATGTTAGTGATATACAGGTGCTTCTTAGTGCCATTGAAGAAATAGGAGCAATTGTTGAAAGAATAGATAATCATACAGTTAGGATAAATGGTGGAACCATTACTAACTTCTGTGTAGATAATGAGTTTATCAGAAAGATAAGAGCTTCCTACTATCTTCTCGGCGCTCTTCTTGGCAAGAACAAAGATGCCAAGGTGGCATTCCCGGTGGCTGTAATATTGGCAGCCGTCCTATAGACCAGCATATCAAGGGCTTTGAGGCACTCGGCGCAGAGATTGACATCAAGCACAGCCTTATTGCTGTAAGAGCTGATGAGCTGATTGGAAATCACATTTACTTTGATGTATCAAGCGTAGGTGCTACTATTAATATCATGCTTGCGGCTACCCTTGCGAGGGGCAAGACCATAATGGAAAATGTGGCTAAGGAGCCTCATGTTGTAGATGTAGCCAACTTCCTTAACAGTATGGGTGCCGACATAAAGGGTGCAGGTACTGATGTAATCAGAATAGTTGGAGTTGAGAAGCTTCACGGAAGTGAATATTCTATTATACCTGATATGATAGAGGCAGGAACTTACATGGTGGCCGCAGCCGCAACAAAGGGTGATGTCCTTGTAAAGAACCTGATTCCAAAACACATGGAGGCAATTACTGCAAAACTACTTGAAATGGGTGCTGAAGTACATGAATTTGATGATTCTATCAGAGTCTGTGCCAAAGAAAGACTGACCCATACTCATGTAAAGACTCTGCCTTATCCAGGCTTTCCTACCGATATGCAGCCTCAGATGACTACCCTCCTTGCTATGGCAAGTGGAACCAGTGTGGTTACTGAGAGTATATTTGAGAACCGTTTCAAGTTCACAGATGAGCTTACAAAAATGGGTGCTAACATCAAAGTAGAGGGAAATAATGCCATTATAGACGGTGTCGAGAAGCTCTCAGGCGCAAAGCTTAGTTCTCCTGACCTAAGAGCCGGAGCCGCACTTGTGATTGCAGGCCTTTGTTCTGAGGAAGTAAGCGAGGTTGACCAGATAGAGTATATCGAGAGAGGATACGAGCATTTTGAAGAAAAGCTAAAAGAACTCGGTGCCGACATTGCTAAAAATCCCTGTAGATGATGAAAAAGCCCTGATGAAATTCAAATTAAGGGTTGATAAGTATAAAAGTGATGGAAATCTGTAATTGATATTTCCATCACTTTTCTGATTTATCAGTCTATAAATACCTGCTTATTTTACCTTTGAATGATTTTTATTCCGATTGCTCCTTGTTTACCACTAAACTCTTTAATATATCCATTATTTCATTCTCGTGTTTACGTATTAAGGATTTGTCCTCAAAATAGACATTTGCACCATAGTATCCACCCACCTCATCCACATCGTATAATACCATCCATGAAAAAAATATCATTACTTTTATATACTTTTTCCCTTTATACCACCCTTAGTAATAAATGTTTCTTTACTATAGCTTTTATCTTCCATGTCATCTTCAGATACTTGACTTACACTTCTAAATATATATATTCTTTGATTCTCATCACTACATTCTTTAGGGTAAATATATAAACCATCACTCACCCAGCTTTCCCACTTGGGGCATATTCCTCCCTATCTTCTCCATCTGCTTTCCATCCATCCGGAATTGTGACTTTAAAATAAGCATTACCGACTTCTCTCTCTTTTTCAGATCTTATAATATTGAATATTAAAAATGCCCATTAGTATTGCCATTATGGTAAAAGCAATAATTATCGCTATGACTATAGCTATTATAGGTTTAATTCTCTCTTCATAATGCCTACTCCTATATTCCAGGGTACACTTCATTTTTAGGAAAAATTCTAAAGTCAACTTTAGATTATCCTAAATTTTTTAAATAGTATTCTGTAAAATGACAATTATTACTCTGAAGATAACACCATTTACTATTAATGTCAAGATATTATCTGTTTTTATATTTATTTTTATATAATTATCATCATATTTATCTTCCTCTTATCTGCTAAACATATATACCAAATTTAGTTTATCATTATAAGAGTCAATAATCGTGTATGACCTCCTTATCTTTGACAAATACTTCCCACTTGACATAAAGCCTCATTTTCACTATACTATTACTACCATGCAGCCGGGGAGATAGCGGTGCCCTGTACCTACAATCCGCTCTAGTAGGGGTGATATTTTGTCTGAGGGGCAGTTCTTGCAGAGCCGCCCTAGGCGGAGGATGTTGAAGTCTTGGTCTTACGCAATGAGAGCTTGTGAACCGTGTCAGGTTGGGAACAAAGCAGCACTAAGCAAAATCTTTCATGTGCCGTAAGGGAGCCTGGGCTGAGTTCTTCACTTAGGTACCGTCTGTGAAGCTGTTTCGAAGCAAAATGCATGGCTTTTTTTCGCCCTAAGTCCTCTAAAGAACTCACTCATCATCTCTGCACACTCATCTTCAAGTATTCCCCTTGTTACCTCTGCCTTATGGTTGAATCTGTCCTCCTCAAGGAGATTAAATATAGAGCCTGCACAGCCTGCCTTCTTATTCATTGCCCCTATGACAACCCTTTTCACTCTCGACTGCACTATGGCTCCTGCACACATCTGGCAGGGCTCAAGAGTTACGTAGAGAGTACATTCCTCAAGCCTCCAATCACCTATTTTTTTGCAGGCTTTTTTTATTGCCATCATTTCTGCGTGTGCAAGCGAGGTATGGTCAGTATTTCTCCTGTTGTATCCTCTTGCAATAATCTTATCATTATGAACTATAACGCAGCCAATAGGCACCTCTTCCAGTTTCTCTGCCTTCTTAGCCTGCTTTATAGCCTGTCTCATCCATTTCTCATCAGTAGTCATACTTACCTCTTCCATCTTCTGCTTTGTCGCATCCCCATAGCAAACTGGCGGGAATATGATGATATTCACCAAACCACAATCATATCCACTTCGGCATATTGCCAAAAATCACATTATTTCGATTTATATATTGACTATTGTCTAAATATCGGCTAATGTTTAAACATATTATATTTTTGAATGGATTGCGTGAAGCAAAGCTTCGCGGTCCTGTATCAATCACCATTATAATAAGGATAGGGGATTTTAATGAAAATTGCAATAATATCAGATAGTAATGCTGGAATTTCTCAGGAGAAAGCTAAGGAAATGGGTATGTTCGTACAGCCATCCCCGTTTTATATAAATGACAAGCTTGAGCTTGCAGGGGTTACAATGACTGAGGAGCAGTTCTACACAGCCCTTCAGGATGATAACATTGACGTAAAGACCTCAATGCCTACTCTTGGAGACATGACGGATACCTGGGATGAGCTTCTTAAGACTCACGATGAGGTCGTATTTATACCTATATCAAGCGGGCTCTCAAGCACCTACTCAACTGCTGCCATGCTTGCAGAAGACTATGACGGCAGGGTTCAGGTGGTAGATAACAGAAGGGTATCTGTAACCCAGTACTGCTCCATAGTTGACGCACTTGAGCTTGCAAAAATGGGTAAGAATGCAAAGGAAATCAAGGAATATCTTGAAAAGACTGCAGACCGCTCATCCATCTATCTTTCACTTGATACCCTTAAGTATCTAAAAAAAGGTGGACGCATCACTCCTGCCGCTGCTGCCATCGGAACTCTGCTTAACTTAAAGCCTGTTCTTCAGATTCAGGGAGATAAGTTAGATGCTTACGCAAAATGCAGAGGTAAGGCACAGGCTAAGAAGACCATGTTAGATGCCATTAGAAAGGATATGGAAGGCCGCTTTAAGGATGCAGCCGCTAAGCATAACCTCAATCTCTTAATCGCTTACGGTGCTTATCTTGATGACGCTCTTGAATGGAGGGAGGAAGTCAAAGAGGCTTTCCCTGACTATGAGATAGTAATGCAGCCGCTTTCACTTTCAGTTGCCTGCCACATAGGACCTGGAGTGCTTGCAGTTGCCTTAGCAGAGGGGACTTGATACTTCATTACTATAACGATTTGTAAAAGATTATATCTGATGCGCAGCCCCATTTTATATAGCTGCAACATAAAGTGGGTTTCAAAAGTATTTGACACCCACTTCATATAATTTTACTCTAATTTTTCTCGGATTCGTCCTCAAATCGTACCCAGACGAAAGCGTTTCTTACACAGCCATCTCATATATCTTCTTTAGCTTCTAAAATAATGGATAAAAGCCCACTTTTTCTTTTTAGCTTGATTTTTCCTTTGAAAATAGCTTAACATTATAAGTTGCAGACGTTAACATAAACTGAAAGGAAGTAGAATATATGAAATTTAGTGAAATGCCTTATAAAAAGGGCTGATATCGAGGAAGCTAAGGCTGATTTTGCGAAGCTTATGAAAGACTTTGAGGACGCCAAGTCAGGAGAAGAGCAGTTTCGAGGTACATAAACAGTATTATAAGACTGTAAACCGTATATATACGCAGATGACACTTGCTGAGATCCGCCACTCAATAGATGTGACAGATGAGTTCTACAGCAAGGAAAATGATTACTATGATGAGAACGGTCCTGTGCTTCAGTCATTACTCGTTGAATATGGCAAGAAGCTTTACAACTCAGAGTATAGAAGCTTCTTAGAGAGCAAGATAGGAAAGGTTGCCTTTAAGAACCTGGAGTTAGCTATGAAGTCTGTCGACGACAGGATAGTGCCTCTTATGCAGGAGGAGAATGCCTTAAAGAGCCGCTATGACAAGCTCCTTGCTACTGCCAAGATAGACTGGAACGGTGAGACACTCAATCTTTCACTTATGGCTCCATATCTCAACAATTGCGATAGGAAGATTCGAGTAGAGGCATGGAAAAAATATACCGACTTCTTTACCAACCACAAAGAAGAGCTTGACGACATATATGACCAGCTTGTAAAGAACAGAACAGCACAGGCTGAAAAGCTTGGTTATGAGAACTTTATTCAGCTTGGCTACTATAGAATGAACCGTAACTGCTATGGCAGAGAGGATGTAAAGCGCTTTAGAGAGCAGGTTAAGCGTGACTTCGTACCATTTGCGGAGAAAATTACACGACAGACGTAGAATGAGGCTTGGACTTGATAAGCTTCATTTTGAGGATGAGGGTGTATACTTCAACAACGGAAACCCTGCACCTATCGGCACTCCTGATGACATCCTTGCAGCGGGAAGAAAGATGTATAATGAGCTTTCACCTGAAACAGCTAAGTTCATCAACTTTATGTGTGATAATGAGCTTTTTGATGTGCTTGGAAGAAAGACCAAGCAGACAGGCGGATATATGACCTATCTTCCTGATTATAAGTCTCCTTTTATATTTGCCAACTTCAACGGAACCGCTGATGATGCAGATGTAATGACTCACGAGTGTGGGCACGCTTTCCAGGGCTTCTGTATGGTGGATGATCCTATCATTGAGCATAGTGAGATAACCATGGAAACCGCAGAGACACATTCGATGTCTATGGAATTCTTTACTGAGCCTTGGATGGAGCTTTTCTTCGGCAAGAGAAAGCAGGACTACATAGATATGCACCTTGAGTCATCTGCAGCCTTCATTCCTTATGGAACTATGGTTGATGAATTCCAGGATATAGCTTATACCAATCCTGGGCTTTCCCCAAAGCAGCGTAATGAGATGTGGCGAGAGCTTGAAATGCAGTACAAGCCTCATCTTGACTACTCTGGAAATGAGTACTACAGTGCAGGCGGTTTCTGGCAGAAGCAGCGCCACATCTATGACAGCCCATTCTACTACATTGACTACGTACTGGCACAGACCAATGCTTTCCAGTACAAGGTAATGATGGATAATGACTATAAGGCTGCATGGCAGAGCTATCTCAAGCTTTGTAACCTTGGTGCGAAGGACTTCTTTACAGGGCTTTTGGCTCAGGTTGGACTTAAGAGCCCATTTGAAGATGGCACTCTTAAAGAGGTAGTGGGCAAATTGCAGAGTGCACTGAAGCTATAATGAAACATAAGTACAATTATACCGAGAGGGAGGTGAGCTAATGCATAGCTTTTTAAGAACCGTAGGATTTTCAAATATCACTTCAAGAAAGGAACTAGACAAGGTGCTTGGGCTGGTCATGACTCACCCAACCCTTGATAAACACGCATTTTCATCGGATGACAGCCACCACAAGATTATAGAACGAAGTCTTGATTTCTCTGAAAGAATGGGAATTACAATCCGTGGAGAGTATGATGACAAAGGATTCTTCCACCTGGAGCATTATTTTCCATACCTCATTGGGAAAAAGCCCGGCGGCTACCAGGAAGTATCCATATTTAAGAGGGTGGATACCGATGCTTATACAGGTATGTGTGATGACTTGCGTTTTGGCTCTTCTATCATATTTTACCTGCAAAACTCTGTAGATTATCTCTCGTCAAAGGAAGATTCAGGTAAGGAAATGCCACTTACTCTCTCCGGTCTCTCTACATCAGGGAAGATTCTCCTGCCTATACTAAGGACTGCTGAACATGTGAGAGCACAGGCCGCGGATTCCGAGCAGCACGTGAGCCTTTTGCAGGCAGCCAGAGAGGGTGATGAGAATGCAATCAACGCCCTTACTTTTATTAGACTTTTGACACCTATTCTATGATTACAAGACGTATCCAAAATGAGGATGTCTACAGTATAGTTGAGACCAGCTTCATACCTTTTGGTTCTGAATCTGATAACTACACCATACTTGGTATAATAAAAGAGGTAATTCCACATACTAATACCCTGACAGGCGAGAAGTCAACTGAAATGCTCCTAGACTGTAACGGGCTTGACTTTTATGTAGCTATCAATGACGAGGATTTGCTTGGAGAGCCTCAGATTGGCAGAAGATTTAGAGGGCAGGTGTGGCTGCAGGGAAAAGTGGAATTTGGAAAGAATAAAGTATAGAATTGAGAGGATGTATTACAAATGAATAACGAAAACAATCAGGAAAATAACCTCGACCCGTTTGGCAGGGATAACGAGAGAAGTTCCTTTTCGGGGAAGCTTGGCTATGTGCTTGCTGTAGCAGGTTCTGCCGTAGGCCTTGGTAATATCTGGCGTTTCCCTTATCTTGCAGCTAAGTACGGTGGAGGTATCTTCCTCCTTGTGTATCTTATCCTTATGCTTACGTTTGGATATGTGCTTATTGTATCTGAGACAACTCTTGGAAGGCTTACCAGAAAGAGTCCCGTAGGTGCATTTAATGCCTTTGGCAAATCTCTCCCATTTAAGATAGGCGGTTGGATAAATGCTGTCATTCCTATGCTCATTATCCCTTACTACAGTGTAATCGGCGGCTGGGTATTTAAGTATTTATTTGAGTATCTTCGTGGAAGTACAGATGCTCTTGCTGAAGACAGCTATTTTACAGGCTTTATTACGGCAGGTGCAAGTGTGGAAGTCTGGTTTCTTATCTTCACACTTGTGGTACTTCTTATAATTGTTGCAGGTGTTGAACACGGTATAGAAAAAGTTTCAAAGATGATGATGCCTGTACTCGTCATCCTTGCAATCATAGTTTCTATCTACTCTGTGACAAGGCGGGAGCATTTGAGGGTGTGAAGTACTTCCTCATCCCTGACTTTGACAACTTCTCTTGGATGACCATAGTTGCCGCAATGGGACAGATGTTTTACTCTCTTTCGATAGCAATGGGTATTCTCTACACCTACGGCTCATATATGAAGAAGGATGTAGACATAGAGCAGTCTACCTCTCAGATAGAGGTTTTTGATACAGCTATAGCCTTCCTGGCAGGTCTTATGATAATACCTGCGGTATTCTCCTTCTTTAACGGCGACCCTGAGAAGCTAAAAGCCGGCCCTTCGCTTATGTTCATTACCCTTCCTAAGGTATTTGCAAGCATGGGAATGGGAAGAATCATCGGTGTAGTATTCTTCCTCCTCGTACTTCTGCAGCCCTTACAAGTGCTATTTCACTTGCTGAGTCCTGTGTATCTACCTTAGAGGATCAGCTTGGCTGGAAACGTAATATAGCGAGCGTGGTCATAGGTATCGTCATTGTGATACTTGGCTCATTCTCAGCACTCGGCTTTGGTATGCTGGACTTTGTACAGATACTTGGAATGTCAATCCTTGACTTCTTCGACTTCCTTTACAAATTCTCTTATGATGCCAATAGCTGCCCTCTCCACCTGTATTCTCATAGTATATGTAGTTGGAGTGGATAAGATAGTTGAAGAGGTGGAAACATCATCTAAGTTTAAGCGTAAAGGCATTTACAAGTTCTTTATCAAATACCTCGCACCTATCTGTATACTTGTCATTCTTGTAAGCTCGATTGCAAGCGTATTTGGACTTATTAAGTTCTAACTTAATGATGTTACTTCATAGGCATATGAAACATATGTTAATTGTGTAAAATTAGCAGATTACAAATAAGATTAACTTCCCCCTTGGCTAGGGGATTGCAAAAAGGCTGTCACCCTAAGAATAAACTGTTCTTAGAGTGGCAGCCACTTTTACTATGCTCCACCTATACCTTTCTACAAGCTTTTTGATAGGTTACATCCCCCTTAGTTCGTCTTTTTTCTTAACCTTTTCTCCTGATACATCTTATCCTCTGGCTATAATGTATTTCTTATTCATAAAGAATTTCCATAATACAAGGTTAGCCAGTATCAGGACCACTATACCGATTAGCTGTAGCCCGAGGGTTTTAAGCCAAAATATATGTATCCAGCCTAATATAGCAAATACAAAGAGGCTGATAAAAAACATCAATAAATTATTTCCTGCACTCGCCGCATCTGATTCATAAGAAAATGGTAACATCCAGGCACTTATGCGTATTATAAAACCTGTTACAAAGATAAATGACAGATAGGCAAGTATTATATCAGGTATAACTCCAAAACCATACACTCCTACTAAGAGAGCTGACAGAGCCACAAATATCGGTGTCAAATAGCGAAACAGCACCACCTTGACTCCGGCTCTTATACATTTGCTTAGATTCTCAATCGGAAGTATTTGGTAAAACATTATGCTTTCTGCATTTTCAGTCTGTCCTATGATCATATAGATAGACGCAGACGTTAACCCTGTAAAATAAAGCAGTGCAAGTCCCCATCTACCTGCTCTTAAGTTTTCTATAAAGCCTGTAAGTCCTTTTTCCCCTGTAATCTGTGGCAGAACCATTATTATAGGCAGAATAAATACATTGGCAAGCTGTGGATAGAGCTTAAGCTTCATATCTCTGTTTCTTGATACCTGTATCAGCACCAGCTTCATAAAAGCATTTTCCTGCTCATCCTTTGAAAGGAGCTTACACATAAAGCTTTGAAAATGGTGAAAGTGATTTATTTTCCTTGGCTGTTTCCGTAAGCTTGTCAAGCTCTCCTTCAAACTCCGGCATTACCTTTTTCTTATAAAGCACCTCAAGCAAGATAACTGCAGGCACTGTGATTCCTGCAAGCACATATATGTACCATAGTCCACCTGCACCAAATAAGCTCTCCAGTATGGCGGAAAACCAAGCTGATGGCAGCAAAAAGTAAAATGGCGAGTATGTAATCTGTCCCTTTGAGAAGCCTGCTATACTTATGACTCTTGGCACAATCTGATACGAGAGTACTATCGCTATTGTCATAAATATCTGAAAGCCGCTTAGTATATCCTTTAGCTTCTCTCCTGAAAATACTTTAAGAAGGAGATAGTAGATGACTCCAGCCAGGTGAAGGCAAACGACTACAATCACAATAGAAACTAAGGTAAATGCCAAGCCATATAGGATTCCCTTAGAAATAAAGCCGACAACTACAGACGGCAGCATCATCGAGGCAGCTATAGTTCCTATATAGTAGGCTATATGTATGTTTTTTGCCGTACTTATCTCATTTTTCCCGATAGGCAGTGCTCCGTAAAATGACTTTTCTGTAGTATCAAGGAGTACGGCTGAATACTCACTGATATAGACAGAAAACAACATGAATATAAAGCATGGCAAAAAGCTGATTGTATTAGCTCCAAACATATTTGGCATCACCTGCATAGAAGCGATAAAAATTCCTAAACCCATATAAACCAGGCAGGTTAGAATCATAGATTTTTTCGGCTCTTTCCCTATCTTCTTCCCATTATTTTGAAGAGCCGGAGACACCCTTCTGCTATCCATAATCAGCTTTAGCCTTAGCATTTCCCTAATATGGCTATAGTTTAAGTCCCTGCTCAAAAACGGCTTACGCATTTATCCACCAGCTTTAACACAAAGGGTTCACTATTTTTCATCTTCAATAGTCTCACCTCCGGTCAGTGTGTCTACAAACTTGGCTGCAAGGTCGTGTCCCTTTGTAAAGCCTGTAAGGTTGTTGAAAATATCCTCCATACTGCTGCCCTTACTGTTGTTTTTCAGCTCTTCAACTGTAGAGTCTGCAATCACAGACCCGTCCTTAAGGAGGATAACCCTGCTGCTCATCTGCTCCACCACTTCCATAATATGGGAGGAATAAAATATAGTCTTACCCTGCTTGGTAAGCGTCTTAAGCACCTCCTTAAACACAGCCACGCTATTGGTATCCATACCGTTAAGCGGCTCATCAAGGAAGAGGATGTCAGGATTGTGTATAAGGCTTCCTATGATGGCTATTTTTTGCTTCATACCCTTTGAATAGCCTGAGATGCGGGTGGTAAGTGCATCATTTATCTGAAATATCTCCGCTAGCTCCTGCATCCTGCCTCTCCAGTTGCTTAGCTCATAGACAGAGGATAAGAAGGAGATATATTCTTCTCCTGTAAGGCTCTCATAGAGGGATAGAATCTCAGGAACATATCCTATCTTCCTCTTGTAGCTTACCAGGTCTTCTTCGATATTTTTGCCAAATACCTCTATGGTACCTGTATAGCCACCAAGGATTCCAAGCATCAACTTGACAGTCGTGGACTTGCCGCTTCCGTTTGGCCCTATGTAGCCGATAAGCTCCCCCTTCCTGCGGCAAAGCTAACATCGTGGAGAACATGATGCTCTCCAAAGCTCTTATTCACATTCGTAAGTCTAAGTACCTCTTCCATGTAATTACCTCCCGTACAAATCTTTCATCAATTAATTTTATCATATAACAATTTGATCATTTTATAAATTTTATTAAAATTTTCTTTCAGTTTTATTTCATATTTAATGGAATAAATTAGGAACAGGTTTCATTTCTAATAATTTGACAAACATTCAAATTTACCGTATAATCAAGTTAGCTAGTTATTTGGAGAATAAGACAAGCTAACTAGAACGAACCCCTAAGAGCTGCGAGACATCTTAGGGGTTCTTCTCTTAATCCTGCCATCTATTTACTTAACTTCATCTAAAATTCTTCTCATACAGCCTTCTACAGAAGTAGTATCAGCATCAATAACCACATCTGCATATTTTTCATAGAGCGGGCAGCGTTCCTCATAGAGGTCTTTAAGTGTCTGGCCTTCCTTTAGGGCTACTCCTCTGTCCTTTAGATTGCCAAGCCTTTTTTCAACCTTTTCGTAAGGGAGTTTGAGATAGACTACTGTAGAGATTTCCTTTAAGTGAGCCATGGCATTTTTGCAGTAGACTGCACTTCCACCTGTGGAGATAACGGATTTCTCACAGTTTAGGCCTGCATTTATCTCATCTTCCACCTGAAGAAAGCCTTCTGTACCTTTTTCAGCTATAATCTCAGAAAGCAGCTTGCCTGTTTTTTCCTGTATAACCAGGTCGCTGTCTACAAATCTATATCCCATCACCTTGGCAAGTACAACTCCTACCGTACTCTTTCCTGCTCCGGGCATGCCTATAAGGGTTATATTGTTTTTCATAATTAGTATTACTCCCTAAACATTTTTATTTTAATATTTATAGCTTATTAATTTTGTATTCCCCCACTGTAACCACTTTAAGGCTGTCTTATTCCTTCAAACCTCAGCTTTCCGTCTACCTTTTTACTTTTTACCTACTGTAGTTTTACTCTTATCTTCTCTCTTTTTGTATCTCTCTTGCTTCCTTCTAAATTAGCCCCTTGGTTCTTAGTACCTTTTCTTCAGTTTCCGCCTTTTTAGTCTTAGATTTTGTTTTTTTAATTGAGTATCCAAATGAGCCAAGTTCTTTCCCAAGCTCATAGTATCTTCCATGAGGAATAAGCAATAAGGTCTGCTGCCTTTTAGGTTCAACCTTCCCGTCTCGTCCATATATTTCCCATCTACCCTCACATTTACAACATCTGCTATGAATAGGCTGTGGCTTCCAAGCTCCATTACCTGCCTTAGCTTACACTCAATATTCACAGGGCTTTCCGCTATGGCTACTGCCTTTACCTTTTCTGATTCAAGCTTGGTTAGCTTCATTTTCTTGAACTTATCCACATTTCTACCAGACGTTACACCACAATAGTCTGTTGCTCTTGTAAGTGCTTTGGTTGTGAGATTGACTACAAACTCTCCTGTCTCCTTTATTATGTCATAAGAATACCTCTCAGGCCTTATGGAGACTGACAGCATAGGTGGATTGGTACATATAGTTCCTGCCCAGGCCAGGGTGATGATATTGCTTCTTCCCTCTTTGTCTGTGAGGCTTACCATAACTACCGGCAGGGGATAGAGCATATTCCCTGCTTTCCAGGATATCTTCTCATTCTCTTCGTTTTTTGCCACCTTATCCGACTTTTTTGTATTTTTATTATAATTTTCTTTTTATCATATACTTCCTCTTTATGATGATGCTATACTTTTTTCTTCATACAGCTACCGGCTTCTTTATAGCCCCAACATCCATTTGATTGCAGGTTCAAGGTGCTCACGCCAGTATTTCCAGTCATGAACTCCACTCACTTTCCTCATAAGTAAAGGCTACACCTTCCCTTGATAAAAAGTCTCTGAACTCGTGGTTTTGTTCAATCAGGAAATCCTCTGTCCCACAACTCATATAAATGAGGCGGGATTTCTCTGCCTTCTTCTTTAAGCCTCTTCACAAGGTACTCAGGATTGACCTCGCTGGTATCAAGTCCGGCCAGTTCTCCAAATATTCTGGTATAAGTATCAAAATCCGCCATTTCATACTTCATTCCCGGTTCCAAGCCTTTTATTTTGTTTATTATAAGTCCTGATGAAAGTCCAAATGCACCTCCGAACTGTTCAGGAAAGGCAAGAGCAGTATGTATGGCACCGAAGCCTCCCATTGAAAGACCACCAACAAATACATCTTCCCTTTTTATTTGATAAGCCAAAGGTCTTATGCACATAGTTCACTAAATCACGGCCAATGAAGTCCGCATAATTACTGCCCATTCCCTTTGAATTTACATAAAAACTATTCTCTCCGGATGGCAATACTATTGCAATGTTGTACTTTGATGCCATTTCTTCTGCAAGCCCTCTATGTGCCCAGTCTAAGGAACTGCCAAAAATCCATTCAGAAGATACAGGGTTTTCATCTCTCTCATAATTTTTATTTCCTTCTATTGACATCTTCATACCGTCATTGGGTAAAATCAAAGAAAAGGTTGTTGACCTTAGCAGCGGTTCTGCAAAATAAGTAACTTGTAAATATGCCATTTTATACCTCCATATTGTATATACTTTAAGCTTTATTTATTAAAAACAGCCTTAAATGATAAGTCCGTTTTCAATGTCTGGTTTTATCATCTAAGGCATTGCTAAATAATATAGATATTAGAACTATGCATCTTATCTCTGCAAATCATTCTTAATCTGAGTTGTAGATATCTCAGGGGTTCTAGGCAGGTAGACTACTTCGCAGTACTCCTTTAGGAAATCAAACTTTCCTTCCAGTCATCTCCCATAACAAAGGTATCTACCTTGTAGTGCTTCACATCTTCCACCTTCTGATCCCAGCTCTCCTCAGGAATCACGAGGTCAACATAGCGGATGGACTCAACCAGCTGCTTCCTCTGCTCATAGGAAAAGTAGCATTTTTTCTGCTTTTCATTCCAGTTGAACTCATCTGTAGATATGGCAACTATGAGGTAATCCCCATACTCCTTTGCCCTCCTTAATAGGTTTACGTGACCGTAGTGCAGCAAATCAAAAGTCCCATAAGTAATTACTCTTTTCACTCTTTTACCTCCGTAAGCTTCTTAACTGCTTCATACAGCCTCTTGCCTGAATTTCTGTCGTTTTGAACAAAGAAGCTCTCATATCTGTTTTTGTATTCTTCTTTGATTTTGCAGTCATTTTCAATATAGCTACACAGCACTTCTGCCAGCTCACAAGCCGAGGTGCAGATGTCTCCAAAGCCTATCTTCTCATAGTCAAAATTGGTTATTCTCCAGTAAGGAAGCACCGGATCGTGGTAATATACCACAGGCTTTCTCATATAGGCAAAGTCATACTGAACACTGCTATAATCCGTTACCATAAGGTTGCTTTGCTTCATTATGGTAACATAGTCCATATCCTCTGTAGGGCTAAGAGCCTCTACTACATCTGTAGTCTCAAAGTCAACTGTCTGAGCCTCAAACTTTGGATGGAAGAAGAGTTTAATCTTGTACCCCCTTCTCCTTGTAATCTCAAGCAGCTTTTCGTTGGTAAGGACTTGGTTATAGAGCATATAGAAGCTGCTGTCCTTAAACTTAGGGTTGTACTCTGTCTTGCCATTTGGTGAGGTCTTGCCTACAAGGGCAGGCCTCCAGGTAGGTGCTATCAGTATCTGATTTCTGCTGTCGTCTATGAGGTCATCATACCTTGGATTACCTGAGGCTATAATCTGATCTTCTCTAAAACAGTTATCTTCATTGGTATACAGCTCTCTCTCGTAGTTCGATGCAACCACTACAGCAGTAGAATTGCTGCCCATCTGAGCATAAGATGAACTTCTTGTTATAGGATAAACTATGGTACATCCTTATTATCTTAGGGCTTTTAGTAAATCCCCTGAAATACACCAGATTTCTCACTCTTTGAAAGCCAAGCTTGTGGAAAGGAGGTATATGAGTCATAAATATAACCTCAGCAAACAGCGCATAGAGAGCACCTTCGTCACTTCCCGGCTCTATTACCGTATAGCCTTCCTTTATAAGCCTTTCTCCGTCTTTGGATGATTTCTCAATGTAGAATACTTTTTCGATACCATCATCCACAGAAGAAGCGTACTTTATAGCATATTCTCCGTTGTCTCCTGCCTTATAGCTCTTGTCATAGTATATCCAGATTCGCTTTTTAGAAAACTCGCTGTATTTATCAAAATACGCCTTCCTCCACCTAAGGACACTGGTTAACATCTCCCTATCGTCTGATTCAGGCTTCGTTTCATTAAGCTTAGCCTCAATATAGCTTATATATCTCTTTTCTGCCTCTTCTCTCGACTTTTCATCAGCCCTGGTGACTATCAGGTGCTTACCTTCTTTCCTTGCTATATACCCATTAAAGTACCAGTATTTAGCCTCATTTTTATTCTCAAGCTTACTCTGCCATACATCTTCAAAGTAGAGATTAAGCTCATATTCATCACCTGATATAAGCAAATGAAGAGATATGTCCTGCTTAGTAGAATCAAGAATTGGCAAGAAGGCTTCAAATGCATCTCTCTTAAATATCTCTTTATCAAAGAAGGTAGTAATGGCGGCAAGCTCAGTAGTTCTCTGTGCCTCCACCTTTACTCTGCCTTCTTCACTGTTTCGTACAAAGTAGAAGTTACAATCCTGTTTCGGCATATAGTCAGGGAGGCTGAATTTGATAAACAGCCCTTCTTTGCCCTCTTTATGTCTGTATTCCAAGGTATTAATCAGTGGACGTAACCCGCTTATCTCATTTACTATACCGCCTTCTGAGTCTTTAAGCCTTATTACTCCCCTTGTTGTCAAGCTTTTTATACTCAAGCCCGGCCTCTTTTTCAGGATATCTAAGCATTGCAAAGTATCTTCTAAGGTTTCTGTCAAGTTTAAGTGCATTTGCCCTCATAAAGAGTATGTCATCACTTATAAGCCTCATTCCGGCGCCCACTTCTGCAAGATATTCCTCTCTCTCCTCGTCGCTGTCAAATACAAGCTTTACATACTCGTTTTTATTTGAAAGGAATCTGGTACAGCTTAGGTATAAAAAGCCAAACTGGGCTATTTTAGACAGCTTACCATCCTTTATAAGGTTGTTTAGGTAGCCCTTAGTAGTGGCAAAATACCAGCTTTTGTTGTGGCTCTGCCCCATCTTAGCCGAGGTTTCATCAAGTCCCCTGCCTGTAGTGTAGCTAAGCTTACTTACTATAAGCCCCTTAGATGACTTTTCCATATATTTTGTGGCAAATAGCTCCGCTTTACAATAAGCCATATCTTCATTGAATCTAATGTTATTATTTTTAATTACATAAGTTCTGCAAAGAGCTCCGATAAGAAGAGGTGCTCCCATCACTTCCTTCTTTACATCATACCTATATATCTCCTTACTAATACTTCCAAAGTGATTAACAGGCTCGCCGTTTCTAGCAATTAACCTACCTGTGGCATATCCTGTGTCTGGATTCTTCTTCAGCTCATCCCTTAATTCCTTAAAATAATTCTCAGCAAACACAGCATCTGTATCATAAAATGCCACAAACTCTTCCCTTGCCTTACTAAGCTTTCTGTTTATCTCATCAGGCTTTAGGTTTAGGTCTATCATTAGAATTTTAGAGTTCTCAAGTAATTTCTTTGTTATTTCCTTCTTCTTTTTTCTATAAATGCTTTTTTTGAATAGGGTATAAGACCACCTTTTTTAATGGCATCCAGTACTCCATCTATTTTCACTATAGAATCTCCTCCCATCTGCACTCACAAAGCCTCGGGTCATAGCGCTTGCCGCTTTCCGACCTTATAAGTGCAATTATCTCATCATTTGACAGTATTCCTACTATTTTCTTTTATGAGTTTTTAAGTAGTATATATCATAAATCATCCTAAATACCCTAACCTCAAGAGGAATCTCATCTCCTAACGTATTATACTTCTCCCCGCTTCCGTCCCAGTTTTCATTAAGTAGAGATAGCTCTTCCGTGGTTACAATGTTATTTATAGAGTTGCTGATAATGTTTAAGATAACCGCTGTATTTTCAAGTAACTTCCTAGAGAATCTAAGTGTAGATATATTCTCTCCCTTCATCTCCCACTCAATCCGCGGTGTTATAAGCTTACCAACATTTACATACGTTATCAGATTGTTTATCTTCTTTTCTACAACAGGTTCAAAGCTATACATCTTCCCTATCTTTTCAGCCATGATGCGAAGTTCCTTGTACCTTACTACTTCGTCAGGGCTGATCTCATATAGCTTGTCAAGCATATTATCAAGGAAAATCTTCCTTGTTTGCTCCCTGGACGCAGACTTATTTATATACATCATGGCATCTGCGCTTTTTACTATGCTGTCAAATCCCACACCGTCATCAATACTTTTCTTAACAGCATATCCCATAGACACAGAAGGCTTAACCGAGTCATAATCCTGCCTGTCAAGCTTTTTATTTATTCTGTCAACCAGAGAGGCTGCCATCCCTGCATCAGTATTGGTAAACAATATAGCAAACTCATCCCCGCCTATCCTTGCGACTATATCACTGTTTCTACAGCAGCTGCTAAGAACAGAGGCTATCTTTACTATGAGTTCATCTCCCTTAGCGTGTCCAAAGACATCATTGGTTAGCTTCAGGCCATTGATATCAGCCATAAGATAACAGATTGGATAGCTTTCAGGTATTTGAATCATCTTGCTTGTAACTTCATTAAAATACTTTCTGTTTGCTACATTGGTCAGCTCATCATATCTTGACTTCTGAAGTATTTCATTTTCACGTACCTTTCTTATACTGATATCTCTTGCAGACATGTATATAAACTCGTTGTTCGGAGTCTTAAGGTCTATCATAAACGCTTCGATATGTACATTGGTTAGATTCTTCGTCTCAATGCGCATTTCCTTCTTGATAGTTTCTCCCTCGGCAACTCTTGCAAATACCTCATTTATGTCTTCTGTTCTGTCATCCCCACTTCGCTTTAATTCCATAACAAAGTCAGAAAATTCCCTGCCTATTACCTTTTCACTGCTATGATATCCAAGCATCTTCATTCCGGACTTGTTGATATCAGCTATTTTATTGTCTTTAATAAGAAAAATAGCTTCTCCTGAATAATAGAACATGGTCTTAAAATGTGCTTCATTTTCTTTTAGTTCATCTAACCTCTTTTGAAGTTCAGCATTCATGGTCTTAAACTTCTCGTCACTTTTTATATAGCTCAAAAACAAGGTTGTTACTTTTTTTGATAGCCTCTATAATCTTGTACACGGATATAGAGAATATAGGGTATATAAACATAAGCATAAATACCGAAGTTACAACTGCTTTAGGAGTCTCACTAATCGAAAGGTAAATTCCGATATTACTAATAAGTCCTGTGACAATAGCCATAACCGCAAAGCCTTGAACACTAAGCTTTCTTCTTTCTTCTTTAGATGGTACAAATAAACTATTTCCATTACATATGCACAGGCAACACAAATAACAGGCACCATAGAATTATTAGGTTCCTTTATAACCCTTGCCATGATGCTTGCAAATGCTGTAATTGTAGCCACTATCGGTCCATAGACAACAGAAAGATTAAGTATGACCTCCCTGGCATCATATATGATATCTGACTCAGACTAACCTTTGATGTATAAACTGCTATCAATATATACAAGCAGGGCAAATACTGCACCCTGTATAAGCTGAGTCAATATCAGTGCTGAAGTCTTTTTGTATGCAGATTTACTCTCATAGTTATTCTGAATTCCCATTTCAATGGACGATTTTAATATCTTTATTAAAAGCTTATATATTCCTCAACAACTACTGAAACAAGTATTAGTACAAGTATTACACAGACCTTCGATATAAGTACAATCATCTGTTCCATAAGGCATCTCCATATTAAAGTATCCTCATAATGACGAGGGTGCCAAAATATTTGGCACCCGCATCATCATGTATTACTATCTAGTCTGTGTTAAATATTTTCAACTTTTTTATAAGATTGGTACTTCCTGATACACCATTTGCAATTCCACCTGTGATTACAAGTTTATCGCCCTTGCATAATTGGAGGTTTCTCTGCTACCTTCTTTTGCAGAATAGAAGAGGACGTCAGTTGACTCAAATCTCTCGCACATCTTAGGTATTACACCCCAAGAAAGAGCAAGCTTACGCCAGTCTTCTCATCTGTGGTAAGGCTGATTATATCTACAGGTCCTCTAAACCTTGAAACCAGTCTTGCAGTCATACCTGAGATGGTGCAGGCAACGATGGCCTTTGCCTCAATGTCTATAGCCATACCGCAGGTAGCGTGTGAGATTGCATCAGGCTCATTTTTGATGATGAAGTCGCCACTGTAAAATCTCTTTTTGTAGTTGATATTCTGCTCTGTATTCTCAGCAATCTTAGACATAGCTTCAACAGCCTGAATAGGATAATGTCCTGCTGCTGTCTCACCGGATAGCATGATTGCAGAAGTTCCATCATATACTGCATTGGCCACGTCTGAAGCCTCTGCCCTTGTAGGACGAGGATTATTAATCATAGACTCAAGCATCTCTGTTGCTGTAATAACCCTTCTTCCAAGAAGTCTGCACTTGGTTATAAGGTCTTTCTGGATAGCAGGAAGCCTCTCATAAGGAATCTCTACACCCATATCTCCTCTTGCAACCATGATACCGCTGCAGAGTTCACATATATCCTCAATGTTGTCATAGCCTGACTGATTCTCAATCTTTGCAATAAGGCTGATACCGTTTCCACCGTTTGCATCAAGGAACTCATGAACTGCCTCAAGGTCCTTTTTAACTGAAACAAAGGAGCAGGCAATAAAGTCAAGGTCGTTATCTATGGCAAATAAAAGGTCTTCTTTATCCTTTTCAGATAAGTACTCCTGTTTGATGTGCTTTGCCGGGAATGCCATACTCTTTTTATCTGAGAGGATACCTCCTGTAACTACATCACACTCTATTTCTACAGCTGTCGTCTTAACTACCCTAAGCTCAATAAGTCCATTGTTTACAAGGACTGTATCACCTTTTCTAAGCTCTTTTGCAAGATTTTTATAGCTTACGGAAACCTTAGTCTTGTCCCCGATTATATCGTCTGTAGTAAAGGTAAACTTATCGCCCTCATGAAGCTCTACCTGATGGTCCTCAAATACACCGATTCTGTACTCAGGTCCTTTGGTATCAAGCATGATAGCAATAGGAATATCGAGCTCTGCCCTTATTTTCTTGATTCTCTCTACTCTTGCCTTGTGCTCTTCGTGACTTCCGTGTGAGAAATTAAGTCTCGCAACGTTCATACCTGCCTTACAAAGTCCTCTTATCATCTCTTCGCTTTCGCTTGCAGGTCCGATAGTGCAAATAATCTTAGTCTTACGCATAAATCTCCTCACTTTCTTATCAAACGTTTATATGAAGTACTGATACAGCAATTGTAAAATATACCGTCAGCGACACTGCATCCACTATGGTTGTAATCAATGGGCTTGCCATAACTGCAGGGTCAAAGCCGACTTTTTCAGCAACCAGAGGGAGTACACAGCCGATAAATTTTGCAAATATAACAACTACAATAAGGGTTGCACATATTACAAATGCTACCGGAAGGGCTAATTTATCTATAACAAGCAGCTTAATGAAGTTAGCTCCTGCAAGCGTCACCCCACAGCACTGCAACTCTTATCTCTTTCCAAATGACCTTAAATATTTCACTGAATTCTATCTCTCCTAGTGAAAGACCACGGATAACCGAAACGCTTGCCTGTGAGCCCGCGTTTCCACCCGTATCCATAAGCATAGGGATGTAGGCAGTAAGTATAACATACGATGCGAGTGCATCTTCATAGCCTGTTATAATCGCTCCTGTAAAGGTAGCCGATATCATAAGGAAGAGCAGCCATAGGCATCCTCTTCTTATAGGTCTCCCAGGTCGTCATCTTGTAATATGGTTTATCTGATGGCAAAATAGCTGCCATCTTCTCAATATCCTCTGTTGCCTCTTCCTGAAGGATGTCTACTACGTCATCCACGGTGATTATACCAACCATTCGGTTTTCATTGTCTACCACAGGCATCGCAGTAAATCCGTACTTCTGTATGGTAAGCGCTGCCTCTTCCTGGTCGGTGAGTATTGATGCTGATGACCTTTGTATTCATAATGTCGCCAATAAGTTCATCAGGTTCTCTTATGAGAAGGTATCTAAGCGCTACTGTTCCCTTTAGTACACGCTGGTTATCAACTACATAACAGATATTTACTGTTTCAGAGTCAAGTCCCTCTTCGCTTTATCTTAAGTATGGCATCTTCAACCGTCATCATTTCTCTTAGGTCTATGAACTCGACAGTCATTATGCTTCCCGCGCTATACTCCGGATACCGCAGAAGATGGTTTATATCTGCCCTGGTCTCAGGGCTTGCCTTTTGCAAGAATCTTCTTTACTACGTTGGCAGGCATTTCCTCAAGAAGGTCAGTCGCATCATCCGCCATGAGGTTATCAATAATATGTGATGCCTCAGTATCAGACATAGAAGCGATTATGTACTGCTGGTCATCAAGTTCCAGTTCGGCAAATACATCAGCCGCCATATCCTTTGGAAGTATTCTAAAGAGCTTTAATGAGTCCTCATCATCCATCTCATCCATGGCAAAGGCTATATCTACCACGTTCATATCTTCCATCTTTTTTCTGAGTGTTCTATAGTCCTTTGCAAGAAGCAGTTTTTCAAGCTCTTCTCTGTAGTTCTCCTCTAATTTATCTTCCACGCCTGATTCCTCCTTCTTTTATTCATACTTTGTGGATAATACCCGTTACTTCATTCCATATACCACCACAGGATAAGAAATCCGGCATCTGTATACATACTCCGGATTTCACCCCTGTATCTATGATATCATTAGATGATAATTCCTTCAAGGTGGTCACACTCGTGCTCGATAATCTCGGCTATATAACCGCTATAGAGCTTGATATGCTTCTTGAATTCCTCATCATGGTACTCAATTGTGATATTTCTATGCCTGGTTGTTTTTCTCTCACCGTCAAGGCACATACAACCCTCTTCTGTCTCATAAGCTCCGCTTTTCTTGATTATCTTAGGGTTAATCATAACAACCATTTCATCACTGTTTTCAGGCTGAATGGCTATTACAGCTTTATTTACTCCTATCATGTTAGCTGACATACCTACACACTCATCTGAATAAGCCCTTAAGGTATCCTTCAAGTCCTCCACTACAGCCATATCATCCTTAGTCATAGGCTCTGATTTGAGCCTCAAAAAAAACTGATCCTTTACTAACTCTCTACTCATAATAATCTATCCTTTATATCTTAAATTAACTAACCCACTTATTCTCCGTCTATATCAGTCATAAAACGAATTATCTCAAAAGATTTACAAACTGATTTTACAGCCTTTACAACATTGTCAACTCAAAGCTGAATTCCTTAAAGAGCACTACTCGCAGGAGCAGAAGCACCAAATCTGTTCAGGCACACTGTCTTTCCATCAAGTCCGACATACTTTTGCTCCCAGCCAAACTCTGATAGGGCTTTCAACTGCTACCTGGTTTTACAGCCTTTTGGAAGCACCTTTTTCCTTATATTCAAGGGACTGCTTTCTCAAAGATATCCATACAAGGTATGGATACAACTCTACATCAACACCTTCCTTAGCAAGCATTTCCTTAGCTTGATAGAAAGGCTAATCTCTGAACCGCTTGCAATGATGATTGCATCAGGAGTCTCTTTGAAGAGTCAGCTACTACATAGCCTCCCTTAAGTGCTTCCTTTGATGAGCCTGCAAGCTGTGGAAGATTCTGTCTCAGGCACAAGAGCTGTAGGTGTCTCTTTGAAGTAACCGCACTATACCAAGCAGCTATTGTCTCAGTTGCATCAGCAGGGCGGAATACATTGAAATTAGGTATAGTCTCAAACTCAGCAAGCTGCTCTATAGGCTCGTGAGTAGACCTATCCTCCTACACCGATGGAATCGTGTAAGCATGAAGGTAAGGTATTCCATAAGAGGCAAGTCGTGCCATAGGCTTCATATAGTCACTGAATACAAAGAAGGTGGATACATATGCCTTTAAGTCCGTGAAGCACAAGACTGTTGCCTATACCTGTCATTGTGAGTTCTCTTACTCCAAAATGTACATTTCTTCCGGCGTACTCTTGCAGAATAGTCTCCCGCACCGTTAACATAGCTCTTGTTAGACGGAGCGAGGTCTGCGTGAGCCTCCAAACAGGGTAGGGAGCTTGGCTGAAAGCTTGTTAAGCACCTTTCCTGAAAGGTTTCTGTTGCATCAGCCTTCTCATCATAGCTCCAGAAGTCTTCATCATCTAGTAACTTATCTGCCTTTGGTTTCATCCTTATATTCATCCCAAAGAGTCTTCATCTCAGGAATTTCTCACAATATTCCTTAAAGAGCTTTATTCCACTCTTCTTCCTTCTGCCAAGTTCTCTGCCTTAGCCTTATAGTTCTCATATACCTCGTCAGGTACAAAGAAAGGCTCCTCACTTGACCAGCCGAGAGTTTTTTTCATTGCAATAATATTATCGGCACCAAGTGGCGCTCCATGAACATCTGCGGTGCCTTCTTTTGGAGAACCGAAGCCTATTTTAGTATTTATCTTGATAAATGAAGGCCTTTCCATCCTCCTTAGCCTCTTCTATAGCCTTCCGATTTCAGATATGTCATTGCCGTCCTTACTTCAAGCACCTTAAAGCCCATAGCCTTAAACCTAGCAGGTACATCCTGTGAAGGCAATGTCTGTATTTCCCTTGATAGATATCTTGTTTGAATCATAGAGTACAATGAGCTTGTTTAACTTAAGCGTGCCTGCAAGTGAAAATGCCTCATAGTTGATGCCTTCCATCATACAGCCGTCACCACCGAGTACATAGGTGTAGTGGTCAACCACAGGATAGCCTTCCTTGTTAGAACTTAGCGGCAAGATGAGTCTCAGCCATAGCCACTACCAACAGCCATAGCCATATCCTGCGCCAAGAGGCACCTGTAGATGCTTCTCACTCCTGTAGTAACCCCATACTCAGGATGTCCCGTGTCTTTGAGCCCCACTGACGGAAGTTCTTTAAGTCATCAAGCGTAAGTCCGTAGCCAAATAGATGAAGCAATGAGTAAAGAAGAGTAGAGCTCATGTCCGCCTGAAAGTACGAATCTGTCTCTATTTTCCAGTTAGGATTCTTTGAGCTATGGTTCATATGATTTGCCCAAAGCTCAGTATCCTATTGCAGCAGCTCCCAGAGGTAGCCCGGATGTCCCTGAGTTTGCCTTCTCTGTACAGCGTCTGCCGACAGTACTCTGATTGCAGTTTACTGATAAGTTATCAATATTACTCATTTTGTCCCTCCCAGATTTTTATTGTCTGTTTATTATTAATTCCTCAGCATAAGGCAGTGTCCTAATCCAGTCACAAAGCACGTGCCATTCATCAAGCTTATGAGCCCTTCTCGCATAGTAAATGTTCGAGATGGTCTCATAGTTTAGGGTGCAGGTTCTAAGCTGATTGTAGCTGGATGGAAGCAGTCTGGATGAGTCATACCAGTAAGTCTTATCCTTGATTCCACATACTTCTTTCTCACCTCTTCCATATAGTCCACAAAGGAGAGGAAGTGCTTCCTTGACTCCTCAGTCATATGGTCTGTAGAGAAATCCGCTTCTTCAAATGCCTTAGAGTGAATCTTGTGCATGGTGCTTGTGGAGTTGACTACTGTACCCACCTTGTAGGTATCGTACTCCTTCCACCAGTAAAAAGCGGTGCGGTTGTCAACCGACACAAACATCTGCCTTATAAACTTTCTATGGTCAGTACCGCCTACAAGTTTTGTAGAGCCAATGGTCATTCTCACTCAAAATGTAGTTATTCTCATCATAATAGCTATCCGTTCTATCCCAGGAATTCATAGGGTTTCGCACCCCTCATTGCATTCTCAAGGTTGAGGACGGAGGTTCTCTCAAGCTTTTATCATAATCTTTTCACCTTTAATTTAATATTTTGACGCTAAAATCCAGTATCAGCTTACTACATTTTCTGCCTACTATATCAGCTGTAACACATGTAAAAAGAACTTTCAACTCTTCAGTCTAAGTCCTTTCTATATTCTCCATCTGCCTTAGTAGGTTAGCCTCTCAGGTACTTTGGAGCTGCCTTGTATCTCGATACTTTTCTGTATCCTTTTTTCAGAATTTTCGTGACAGCATTCTCTGTTTTCATCTAGTTTCTATTTTTATCAGTTTCTGTCTAGCTGCACTCAGCCTTATCGCCATCAGTCTTGTTACTCTCTTCTCATCCCTCAGGCTCAGGAGTCCTTTATCTCTGTACATCTTGATAAATCCTCACCTGTGATGGTCTCCTTCTCAATGAGGTATTCTGCTATCTTCTCAAGCGCATCTCTGTTTTCTTTGATAATGTTCACTGCCCTGTCGTAGTATTCTTTCATACGCCTTGCGACTTCCCTCGTCTCATCCTACCGCCGTCTCATCTGCAGCAGTTAAGTACTGCCCTGCCGTCGAGGTAGCGGTTCTCTATGGATTCAAGGCCTACCATACCGAATTTGTCCGACATACCGTACTGGGTAATCATAGAACGAAGGATGGCTGTAGCACGCTCAATATCATTGCTTGCGCCTGTTGTCACCGAGTTAAACACAACATCCTCAGCCGCTCTTCCTCCAGGAAGGTCACATATCGTCTCCAGTTCCTCCTTGCTCTGAAGGAATTTTTCTCCTCAGAAGCTGCATAGTATAGCCCAGTGAGCCATTGTTCTAGGCACCATTGTTATCTTCTGCACTGGATCTGCATCTTCATAGATGCTGTTATGAGGGCATGTCCTACCTCGTGGAAGGCTACTATACGCTTTTTCTTCCTGCCAAGTATTCCTGTCCTTCTTTTCTTTACTCGGCTATAACCACTTCAACCGCTTCAAAAAGATCCGCCTGTCCTACGCTCTTTCTTCCTGCCTTTACCGCCATAATGGCAGCTTCATTTATCATATTTGCAAGGTCTGAACCAACAGCACCTGCAGTAGCCATAGCAATTGCATCCAAATCCACTGTGTCATCCATAAGTACATCTTTTGCTGAAATTGTAGTATAGCAATTCTTTCCCTTAAGGTCAGGGACGGTCAACTATAACTCTTCAGTCAAATCGTCCCGGACGAAGAAGAGCTCTTATCAAGCACATCAGGACGGTTTGGTCAGCTGCAAGTATAACCACCCTTTGACTTTGGCATCAAAGCTCATCCATCTCGGCTAGAAGCTGGTTCAAGGTCTGCTCACGCTCGTCATTGCCGCCATGCTTTCTAGAATCCCTGCTCTTACCTATGGCATCTATCTCGTCTATAAAAATGATACAAGGTGCCATGCTAGTGCCTGCTTTAAATAAGTCTCTTACTCTGAAGCACCTACACCTACGAACATTTCTACGAAAGTCAGAGCCTGAAAGCGAAGAAGAAATGGCATTTGCTTCTCCATGAACGCTTTTTGCAAGCAGTGTCTTACCTGTTCCCGGAGGTCCCACAAGAGGGCTCCTTTAGGAAGCTTTAGCTCCTATCTCCAGTGTATTTTTCTAGGATTGTAGAAGAAATCAACCATTTCTCAAGTGAGTCCTTACCTCATCCTCACCTGCTACATCTCGCAAAGGTGATTCTGCATGCTTCTCACACATATCTTGTACTGTTTTGCTCACTCTCCATCATACCGCCTGCATTCTTTGAGAATGAACGGTAAAGGAGGTACATCACCACCCAGATTCCCCACAAGAGGGAGGATGTAGATAGCAAAAGAACCTCAAGTATGCCCTGAGAAGCATCCGCCATAGGCGAGCTTACTTCACATTTGCCTTAAGGAGCCTCTCTGCAAGGTCGTTATCACCTATGTAACCTGTATAATAAGTTAGGAGCATATATCATTGGCTGAACCCTTAGGCGTGATTTCAATTTTGCCCTGCTAGCAACAACTGACTCCACCTTGCCGTCATCTATCATCTTAACAAACTCATTGTAGGTTATCTCCTTGTTGATTCCCTGTTTTGATAAGCTGCATTCCATAAATGAAGGTCAAAATATAATAATTGTCGCTATAATGGTGATTATCCCGCTTTTTCATCTATGCCGCCTCGAGTTGTTATCACCCTGGGTTTTTATTCTTATTCTCGTCCATTCAACTTCCTTTCCCTAACTCTATTAACACAATTTCATTTGTATGCAAATCTTATCAAATCAGTCTTTAATTGCAAGTCAGTACAATTATTTCACTAACTGTACTACTTCTTCTCGTAGATAATTCCAAGACCCTTTATGAGGAGTGAATCATCCACTACTATCTTCTTTTTACAATATGGAACAACCAGCTTTTGCAAGACTCCACGTTACTATGGTTAGGAGTTCTACCCATCTCTTCTTCTATTCTCTCATCATTCGTTCATCATAGCCGCATTGCCACTATGGTGCCGCTCTTCATACTGTCTATGGTATTGCTTCCCATCACCTTCTTTAGGGCTTCCTAGGCTGATTCTTATAGCTGTGAAGTACCGCTTACAAGGGAATTAAGAGCTGTCACAACACCCGCATAATGGCACCGCCCGATGAACTGCTTTCTTTCTCATTTACATAGCTAGAGGTCGTAGCTGTACCCATATCAATAATGATAAAAGGAGGCTTATACTGTAAAGGCAGCAACAGCACCTGCTATAAGGTCCGCTCTGTCCAGCAGGCTGTTCTATCACTATGTTGATCCCACTTTTTACGCCGACTTACTATGAGGGGAGACTTCCCATACTTTGTTTACCGCCTCAGCTATGGTGTCCGTGTGCTGGAACTACAGAAGATATGATACTGCCTTCTACATCTGTGGGAGTTTTTCCCATATAGCTCAAAGAGTTCTTAAACATAATAGCATATTCAAGGCTGGTTTTACCCAGTTGGTGGCTAGCCTCTTCAAAATATCAACTCTTTTCCCGTCCAGACAGCTAAGAACAATGTTGCTGTTTACTATGTCTCACTGCAAATATCATAAGTTCTCCAATATAATAATGAGGACAGGAACGCTCCTTACGGCACGAACCTGCCCCATAGATTTTGGGTTTAGTTTTCTTCTATAATGCTTTTTGCCTTGTCAGGGATCTCCTGATACTGAAAGGTAAACATAGTTTCCTTTGCGGATAACAAGAGCATTCTCAAGGCGTTTAAGCCCTCAGGTACATAGTTCTTAAAGCTTGTCTTCTGAGTTTCAACTCTTTCCTTAAGCTTTGTCTCGATTTCCTTAGCTGTTTCTTCGTCATTGCCTCAAATGCAGCTATCTCTTCTGATGTACCGCCTGAGCTCGATACATATCTTCATAGCTTTTATCTTATCCTTTGGAAGCCCCGGATAAATGACATCAAGACTCTCTTTTTCTGCCTCAGCAAGCTTATCGTCATACTTTATTTCATTTAGAAGTCTGTCAGCTATCTTTGTTACGTCAACCACAGCAGCCTGACTGCTCTTTGCTGAAGCCGCAGCAGAACTTGTAGTAGTGCTGGTCTTCTTTGTATCACCACTTCCTCCACAGCCGTAGAGTACAGTACTCGCTGTAAGAGTAAGTACTGAAAGTGCCGCTAACATTTTTGATTTTGCCTGTTGTTTTCATCTTCTTAACCTCATTCTTAATAATTCATATTTACGATATAAGCAAGTATTCTCTTGCAATATTCCTATTCATATGTATTCCGTCAGAGTTACATCACCCGAAGGTATCCTTTGTCGTTGGCTACGGCAGGAGAATTGTCCACATATGTCTCTCCGTTATCCTCAGCCATCTTTTTGATTACCTTATTAAACTTCTTCACATTCTTCATATTGAATATCTTATCTGACTTAGACTTCTTCTCGGTTACAGGTAAGATACCCTGAACTACGACCTCAGCATTTGGCTGGATTTTTCTTGATTGCATCTATGGTCTTTTTGATACTCATCTGCAAAGATATTGGTGTATAGCCATCCCAGTTCATTTTATACCAAAGCAAATGTATACCTTTTTGTACTGCTTATCCTTTAGGCATCAACTACGGTCACTGCCTTACCTGCTGCATTCTTTACAACCCTTTTCTGTACGTGCATTCTCACTATTTAAGCCTCTTCCTGCAAAGAAGTCAGGGCTTGTAAGTCCTGCATTTATCTGAAGCCCCTGTGTCCTTGAGTCACTGATAAAAACTGTATCCCTTGTAGTAATCTTCTCTGCTTCCTTAGACGCAGTAACAAGCTTTTTGATGTCATTCTTTTCTTTTTCTTTGACATCCTTCTTTTTATCGGTCTTAGAGGCTACAGTCTTAGTATCTTCTTTTGCTTACATCACTGCTTGAAGCCTCCTCAGTCTCGCTCGAAGCTGTCTTACTATCAGAAGCAGTACTTGAGGATGAAGTCACATTTGTGGCTGTATTTACTGCAGAGCCTGTAGAAGCTACACTTTTTGTATTACTTCCACTATCTCCCATAAAAAGACTTATAAATCCGTACGCTCCCATTATACCTGGTACATAATCGTAACAACAACTACGGCAACCAGTCCTCTGTTCTCGTTTCTTCTTTTTTCTTCTATATGCATTTCTGTTGTTTCTGTATGAATTACCGCTCATTCTACCTCATTTCAAATCACATTTTATCTGCAACAGCTAAGCACTTTTTATCACTCAGCAAAATGAGTATAAGTTTGTCAATATCAATTGTCAAGCGTATTTCACTTAATTTTGTTTTTTTAAGATTTTTGTAAAATATAATTAACCATTTTTGATATATATTCGTAATCTTCTTTGTCTGCATTGGCTACAATACCTATAATCATTTCTTCTTGGTGCTAGTAGCTCGCTTAAAAGCTTACTTTTCTTAAGGCTTATGCCATAGCTGTTTGATGTGTCTATCCTTATATGAAGTGTCATCCTTTATCACCCTCAGATATCTTGAGGAAGGTCCCATTTGAGGCAAAGTCATCAAATTTGTACTTTGTCTGCTATGATTACATTTATGTCGCCTGCGGCACCTTTTGCTACAAGTTTCTGGGTATTGGCAACCGTATTGCCCATGCCTGACTCATCAAGGTAGTAGCTGTCATCGATAAGAATCTCCTGCTTACCCTCTTTAAGCCCCAGTATATCCGCAAGTTGATTTTTGAAGCTCATTAACCTTATTCTCATCCCAGTAGTCGCTTTACTACAGCAACAGAAACGACAACATCTGCCTTTGGCGAAAAGAACGGTGTACAAAAATGACGCAATAAAACCGATTACAATTATACCTATAATCACCTTATTTCTGTAATAGTCATTAAAAATAAGCTAGCTTTTCCTTTCTGCTCATTTTTCTTCCACTTTTCGCCTTCACTTTCTTCAGGATGGCGCCTGTAGATGGTAGGCTTCTTCATCCAAAACACTGTTTTTCTTCATATCTACTCTTCTATAAGCTTGAACTTCTTAAGCATAGCCTCAAGCTTATCCTGGTTAATAGGCTTTCCAGCGTAAGCAGTACAGCCATTTTCAAATGCCTTGGTCACATGTCTCGTCTCGCTAAGGGCAGTAGTCATAACTATCTTAACTCTCTCATCCTCAGCAACACCGCTCTCTTCTTCTATCTTTCTGATAGTTTTAAGCGCCTGATGTCCGTCCATCTCGGGCATCATTATATCCAAACAAATAAGATCATAAGGCTCACCGCACTCACTAGCCATCTTATACGCTTCAACAGCCTCTTTGCCGTCTACTGTTACATCACATTCCCCATATTTCTCAAAAAATCTAAGCATGAACTTCCTGCTCGCAAAATCATCCTCCGCTATAAGTACCTTCATTTTTACCTCCAAGAATAAATATTTGTATGTTAAGAAATAATGTACCTTTTTGAAATTTTTATGTTATCATAATGATAGATTAGTGTCAAATGTGAAAGTGTGGTTTTTAGTGAAATCCTATGTAAATGTTGTAAAATTTTATGAAAGTGAGGTACTTATGGTTTCAGATAAGATGAAAGGTTTACTCGCAGGAAGTTCTGTTATCAGGGCTATGTTTGAAGATGGCAAAAGACTGGCTAAGGAGTATAGTGAGAATGTATATGACTCTCAGCCTTGGCAACCCTCTTCTCCTACCCTCCTGAGAAAACTAAAGACTGTAATCAAGTCCTTAGTGAGATGATCTGAATCCTACCTTTCTTCACGGATATATGAATAACTCAGGATATGAGGCTGTCCGCGAAAAAGATAGCTCCTCACTTAATAAGAGGTTTGGAACGGACTTTTCATTTAAGAATATAATAATGACTGTAGGCGCCGCGGGAGGTCTCAACGTGGCTTTTAAGACCTTATTAAACCCTGGTGATGAGGTCATTACCTTTTCACCTTATTTTAGCGAATACAGGCATTACGCGGAGAATTTTGGTGGAAAGCTTGTAGCCCTTAAGCCAAATGATAGAGGTGCCTTAGACCCTGATGCAGAGCGAGCTTAGGAAGGCAATCACCACCAATACCAAGGCTGTAATAATAAATTCTCCCTAACAATCCTACAGGTGTAGTATATTCTGAAGATGATATTGAAAGCATTGTAAGTGTACTTAGGGAAAAGAGTTCAGAAATAGGTCATGCTATCTTTCTTATCTCCGATGAGCCTTACAGGGAGCTGGTCTACGGTGGTGTAACTGTACCTTATCTTACTAAGTACTATGAAAACACCATAGTCTGCTACTCTTACAGCAAGTCACTCTCGCTCCCTGGCGAGCGTATAGGCTGCCTCGTCATCCCTACTGAGATTGAAGATTTTTCTGACATGGTCGCTGCCGCAAATGTTGCTACCAGGATACTTGGCTTTGTAAATGCTCCGTCCCTTATGCAGCTTGCTATTGCAGAATGTCTGGATGAATGTGCTGATATAAGTGTGTACGAAGAAAACAGAAATAAAGCTTATGAAGATGTTTGATGAAATCGGCTTTTCCTACATAAAGCCTGAGGGTGCTTTCTACCTCTTTATGAAAACACCTGAGGATGATAAGGCCTTTGCTGAGAAGGCTAAGAAGGAGAGAATCCTCTTGGTTCCGGGCTCCGCCTTTGGCTGCCCCGGGTATGTAAGGATAGCTTATTGTGTGGATACTAAGGTGATAGAGCGGTCTTATGAGGGGTTTAGGAGGCTTGCAAACATGTATGAGGATTGAAGTTGACGCTCCATATACGAAAAATTAAGGTGGAATTCCACCTTTTTATTACGCGTTTATTCTGCTATAGATTTGTGAGGGAGGCAGTTGGGGCATATAAATCAGCTAAGTTGACGCTCCGAATGATAACATTTCAGACTCGCTCCGGCATCCGCTTCGCTCCGCCTAATGCGCTCGCTTAGAATTTATCATTCGGAGCTGTCTCCTTCAACTGCTATAAATCTTATTTGTAATGCTTGCCGTATCAAACTCCTAGTGCCTTCTTAAGAGCTTCGATACTGGAATATCGAGGAGTATAAGGATCTGACATCATTCTCCTTCCTTCTTCGATAGTATCAGCAGTTGTCTTATTCATAACAAGCTCATCAAAAGTTTCTTCTCCCTGCTCTTTGATGTCTTTATCAGTTCTGATATCCAAATTCGTTGTTGACATCTTATAGTACCTCTACTTAGTATATATACTCACGATTACTCTCATCTAGTTTTGATGTCCTCTAACCCATCAAGCAGGTCTTCATATTCCTACTTACCCGCTGCCACATCCAATATCACCTCATATTTATTGATATTACATATTTTAGAAAGCTACATTCAATATATTTAGCTCATTTTAGTTTCATAATCCTGCAACTGATGAAAAATATTATCCACATATACAATATCATTTTTCAATACGATATAGCATAAAATATCGATGCGACAAAAATTGCATCAAAACAATCTTATAATCCATACTTTGACCTCTATATCTGTGATCACATCATCTGCATCCCTGAACATTTCCTGTTCTCTGGACTTTTCCAATTTTTGCAGTATCTCTTTCTCAGTCATAGGCGCATATGGATTAGATTCTACCTGTCTTTTTTATTTCAAATAGGGAAGCCATTTGTAGCTATAGCCTGTGTTAAAAACATTCTGATTGCAGTTGTTGTATCTGTGCCCAAGTCCCTAAATGACATCTGATTTGCTCTTTAACTCATCTTCTACTCTTATCTGAATTGTACTACCATGTCTTGCACCTCGTTTCCATATATTTATTTTTAGTATAATGCCAAATCATTCTACTTTCAATACATTTGTATTGTTTTTGCAGAAAATATAAGTTTATTGGATGTTGATCGATAACCACTAAAATAATACTTCAAGAATATAATATTTTTGAGAGGATTATGCTTTTTATAAAATAAAAACGACTAGAAAAATTCCAATCGCTAAATTCAAAACATATGATAAGAAATTTGTAAAATAGTAACTTTGCTATGCGCTCAGCCAATTGAGCTATATCCTCAAATAAATTGTGGATAGGTGGATTCGAACCAACAAGGCTTACAATGTCTACAAGTAACTGCATAATTGAAACCGTTAATATAATCTCTGTCATATGTTTACCTCCTTAAAGCTATTTATCAGGGTTTCCAATATATTAAAGCAATTAATATATGAAAGGCAGATATACCTCAAGACTTGCTACTGCACAGACCATAGCACATGGCAAAGCTACCATTTGTTTTATTTTTAACACGATTATAATGATATTCAATATACCAATGTTTTTCAGGTTTGTATTGTGAAATGACGTAAATTTTTCTTAACTCTAAGAGTTAGATTAATAGGATAAATAATAATTATTTCATAATGTCCCAATTTAGTACAAAGTCATCCACTTTAACATTAAAATTGCCATAATCTATATTTCTTGTATTGCTGTTCTTGTTGTACCATATTCCACTATCGATAACAAAATTTGATAAAATTCTGCATTCAAGAATAAAAAGAATGACTAGCTATAATCATTCGGTTAGTCACTCTTTTTAGTTACTATAATTTATCCTATTTTGACTTACTGTATAAGCGCATTTCTTTTCATATATATGGGTTGAGTTGTCACACCATCAATTGAATATAGCTTTACATTTCTCATAATCCCATCAAAAATATCCCTCCTTGACAGCAGAAATTGTATGCTTCCTTTACCAGATACAACTTCAAAATAACCTGAATTATTGGTTTTTATATTTGTATCGTGCCCATCAACAAAAATTGATGCGGATTCTATTGGGACTACCTTCGTCATCAATAACCTTACACAAATAACATCATTACTAATTTCCTTTAATCCTGTAGCATTTGGTTCTATAACGGTCAAAGATAGCTTTGGTAATGAGTAATTAAAATCATTGTCTAACCCATATCTCCTCTCTTCAATTTTTATCTTATCCGGCTCCAACCATGAGTTTTCATCAAGAAAATCGTTTGAAGCCACTGTGTAAACCCTCCATAATTTGAAACCTTGCAATTTTTAATGCTTATAGGAATACTATAAGAATCTGTTTCACTTCTATTCAAAAGTGATATGTATATCTTGTTTCCCCTTTTGTTGCGTGTAACTAGTCCATCTAATATTTTAGCATTAGTTATTGCTGGTGTATTACCTATCTGCAAACTCTGCACAGTTGGCGAATTTAGCTGTGACATTATCTTCATTTCGCCTCTTTTATTGCTGTAAAGATTAAGAATATCATATGTTGGAGTGGTATAAAGCCCCTTTGTCCCAAATCTTATACAACTTCCATCCCAAAATTGAGCCAAACAAGAATAGTCATTATGGTCTGTCATTCCCGGATAGCTCAGAAATACATTTAATAATCCCGCTACCTGTATTGCAGCTTCCATGCTCCTTGTTCTGTGCCTTAAAGAATGAAAATACATTGCATTATATTCTGTAACAGCTATTTTGATATCATATCCTATTTTGGATATAAGCTTTTGTGCCTCGGTAATTCTTTCCTTAACAGAAATCGGAGAGAATACTGATGCTTTAAAGACGTCTGTGTCCGAATAACCAATAGGCAAATGCTGTGGAGAATAGTAGTGAATAGATATTCCATCCATCTTATTCCTGCCTTATCTATTATTTTTTTGTTCCAGTCTTGGTTATAACTATTCCCATCACCGCCTTCTCCAATACAACAAATATTATTATCTTTTTCCTTCATCTTAGTATAATATTCAATATAACCATCTGAAAATGTCTCTGCGTCTTCTGGATTGGGCACCCAAGAGCCCCACGTTTCATTTCCTATTTCCCAATACACAATTGAGTATGGATTGATAACTCCATTCTGCGCTCTCCTATTTCCCCATTTTGTCATAATCGAGCCATTAACATACTCTACAAAGTCAGCCGCATACATTGGGTCTTTAATAGCATAATTTACATTTCAACACCGGCGAGATCGATAATTTACTGCATAAATCTAAAAATTCATCAATACCAACATCGTTGTTCATCCAACCCGCGTTCCATTGAGCAAAATATAATGGTGCACGTTTGTCTCTTTCACCTATACCTCTATCCCAATAATACCAATCAGATATAATACCTCCTAGTACCTTAGCGAACCACACTCAAATTCCTAAGTTTATCCACAAAATCCTTTTCTCCAACCCCCAAAAACTACGTCAGTATCTTCTAAACGTGATGACTGATACTTGATCAACTTTACAAGTTCCAACGCCATTTACACCTATGAATAGTTTTGCATTTGAATCAGTTGTATTTTGGTATTAGCGTAAAAAGTATATTTCTTCATCACACTACTTAAATTCGAAATTTTTATTTTGCATAATATCTCTCTCGCTTATTCCTTTATCGTTTGAAATAAGCGAAAAATCTACACCTGTTATTTCTCCTTCAGCCTTTTATCCATCACTAATTTCATATTTATGACCATCAATAATGTCTATACTCTCTGGCTAATTCCTAATTTTCCATTATTTGACTTGTCAACTTTAATATTACACAAATACCTTCCAGAAATAGCTTCCGAATCTTCATCTTGCTACTACTGTCCCCATCATTAGTTCCATCAATTTCCCAATTGCTTATTTGATATCCATCAACATAATCCCATACCGTAGTGGTATCACCATATCCGTAAATAAATGCCCTGATTTTCCTTATTTTTCTAAATACGAATAATTATCCATCGTATAAAACCGGCTCTCCATTACAGATAAACACTAAATCTCTTCCACCCCTTTTTATTAGGATAAAGTTCAATTTCTAGTATAACAGGCAACTCAACTTTCTTTCCAGTCCAAGATCTGGCAGGAGTAAAAATCGTTAAGTACCCATTTTCCACACCGTACTCTAGAAAAATTTACAAAGTCGCCATATGTGGTTCGCTAGTTGTCAGATGAAGTAGAGTGATTTGAGTCCTATTACCCTGTCTAATTTTGCAACAAATTTAAATGGTTTAATATCACTATTTTCATATGACATTGTTCCTACCCCAAATCTTGAGCCTTCTTTCCCATGTATTTTACAAAATCCATCGTGAGAATCTACTATGCCAAATCTACCATGGTTTAGGGATGATATTTCCCAATCATTGGGCAATGATCCTCCTTCAAAATTAGGACCTGCTACATCCGTAAAATGCTCTTGCCTAGCTTTATCCAATCCCATTCAGTTACAAATTTCCATATCCATATAAGAATAACTTATAATCTTTCTCCTTAATCTCTTTATTCTCCCATAAAGCATAAACTAGTTCATCATTACAGTAGAAACGGATGTTTCTACCATTAGCATAATATAGCTTGTTTCAACTCTCAAAAACACAAGGAACTTGCATATTTTTTTCCTTGCCAGTTTCCCAATCCACTCGATGTGAATACTTTCAACACACCTTCTTCTATACCAAATTCTACAAAGTCTTGCATTTTATCCGTATCATTGTCTGATATATGTAGTAGTCCATTCATACCCGAAACACTATCTAGTTTGGCTTCTATGTAAGTCCAGTTAGTAGAAGAATTATGTATTGTATTTGACATTAATCCAAATCTTTTGCTGTTCTTGCCATTAATAATAGCTTTACTTTTTGATAATTTACACTACCTCTCCTCCCCATCAATTGTATCTTCAATAAAATTATATGACTTAACATCAAAATCATCATATATATTCTCGAATATACTGATATTGTATCATACAGTTTTCCCTAGTCCCCAACCATATAAAAATATGTTAAACTTTTCTCCAAGTCCTTTAAACCCTTGAACACTGTACACCATTCGATCATTAAGTAAAAAGGAAATATCTCTCTCATTGCCTTTTTAGATGGCTCACGCTTATTTTTATTGTGGCAGGAAGTAGTGTTTCCTCTCAATAAATGTTTCTATACCATCCCCAAACACTTTTTATTCTTCCGTCATCAACGCCAAACTCAATATTATTAGTAAAATCTTCCGAATTATTCGGTATAAGTGATAACATTGCATTTTTGCCTGTGCACTCTAATATATCTGCCTTTATTATTATATCAGCATTATTTTTGTTATATATTGATCTTGATAATACACCAAAGCGAGCATCACTAACTCCTGTTAGAGTCATATGTGAACAGTTAACTCACACTCCCCACTTAAATTAGAGCCGTATGTTTTCATAGTCCACTTACTATGATTAAGTGTATCATCTGAAAAATTATCATATAATGGGAAGAGAATTCTCCAAACACATCTGTCTCAAAGTTACGATTTGTAACTTTTTTTGAAAGTACTGAGCACCATTCATATAGTCACTTGCCCACTCGAACATATTCCCCCAAGATACTCTTGCCATAGATACCTTCATTTTTGAAGCATCAATTTGAAGTGATGGCGTTTCTGAAATATTCTTATTATCATTTTTTGATAGCTATGACGTTATAACAACTCTCGTTAACCTCTGATGCCTTAACACAATATATTGGCATAGATGTTAATGTAATACTCATAATGCATATTAATTTCAAAATTACTTTGATGTTCATTATTCTCCCCCTCACTTATTATACAAAATTAATCTTATATATAGAGTGTGGTAATAAGCTAATTCCATCACCACTTCCAGCTACTCTAACCCTCTCTATATTATACTCATTATCCATTATGTTTTTGTGTGTATGTCATCCGCTCAAATATACTCAAAAATTTAATTTTTGTTTGGCATTTCAAGTAAGTATGATTCATTTAGACTCCTATTTACTGCAAATACCACTAATTCACCACATTTATTCAAGCAACTTAAAATATCTACATATTGGATGTTTCTTCATCGCTTCAAGATTACCTGTTTTGAATGTTTCAAATTTGTCGCACTCATATTTACTATCTAATATCCATTCGATTTCAGCTTCAAATATAACTTCAATAATTCATATGACAACGTTTTAAGCGCCTTTTCCATTATTGCTTCTGATTATTCCACCTGCCCAACCATTGATTAAATCAGAAATAATACACATATTCAATACATTAATATTTCTTAAAAACATATTAATTGAACAACTGTTGGATATCGCCGATTCTAGACTCTGCTCTCTGTCAGAATTATCCATATCACCATAATTACAATTCCATTCTGTTACAGCGATAGGCACCTTTAATCGTGTTTTCTCCATTGAATCACAAGTTAGTTTGATTACTCTATTGAATTTTTCCGCAGCTGATACCACAGCATAATACATCTGCTTATCATCTACTTTTAATGTTTCTACTAGTGGAGCATAAAAGTGCATTGACAAAGCATCAATATACCCCTTTCCTCGAGATAATACTGTTTCGTTCCAACTCTGTTCAAGACTTCCACCATCACCACCACATGCCAGAAGAAATATTCCCGGATCTTTTTTCCTCATCTCTTTAGCAAAAAGTAAATATTTTTAATGTATTCATCAGCACTACAATGTCAATCTCCCAATTCCCAAAAAGCTTCATTGCCAATTTCCCAATATTTAATACCATACGGTTTCTCTATGACCGTTTTCAGCTCTCATCTTCCCATATTTTGTTTTATCATCTCCATTACAATATTCAACCCAATTTGCAGCATCTTGTGGTGTTGATGAGCCAAAATTTACACAAATCAATGGCTCAGCTCCAGTTTCTCTGCATAATTTAACATATTCATCAGTTCCAAGTTATTATTTTCTATTCCGCCCCAATGTTTTATTCACAGTGCATAGTCTTAAGTCCCTGTCTCCTATTCCATCCTCCCAAAATAGCAATCTGCAACACAGCCACCCGAAATCTCATCATCGCAGGGAAAGTTCTTTAACTTTAAACATTACATCATTCCATATACCATCTCTAGCACATTTGGGCATTAGCGAGTACCTGATCTAGCCATATTTCACTCTTTTCAGTTGTGTAGAAGCATAGACTAACTACAGCACTAGGATAATCATTATAAAAATCAAATTCTACTTTTTTTGCCATTTACCCTGAAGTAAATCAAATGAATTTTTATAAAGTATATTATCATTATAAACTTTTATAAATAGATTTTACTTTCTTATCGCAATACGCCCTACACATAGCCTCTATATTGTTCTCCCTTATTTATCCATATATCTCTTTGTTTAATACCTGCTTCATCATCCGCATTATTAACAATGTGAACTGAATACATTGGCGCATAAGTCCTGTCTTTATCTAATTCGCAAATAATATTCATTCCAAACTTTTCCCATGGAAAGAAAGTTGCTTCACTTAAAGAATTTATGTTTTCAAAGCTTCTTGCTTTTAATAGCTGAGCCCATAGACCGGGATCAATACAGTCATGCATGTATTCTAAAAAATGTCCAAAAAACTTATTAGGCACTTGTCCTATGCGATTTACTTCATTCACATTTTAATTCTATTTTCTTCATAACTTTACCCTTTCATCCCTGTCATTGCAATACCTTGGACAAATACTTTTTGTGCTAAGCAATAGAATACAAAAATTGGTAGCAACGCCAAAACAGCTCCTGCCATAAGAATTCCATATTCTACTACATGAGTGCCCATAAAAGACGCTAACCCAGCTGATAAAGTCTTCATTTCTGGTTTCGTCGCTATAATCAGCGGGTATAAAAGATCGTTCCAATTATACATAAAATGAAAAATAATTAGTGTAATCAATGCAGGTTTACATAACGGCAACATAATTATTCTATAAATTTGAAATTCGTTACATCCATCAATTCTGGCTGCTTCCTCCAGTCCTTTGGGAAGGAAACAAAAACTGTCTTAGCATAAAGATGCCGAGATGCATTCGTTGCCCTTGGTAATATAAGTCCCCAATAAGTATTTAGCATTTTAAAATGAGTACAATTCTGAATAAAGAGGTACCATTATTACTTGAAATGGTATCATTAATGTTAAAAGTACCAAGATAAACAATAAGTTTCTTCCTTTCAAACCTCATTCTTGCGAATGAATATCCTTATGCTATCCAAGAATATTGAGCACATCGTTACAAATCCCGCAAATATTAATGTATTTTTTATAATATGCTAAAAAGGAATTCGACTCCAAATATTAACATAATTTTTCTACTGTATAATTACCCGAAAAATAATATTGGAGAAAAACTTCTATATCTGATTCTATTTTTAAACGATGTAATAAGCATCCATATAAATGGATAAATCATAATAAATACTCAATCATTAAGACTACTACAGCAATAATATTTGCTAATTTAACTTTATTCTTTTCATCGTTGTCAGTCCTTTCCATGATAATGTTTCATCTTATCTAGCTCGTTTTTCATTGCGTTTCATCACTCTAAACTAAAAGGAACTGAGGCAATCAATGTTATAATTAAAAAGCACTGTTGCTAACGCTGATGCGTATCCCATATTTGACTTCTCAAAGGCATTTGAATATACATATTGAACCAATGTTTCAGTAGAAAACAGGGGACCTCCTTAGTTATTACATATACTTGATCAAACACTTGAAAGGAAGAGATTACAGAATCAACTGTAACAAAGGTTAATGTTGCATAAGCATTGGGATAGTGATGTATTTTAGTTATTAAAAGGTGTTCCACCATCTATTCTAGCAGCCTCATAATAAGTTTCTGAAATACTCAAGCCCAGCAATTAAAATAATCATTTTAAACCCCTAAGTTTTTCCAAATTCCAATTACTACATAGTTGGCATCGTCTATGTTGTACTGTTTAGTAGATTTGGAATATTAATTCCAATTTTTCTAAACCAGTATAAATATATTCCATAATCATTATTAATTAAAAATGACCATAAAATTGCCACTATAGTCATAGATGCTATTGCAGGCAAAAGTAAACTGAACGCACAAAAATTCTAAATCTGCTCTGTTTTTGTAACAGTATTCCTGAAATAAGTGCAATGATAACTTGTAAAGGCACTATACAAATCGTATAGAATACAGTATTTTTAAGTGCATTCCAAAAATCTAGAATCATTGATTAACTTCAAATAATTCCCCAACACTATAAACTTTGTGTCTGTGAACATCATATTAAATGTTTTAGTACTATATATAAAAGACATAATAAGTGGACAATACTGCTAATACTATCATAGAGGGCAAAAATGAATAAAACACCTGCTATTCTTTTGTTTCTAAAAAGTATTTTTCCGAAATTACTATTTGTCTTATTTTTCATAGCTAGTCTCCTTTTATAAAAATAACAGAGAAATGTAATTTCTGTTATTTTTATTATATCAAATTACTTTAGTAACTCATCCACTTTTACTTGAAGCCTCGTTCAAGGTTTCTTCTATATTAGCTCCTTCCAATAATATTTTTCAATTGCAGGAGTAATAACATCTGTATCTATCTCATTAAAGTTCGTAAGCTGCTGGAGATAAAAATGTGCATATTTTACTTGTTCGCTAAATACAGCTACTGCCTTATTATCTTTTTAACCTATCATCTTTCGCTGCATCTAAGTTAGATACTGGATAACCAACACTACCTGACCACTCTACCTGAGCATCAGTGCTCTGCCAGTATGCAAAAAAGTCGTAGATTGCTTCTTTCTTATCATCAGAAGCACTTGAAAGTCATATACTACCTACTCCTGTGCAAGCGTTGCTTTTTCCAGCTGGACCTGCAGGCACTCACGATACCATAATTTAATCCCGCTGCATCGAAGATGCCGCTGCCTCAATGCCCGCAGAAATACATTCCAAGCTTTCCAGTTGAAAAAAGTGTGTCAATTTCTGCACCTGTACATGTCTCAGGCCCTATTTTATTATTTCTTATTAAGTCTGACCATCTTTTTATAGTGTCGATATTTTCTTTACTATTGAGTACCGACTTTTCCCATCTTTTATAAAGTCTCCTCCACCTGCCCAAATCATTATTTACCACATCTGTATAGTATTATTTGTTGCAAGACCAAAACCATATTGATGTTCACCATTTACATCTTTCGTCATTTTTAATGCCGCACTTTTCAAATCATCCCATGTCCATGAATCACTAGGATATTCACTCCTGCTTTATCAAAAATATCTTTATTATAATACAAAACTAATGAGGCAATATTTACAGGAACTCCATAATAATTCCCTTTGTACTGAAGATTATCATTAAATACCTCAGGAATTTTAGAACTATCCACCTTATTGCTAGAGTATAAATCATCTATGTGCACCTGATTCTGCATAACTCCCTATTCTTTTCTGTTGCAAATGCAGTAATATCCGGTCCTTCTCCAACCGGCAAAGAGGTTGCAAGTTGTTGATACAATGTATCCCAAGAAACTCTTTCCATTTGTACTCTCTACATTTAGATTATTTGACGCATTGTATTCATCTACAATCTTTTGCATTACTTCACCATCTGTTCCAGTAAATCCGTTCCAATATTTTATTACAATTTTGCCATTGGTATCAGACTTAAGTCCCGATGAACTCACAGACGCCTTTTTTCTCACTATTGGCACTCGCGCTACTACCTTTTGTAGATTCATATTTTGAACCACAAGCGACAAGACTTATACCGACCGTTACTCCCAATAATAACGACATTAATTTTTTCATACCTTTTTCCTCCGTTTTTCTTTTATAATAAACAATGTGGGATATCTCCACATATTGTTTCCAAAATTGTATAATCAAGGTATATAATATCCAACCTTCCTTCACTAATTAGCTTTATAGACTCCGGAATTATATAGTTTCTTTCTTCAAAGCCATTCTTCCCCTTTCTTGATTTTTATCCAATTATCATAAAACATAACTCCTATTCTTTGCCAATAATCACCTTCCTCTATTTCTATTTTCTTTTTCTTCTCCAACATTAGTCGTAATTATTAGCTGCGACTTATTAACCGTAGATTTAAAGCAGCCTTCAATATAAAATGATTCTTTTTGCAGGAAGCTTATACTCATAATCACAATCGACCATGGTTACTCCTTCTTCATTATTCTTACACCTTTTAAAATAACTCTCATTCAGTAATTCAATGTTTGGCTTAGGGAAATTTTGGCTTTCATTTCCTGTCGGAGCATTGCTTTTTAGTATTTTCCCTTCTCTCCATATTCGATCCATGAACAAAACTCTATCCTCATCATCATTTACACCAATGTCCATTCTTCCATGGTAAACAATTATTGGAGTTATATGATCTGGTGCTTATGTTATACTGTTATGTCCGGGTCCCTTAACCTGTTTGCTTGCACTTACAAATGGTTTGCCATCCGTTACAAATGGACTCTTATAGTATTTAGTTAGTGTATAATTATCATTGGCAATAGTAAAAAGAAGGGTTGCCTCTTTCCCAATCATACAGTTTTATTTTATTATTGATTTGCAACAAAAAATAATGAAAAGGAAAAAACTGTATGACTAATGCTATTGTAAAAGAAAATAAGATTTCATTCAAGACCCTAGAGCAGAAAATTTTTGAAGAGGCCTGCAAGCTTGCAAGGGAGCGCACTAAAAAAATACTTGAAGACTATGATGATGTTCTTTCAAAAGACAGAGATGCTTCTAAATATAGGAATAAAGGAAAGAGAAAGACTTCGATAAAGACCGTATATGGAGATGTCGAGTATGAAAGAAGGGTGTACCAGACAAGGCTTAGAGACGGGACAAAAGCCCATGTTTATCTTCTTGATGAAAAAATGGGTATGGAGAAGATAGGCTTAATATCTACCAATCTTGCAGAGAAGATTGCCAATTCAGTTACGGAACTCCCGTACAGGGCATCTGCGGAGATGTTAAGCTCTTCTACAGGACAGACCATAAGTGCGGGAGGAGTATGGAATATAGCCCAGAAGTCTTTTACGAGAGGATAACATCAGAGGAAGAACTTGATGAAGAAGATGAAGGCAGGCAGTACCTGACGGGAAAAAGCGGGAAATCAGAGTTCTTTTTGAGGAAATGGATGGAGTATGGCTTTCCAATGCAGGGCAGATACCATAAACGATGGGTAAAAAGGAGATGAAGGTCTTTACCATGTATGAAGGCTGGGATGCTGAGAAGGAAAAGGAAGGGCGCAGTACTCTGGTGGAGAAAGTGGTTTTTGCAGGCATGGACGGAAGCAGTGGATTCCACAATAAAAGAGAGGCAGTGATACAGAAAAAAATATAACCCTGATGAAATAGGCAGGCGTATCTTAAATGGAGATGGTGGAAGCTGGATAAAAGAGCCTTATGACGATGAGGCGGTGTTTCAGCTTGACAGATACCACATTTACCAGGAAATTTTAAGAAAAATAAGCAGTAAGGCTGTACAAAAAGGATATACGGAGGCTCTTTTGATTCTGAGAAGATTGAAGAAATGTTTGATTATATAGTGAATATATAGAGTGAGTAAAAGCGAAGATGAAAGCGATAAGACCAGTAAAAAAGCCGAGGAACTGTACGCCTACCTTTACAATAACAGAGAAGGGCTGCTACCGTACTACAAGAGGGGAATAAACTCCCAAAACCTGCAGAAGGCATCGTTTATAAAAACATGGGCATACAGGAAACGCAAAACTGTACACTGATAACGCTGAGAATGAAGCATAGGCGCATGAGATGGTCAGAATCAGGAGCTGATAACCTTTGCGAAACTTCTGTGCAGGAAAGAAAACAAAGACCTGATAGAGACCGTCGAACGTTACTCTGGGAATTGATATTTGATGAGAGCCAGAGCGCTATAAAAGAGCCTCTCAGCGCTTCAAAATCACCGTCACGAGACGGTAAAGGACTTCCATATATGGAAGTAGGCAGAGGAAGCCTTCCACTAACCGGTACCCCCATTAACAGCAGGTAGAAAGGCATTAAGAAATTTTATGCTCGGCAACTAAAGAAAATATCTGTTCAGTGCATAACACGGGCTTATTTGTGATACAAAAATAAAAACAATGATAAAAGAAAAAGGTAAGGAAAATTTGCTAACGAGTACTTGACACAAACTAGTATTTATTATCTGTTTGATCTTCCCACGCATAATTGATAAAATAATTGGGAACTCGTGGATGCATTACCACTATACATAAGCCACCCATCTCACCATCCGATAAATAAAATGGGCACTTCTAACGTATGCCAATCTTTTTCCATCTCCAAATCTATTTCTTTTTAAAAATCTCACGATCAATACTTGGATAAAGAACAGGGTAGTCATTTCTAAGAGTTCAACTGGTGTCTTGAGCTCATCCATCCATATCGTTGTTCCTATCCTGCCGTTTATCGGATTTTCCTCAATATAGCCGCATAAAAATGAGCATCTTATCATTTTTAATAACAACGTGTGGATCAATACAAAATTCTTTCTTTAGTATTACACATTCTTCAAATGCAGTACTCAAAGGGTCATTGCTAGTCACAACTTTTAGAAAGTGTTTATGGTCATCTGATTCACCTTTTTAATAAGGATGAGATAGTACATATAAAATGTACCTCTTATTTCGATAATACAAGGTCCCCAGTAACTATGTTCTTCACCACAAGAGTAAGCATATCCACAGTCTGTAAACTTACGTAAATCTTTTGAACATCTAACTTTAATGCCACCTTCACCTGAACAATAGCAATAATATTTATTTTTCCAACGAAATACAAACGGGTCAGGACAAATAAACATTTCCTGCTTTTTTACCATTGCTTTTTGTAATTCATCAATTATCATCAGCATATTCCTCTATTCTTTACATCACCGTTATACTTTTGTAACGTTACGAATTTAGATCAAAAATATAGAATGTAGTAAACGTATATCTACAAACTTTTCCTTTTAACTATTTTACACTCTATAAGATATTCTGTTTTTACACTCTATCGCTTTTTATTATTGATCTGAGATATCAAAAGTTCCATGAAAGCTTTTTCTACCCTTTTCAAAGAATGGTTGATGTACTGTTGTTAGAATATTTTTCCCAGTATTAGGTACAATATCATCAAATCCTGTAATACATACATGCTCAGGAACCTTTATTTTTCATATCCTTTAATATATCAATAATAGTATATGCTAAAATATCATTCCAACAACAAAACAAAGTAACACCATTATCTATACTATTTTCTACTGTTTTTGACAATACTACCTCTATCATATCCACAAGCAGTAACCTTAACTTCGTTAATTCCAGTTTCACTTAGCGCATCACTAAACCCTAAGCTTCTAAGCTTTTCCTCTTCTGTAATAAGTTGATATGTTAAATATTCTAATTTTCTATGACTTTTGCTTACTGCTAGTTTTGTTATGTCATAAATTCCTTTCCTTCCATCACAATTTATTTGGACAATATTCTTGTCTGAGTGTGATGATATAAGCACTCACTTGACTTACCTCAACAAATATTGTAAATATCTATCTGCAGATTTCCCAATAGCAAAAACCATCACTTACTCTGTTGTTAAAAATTGATTTTATAATATTTGTCGAATTTTTCTTTACTGTCAACTAATTTCACCAGCACGTCATAGTGTCTTGACCTAGCCTCAGCAAGTATTCCAAAAAGCTCACCAGTAAATGTATTCTCACTTTCTATTGCCTCATTTGTGATTACCGTAATAGTATTCGTTTTCCCATTGCGAAAAACTTTGTGCAAGTTTATTAGAATATAGTTCAATTCTTTAGCTGCTTTTAATACACGTTCTCTTGTCTTTCTTTAACTTCTGAGCGCCCATTTAATGCATATGAAGCCGTTGTTGGAGAAACTCCTGCTTTTTGCAACTTCTGTAATAGTTACCATTTTGTTATTATCACCTTTCGTAACGTTACGTTTTATTTTAAATTAGCACTTTTCAACAATCTTGTCAAAGGATTAAATAATTTTTAGATTTTTATTTACAGTTTGTTCGTAGCTTCACATCTGATTATATTTTACCCGCAAAACGTCTTATCAATTTCGATGCCAACTTATCAAATCAAACAGAATTTCATATTCCTGCTACCTATTGCCCACATATAAAATACATCATATAATTTTATCTTCCAGTGTTTTGCTTTTATTCAGGTGCCAAACTGGAAGTTGTAAGTCTAATGTTCTATTTTATCTTACTAAGTTACGCTCCACCTCTTTATATTGCTCATAGGCTTAGCTGCTTTGCAATGCAATAGCTGGTATTTTCTCTCTACTTTTCCGCAGTCGCCTTCTCCAAAATATCCCTCCACATTTTTGTAGAATATTCTGCATTTTTCTTTGTAAATGCCTGAATAATACCGTCTGTAGCCCATAAAAGAGGGCTTTGAAAATTCCTTTCCTCAAATTCAATATCACTGCGATAAAAAGGTATTTTTGTTCTAATTTTCCTCCCCAGAATACCCTCATTTTGTTTGAGAAAACAAATTATAGCTCTAATGTTTTTAATCGTAAGTTTTAAATCCTTTGTAACTATAGCTGTATCAAATCTTACTTCAAATAAAATCAAGGATTCCCCTGCATATTCAATAGTATCTTTATAGCTGGAATTTTAGCTATAAATTGCTCTGACAACATCAAAAATTGTTTTGAACTTTTTGACCATCCCCTTAGCTTTAATGATGTTCATTTTCCTGAGTGAGGAATTGTAGTAAATGCCACATAAGGATTTGAATTCATTTCTTGATTTTTATCGTTTCCTTCAAAAGAAGAAAAAGTAAAGTATATTTTCAGCTGGCTCAAAATAAAAAAATTTACTATTCTCACATTAGGAATATTATCTACAGAAGTTGCTAAGGCTATCTCTGTTTGTTCACTATGATTTTTAAAAATTCTGTTTTTATGTTCATTTTAAGAAGTCCTCCTTTTTGCTATTTTCAATTGTAATTATGCACTAGAGTTACTATTTCTATAAATTTATAGCATCAGCTCCGAATGATAAATTCTAAGCGAGTGCGTTAGGCGGAGCGGAGCGGATGCAGGAGCGAATGTTATCATTCGGGGCGTATTTAGCCCACTTTTATAAACAGAATGTCATATATGCAGGTATACACACTATTCTATCTTTCACTACAAGATTTCTAGGATGGATAATATAACTCACCTATTCTTGATTTATATTTTTCGTTAAAGTCTATTCAGTGAAGCTGTGGTGTATTTTTCCCTGATTTAACCTCTATAGGATACATTTTATACTTCAGCTTACTGTTATTGGATATAATAAAATCAATTTCTATGTCATTACGATGTTTTTCGCGTGAATAGTGAGTATAAAAGTACAATTTATGTCCATTTGCCACAAGCATCTGAGCAATTACATTCTCGTATAACATTCCTTCGTTAATAGAGAGCTTATCATTTAGAATCTGTGCATATACCTCACTCTCTAATAATTCGTTTTCATCAAATGATGGACTTAGCAAAAGTCCTGTATCTCCCATATAACACTTTACATAAGTTCGTTCTTCATTTATCGAGAGACCAACATTTGGATCATTACACAAAAAACACTCATTTGAAATCATAGAGTCAGACAGCCAAAAAAATGTTTCACTATATTGCTCCGCATAACTGCCTTCCTGTATATTTTTGAACACTACACGCTTCTCATGTTGCGACAATAATCCTGGAATTTGATCAAAAATCGCCAAAACTTTGCCACGATACTGTGCCTTAATCTTCATAATGTCATTACGATACAGCTTCAAAATATCCCGTTTTTCAGCATCAACTAAGCTAAAGTTTTTATCATTCTCCATGTAAATAATAACCGGTTTTGGCATACCACCTACCAGCATATACTGCTTAAAAAGCATCATTGCCTTATTATGCATGCCTCTTTCCAAAGGTTCCCGCTTTTCAAAACAGCTTTTTATATAATTTACAAGCTGTTCTTCTCCCATCGCCCAAGCAAACTCCTCAAAAATCAAGCGGATACATTGTATACTTCTCTCCTCTGATGGTATTACAATATCATTACATTTTCCTTAATTGATATCAATGAGCCTGTTTCTATATAGTCGTATCTGCCATCAGCAACAAGATACTTTATTGCTGCTCTTGCTTGTGGAAACATCTGTACTTCATCAAAAATCAGCACAGATTTTTTCTTGTAACAAGATTTACCCCATAGTAGGTGCTAAGAAGCATAAATAAATCATCAAGCTTGTTCAGGTGTTGGTTGAAGTATTCTTCTACAACTTTATCTTTCTTTGCAAAATCTATAAGAATATAAGATTCATATTCTTTCCTTGCAAATTCTTCTACAATTGTAGACTTGCCGATACGTCGGCGCCCTCCACAATTATCGCTTTTTGTTCCACCGCAGCCATTTTTTCCAATCCAGTAATTTGCTATAGATTTTTTTCTTTTTAGAATCATTTGGTTCTCCTTATCAGTTACAATCTGCCTCATATTTAGCTTTTGATTATGCGCAGAATTATCATGCGGTATTTCTTTGATTATGCGCATATTATATCGCTCTTTTTGATTATGCGCAAGATAACATTGTGCGATTTTTGATTATGCAGTTATCTTCTGCTATACCCTTTACTGGCTTTTATTGCTACCCCTACGTTCTATAGCATTCTTTTCTTATTTGCTACTTTATTTTGCTACTTTTTCTTACAGAAATTTATGATATCAGTTCCGAATGATAAATTCTAATTTATCTAACTAAATAATCAAATACACGCTTGTTGAAATCATTTGCCTCCTCGTATGCAGCATGCCCAAATTTTTTTCATATATGTATATTTCACTTCCGTAAATTTGTTCATACATTTTGTAAGATGCGTCGCAGCTAACGATCTGATCTGTCCTTCCTCCAATAATAAGCGTTGGACAGTGAATTTTCTGAAGGTCATCAAAGCAGTCGAAATTCAATATCGCATTTGCATTGACTATAAATCTATGGTAGTTCTTCGGCTTTCCGATCCATCCAACTACAGGGTATATTTTACGATACCTATCGAGATATTCTTGTGAGTAACTCTTTTCCGCTGTATCAATCATCAGTTGCTTATGGTTCTTTTTCTTTGCTAATTCGATCCATGAACTGACGACAGACTTAACTATATCATTGGCATATGGTGCTGAAACTGCAATTACAAGCCGTTCCACCATGAGAGGTGATTGATTGCCAGAGATTGCGCAATCATTCCACCTTCGGATACACCTAAGACTGCTGCTTTTTCAATTCCAAGCCTTCTCATTGCTTCTGCTTGATCATCTGCCATTTCACTGATGGAATAATTATTAGGCAACTCATTTTTCCTGCTGAACATATACACTGTGTAGTCTTTGAAAAACAGCTTATATGGCAAAGCAAGAAGGAGTGCTTTGCCCTTCACCGTAGTCAATCCGTCTGATAAACCTGGCAATATAATCAGCGCTTTGTTCCCTGATCCGAACGAAACGTAATTCATTCCCGTATATCCAATCGGAACCACACCGTTCTTTGTATTCCAGCACATTCAATCAATCCTCCACAAATTTCAATTTTTTTCATACAATCAATTTACTTGCCAACTTGTAAACCTGTTTTATCTCTTTACTTTCTAATTCCCAGCTATCAAGCTCAATTTTAATCAACTCTGGAAATTTCTTGCTTGATAGACGTCAGATTTATATGCTAAAAATGCCAAATTCCTAGCATGCTCTTTTATCGTAATAATGTTAAGTAAAAAATAACCCTGTAGCAGACCTTTTCAGATTGCCACAGGGCTGTCATATCAAAGACTACACCCTTTTACGCTCAGCTCTTGCATCAGATATTTCAGCGTTGATTTCTTCTAGAGACATCTCAGGTACATCGCCAGCTTCTTCACGCAATGACATAAACGCCGACCTAAAATCTTCTCTTTTGGTTACTGGCGGCAGTACCGCATCAAAAGGCAGTCCTCTTACCTGTTTACTCTTATTCATAAACATACGAAAAGCAGTAGGAAGATCCATGCCAAGCTGACTGTATATATCTGCCACCTCTTCTTTTAAAGCCTTATCCGCCCTGAATTGAACCAATACCTGTTCAGCCATATTTATCATCTCCTTATATTCTAATACATAATATATGCATTTGTTAGTTGTTTGTATTATTATAACCACCCAGCACAAAAATATCAATAGCAAAAAGAACCCTAGCAGATATTTCTATCTAACAGGGTCTCTCGCAATCATCATAAGCCCACATAAGCCTATTTTTAATTTTTCATTAGTATTACAACTTCAAATTTGTCATACAATTAATTTACTTGCCAACTTGTAAACCTGTTTTTATCTCTTTACTTTCTAATTGCCAACTATCAAGCTCAATTTTAATCAACTCTGAAATTTCTTACTAATATCCCTTAGGGCATTTCCCGACTGATTTTTCTCACATATTCGCTTGCATCTTCTTTTTAAGTTTGCAATTCTTTTCTATAGCTTCATTCGGATTTTCCTTGAAATATGGTCTGCTCGTCCATATTCTTAGTCCCTCCGTTACAGCTCTCCTTGTATTTGGATTATTGTTTTTTAACCATTCATCAATTGTTGGAAGTGCTTTTTCATATCCTATTTTCTTGCAAAACTCATCAAATGCCTTTGCCAATACTTCCTGAACTCTCCAATTGTCATCTTTGGAAACTTCATCTCTCATAAATGCCAGAACATCATTTTGTTCTGATAAATACCCAAAAAGAAATACACCGTACATCCTTACTTGATATGTGTCAGATTTATATGCTAAAAACGCCAACTTCTTGATATGTTCATTAGCATTAGAATTTATAATCGGTTAAGGCTCTTTTCTCTTCTTCTTTGAAGCCATTTTCTATCAAAGAAAATTCTTTTTCTAAACCCGCAATATATTCTTCCAAGTACGATGCCTCCTTTTCGTGCATATACTCACAATTACTTCTTATCTAGTTTTGATGTCCTCTAACCCAATCAAGCAGGTCTTCATATTCCTGCTTACCTGCTGCCACATCTAAAATCACCTCATACAATTCTTTTTGCGTATACGCAAGCTCAATACCATTTAGAGCAAGAAGCACTAACATAGCATGGGCTCCTATTCTTTTATTTCCATCAACCATGCAATGGTTTTTAATGAGTCCATATCCTAATCTTACCGCCTTCTCCTGAATTGATGGGTACAGCTCTATATCTCCAAAAGACTGAAAAGGTGTCTCTATCGCTGATTCTAGAAGATTATTGTCCCTAACTCCATCACTTCCTCCCGTCTCTTTTATCAGCCCTGAGTGTAAGATAAGAATATGCTCTTTACTTAATCTTATCATTTAGCAAGTACCTCATACGCTTCTTTGTTTTGAGCTATCAGTTTCTTTGAGATACTAAGCACATCATCATCAGATGCGACAATATCCGCATTAGCCTTATTAAAATCTATAACAAGATATCTTGGAACATTATTTTTTAAGATTACAGCCGAACCTTTCTCATCTACCAGTCTTGCTACCTTAGAAAAATTCTGATTTGCTTCAGAAATTGACACCATTGTATTTGTATCTATAGTCATATGAATATCCTGCATAATGATTTCCTAAGAGGTTCATTACGCATTTTTCCTTTCTTGTTTGTTTTCAATTAGTATACATAAATTATAGGATATTTTCAACCTATTTTTGATAGTATAAATTATATTGCTTATCAAAAGAATATTCTTCGTGATTCTGAAGCTAATGAATTTACTAAGTCTCAAACATAATGAACCATTATATTTTACAGCTTCCTATTATGAAAATCAGGCGGAATTTTCACCTGATTTTTACTATTCTTCTTTTTCATCATAGCCCTTAGTAGTATGTGATGATTAATTATACCAAATTAAACAGTTTATTTTCATTAGCTATTTTTCTTCTTTAATTAACGGAATGACATAACAAGCGATTTTAGATGTCATCACCTACACATATACTGCTTAATTTCTTTGATTATGCGCAGTTATCTTCTACTATACCCCTTACTACTAAGACCGATTAGGAGCTGATGTCTTCTGACTACCATTAAGCCGGTTAGTAATGTGCTATTTTATCTTACAAAGTCTCATCCCTGATTTTTGCATTATAATAATCCACTTACCAGCCTTACTGCCACCCCTACGTTCTATGACATTCTTTTTCTTATTTTGCTACTTTATTTGCTACTTTATTTGCTACTTTATTTGCTACTTTATTTACAGAATTTATGATATTAGCTCGAATTAGAAATTCTAAGTTGTCGAGTTATATAAACTGACTAAGACTTCCCACACCAATACGGTATTTTAAACCTTGAAAATTCAATATTTCAGCCAATAAAGAATGGCATAAACCTGCCCAGTTTGGTATAATGGAATTGACAAGAAACCATTGTACAAATTAGATTTATGCCATGTCCAGTATAACACAAAATCATTTCGATGAGAATATCTTAATTGACTGTGTTCGAAGATTTTTTCCAGAGTATTTTTTCAACTTAAATGCAACATGGTGTTGCATTTACTCTGACAGGTACCTCTGGTGCATTTACATTGAACGATATCGTTGCAAGAAACATTGCTGATTTCCTCGAGAAATACCCTTCTACCATTTCAAGAGAAATACAAAAGCATTCACTTGTCAAAATACCTAATTCCTGTGACTGCAATGACTATAATGGATGCAATGTTAAGCATGTGTGTGGTTCCACCTCTTCTTGCAACGGCTACCGCAGCTCCCGGTTTTAAACTGGAATGCTGTATATATCTTCATCCTTTCCATTACAGTAAAATACTCTGTCAAGAATGAAAAACTTAATTCGGTGTTTTATCTTTTTCTCTTTCGAACGACATCCATGATAGTTCCGTCTCTTGATTCGATTACCGCCACTACTCTATCCTCGTATTCCAACGGTTCTGGTTCTCCTGCCATTCCATACGCAATATCTCTCAATTCTTCAATAGTTTTCAGCGAAATGTGTGAATCTTTCACCGCTTCAAGAAGATCGGTATGTTTCGGATTAATTGCACTCCATAGTCAGTTACAATAACATCAACCGTTTCACCGCGTTGTGACAGTAGTTACCTGGTTACGCACAGCTGGAATTCTTCCTGCAAAAGAGGTGTAATGACAATAGTACACTTTGCCCCAGCAGCTGTATCCGGATGTCCTCCCTGCGCTCCCATCAGCTTTCCTTCTGAGCTCACAACTACATTACAGTTGAAATTTATATCTGCCTCTAAAGTTCCTAAAATTACAAAGTCCATTTGTTGACAACAGCCTTTACAAAACGGATCTGCATATTCCTTGGTCGTAATGGAAAAATGCTTTCGGTTAGAAATCAAACTATCAATAGAGGGCAAATCAAAAATTCTGAGTGCTCAAGGAGGCACTTACTAGACCTTCTTCTAACAAGCACATTGGTTTTGCACATCCTCCGGCACCAAAAACCCATATGAATGTTGTATTCACGCATTTTATCTGCCAAGTATGTGCAGTTGCAATGGCAGCACCACCAATTCCAGTTTGAAATGAAAAACCATCTTTTAAAATAAGGTGTACAAGCTATAAAATCAGCACAGCTTTGTGCCATCATTAATTTTTCTCATATCTGTCACAGGCTTTAGCTGCACCTGTTGCTATTTTTCTGTGTCACCGACTGCATCAACCTTGACCACATAATCTACCTGTATATGTTACATATCAGCAGGAAAATTTGGAAATGGTACAATACAATCTGTCAAAGCAACTACATATTCTGCATATTCTGCATCTATGGCGCATAGGGAAAGCACTCCACAATTACTGTTGCCACCTACTCCACGACAATTACCGTATTCATCACAGCTTGGCGCTCCTATAAATGCGATATCAATTTTGGTTTCACCTGTCTCAATGGCTCTCACTCTCCCACCATGAGAATGCAAAATGGCTATACCTTTTTAATTTTCCGTCAGTGATTGCTTCTCCAATTTGTCCTCTAACTCCCTGAGGTTTCTATACATGTGACAGTCCCATCTTCAATCATATCCACAGTTCATCCTGTGTCCGTCAAGAGAGCTGGCACAAATCTTAATATCCTTATATCCCATCTTGTGAATAGTATTCATTACTTGCATAACAACAAGGTCACTTCACGGAAATGATGGTGAGGCTAATTGTCATTCCGTCATAGGCACCACATTTTTAGTATTTCTTCAATACTGCCTTCTATTTTACTTACTGTTTCCGCCAATACGTGCCCTTGACTTACCGCGGTTTTTCTTATATTCATATCTATCATGCTTATATGTACCCCTGAAAGACTTTTTTACCAGTCTCTGATAACACTTCCTGCGGAATCTCTCGTCCCTACCGCATTAATCATTTTCCACCTCCTGATAAACTCCTGCCGCTTTCGCAAGTGCTATTGTCCTTTTAGCACCGTCATAGAAAGCAACGTCTATCATTTTCCCATCTACTGTAAACACTCCAATCCCCTGTGCTCTTTTTCATCGATTTTCCTTCACTAACTTTATCTGCAAAGATAATATCTTTTCGGCTTGGTGTATAAACTGAATGAACAATCGGAATTTGTCTGGGGTTGATAATTGACTTTCCATCAAATCCCATATCATGTATTAGCTGTGTTTCTTTTCTTAATCCATCCATGTCATCTAAATCCGTATATACGGTGTCGAAACACTGTACATTCATTGCTCTGGCGGTTATAATCATCTGCTGCCTTGCACCGTTTAACTCTACTCCTGTACCGGTAATCACAGTGTGCAAATCCTTTGTATAATCTCCTGCCGATAAGGCAACTCCAAATAATCTCGGTGAAGCACCACATATTTCCTGTAAGTTTAACACACCCAGCGCTGATTCAATGGCTGCCATAAATAAGGTACTGCCTAATTCAACCCCAGCTTCCTGTTCAGCCTTTATTATCTCTGCTTCAACCTCCTTTACGCCCTCTGCAGATTCTGTTTTTGGAATACGAATACTGTCACAGCCGGCAAAGACAGCACAACGAATATCTTCTTTCCAATATGGAGTATCAATTCCATTAATACGAACCACTTTTTCACAATTATGGTAATCAACTTTTTAAGGTGATAGAGCAAGAACAAATCGAGCCGCGTCTTTTTCTTCCGGCGCAACAGCATCTTCTAAGTCAAAGATAAGTGAATCCGGTCCATAAATAAAAGGATCTTTTTAGCAGAGTTGGCTTCTGTGCATTCAAAAACATCATCGTTCTGCGTAAACGATTTTTATTCATAAAACAATCCTCCCATGGAATCTGATCTGTTTGCTTTATGCTGCGATAGATTGCAGCTTCAAGGCGAGCTATAATCACGTAATCAAATGCTCCTCTATCTTCAACATCAACCGTAATTATTAATATCTAATCTTTCTAATGTCTGTATGAATAATATCTACAATTTGATTTCATACTCATATAACACATTGGAGATTAAATGAACAGTTACCTTGCCCTCTCCTTTGGAAACTGTAATTGAAACAGTCGCTTTTTGTCTTCTGTTCCAGCGCAAGCTTTTCTCAATAATTTCCACAATTGACTCCTTTTATAAAAATAGTTAGATAACATCCTTTCCTTTCACTGTAAACTCAAATTTATAACTCGTTATCATCAAGACACTTACTTATTTATTATCAAAGCTTCCTCCTTTTGCGAAGAATTTAATGTCCCAGTGGGGTTGCATCTTTAGTAATTACCGGTAGGCCACTGCTTGTTATATCATCTAACAAAGACTTCACACACCCATATAGTGTGGGAAGTCTTCGCAAATAAATCAGCTCTAGTCTTTCGCTAAACTAATCATCATCCCCTACTATCTCACCAAGCACCGATATCACAGCACCAAGGATAATCACCAAATCAGAAAGATTAAATACTATCTTAGGTATGCCCTTGATTACAAAATAATCAGTGACACCGCCCTTTGTGATTCTGTCATAGAGATTGGAGGCTGCTGCACCTACCATAAGGGCTAAACCAAGTCTCTTTATCTTTCTATGCTTCTTGCCAAGGGTAAGCAGATATATATAAGCAGTCATACCAAACATTGCAGACACCAGGAAAGCACCCATCTTGGTTTTTCTTCAAGGTTGTTCATAATGAGTCCCTTATTTACTGACTTCTTGATAGTAATAAGGTCTCCAAAATACTGCTTTCCTGTCTCTATCTTATCCTTTTCAACCTGTCCCTTTAAGAACTGATCTACTAAAAAAATGCCCCTACTCCTGAAATTATTGAAAACATACCACACCTCCCTGTGACTAGATTTACATTATTGCTCTTACTTATACTATAAGCAATTTCAGTGCTAATTTTCAAGGTTTATGCTGATTATTTTTAATGAAATTGCAAGTCTTAGCTATTTGCCTGAATCCACGGTCATAGACCATACTTTTATTAAAACACATACAGTATCTTGGCTTATTAAAGTTCTATATTTTGTTTCCTCAGATACAGCTCCAAGCCTTCATACCGTTTATCATTATTAATTTATCGTTTTTCAATAAAATTTCTATTGACATTCAATACCCACCCTGATATAATCCGCTTATAACAATTATCCCTAAGGAGGCAGTATGAAAGATTCACTTATAAGCAGTAAGAAGAGCATAATTCAACCAAGTTTTTGCACAATTGTACTTATGTTTATTTCAGTGATAATGATGTTCTTGGCAACCACCTTATAGCGAGGTTTTTAACTATGACAGGCGGAGCAAGGATAAATATAAGCAAAGAATTGTCATCTTTATATCATCACCTTTATAAGCTATGTGTTGGGCATAATTGTCTCATGTACGCTATTTTGTATGTTCAGACTGGTTAGCAACCTCGAAAAAAGACAAGGTATTTTACTGCAGAGAATATAAAGTGGCTAAGGTACATTAGCTTTGGCTGTCTTGCGGCAGGTTCACTTCTAATTATTGTAACTGTAGTCTACGACAAGTATTTCCTTGTGCTTACTTTAGCAGCCCTCTTTATGATGCTCATTGTGAGGTGATTAAAAATGCCTTTGAACAGGCCTCGCTATGAAGGAAGAACTTGACTTAACCATATAAGAAAGGACGATTGTAGAATTCATATTAACTTAAATGTGATGATGGCAAAAGCGTAATATATATCTTTCTGAGCTTGCAGAGAGGTGGACACTACCAATGCCAATCTCTCGATACTTAAAAACAACAAGCAAAGGCAATCCGCTTTTTCTACTCTTGAGGCACTTTGCAAGGCACTTTCCTGCCAACCGGGCGACATAATAGAATACAGGGAGGATGAAGAAAATGAATGAGAAAAAATTTGTATATAGACCATTTTTACTGCTGTTAACCTTTGTTACCTACGTTCTTGCCTATTTTTATCCTGATATCATGGGCGAGCGCTCCATCATTCTTCATGTTGGCGGCTTTGACTTTAACCTAAGGTTTTTATATTTACACTTGTATTCATTGGAATTACGGAGTTTACCGCTGTAAAATACAATAAAGCAAGAAATAGAGAGAGCATTTTCTGGCTTATTACCCTTATACTGCTTTCCATCCTATGGTGTATGAGAACATTTGAAAGCGAAAGCTCCTTCTCGCCATTTTTGCTCCTCTTTCTTCACTGCAATGCAGCCTACTATGTAATTATGAGGATGGGTGTGACAGCAGAGGCTAAGACCGGTCCTATGGTATTCTTTGACTTCCTCTCCGCCTTTATCATCATCCCTTTTTCTAATTTAGGCTTAAGAGTGATTGTCTTTGTAAATGCCATAAAAAGGCGTAGCTTTAAGTTTAACAAGAAGAAGCATCTGCCTATAATTCTTACAATAATTGCAACCTTGTTGCTTGTATTATTTGCTTCTTCCCTGCTTTCTGATGTTGACAGCGGATTTGCTCATTTAATGAGCGGAATTGTCCGCTTGTTACTGGATTTGATCCTTTGTTTTAACAACTATTTCTTTATGACTATGCTGCCAAGAATCATTATTACCATACCTGCAGGAGCCTTCCTTATGGGGCTTATCGGAGGTTCAGCCATCAAAAATGAGCCTGAATTTAAGAAAGAAAATATAGTTAACGGGCTTACAGACTACAGACACATACCAAAGTTTGCCGTAATTACAGTGTTTGCTGCCCTAAGTACCATTTACATAATATTTTTATCTTCCCAGATTCATCAATGATTCCCGGTTATAAGCTCTGATTCTTTACTCGTCTCTGAGGCTCAAGGCTTTGCAGTAAAAAGGCTTTTATGAACTTATCCAGATACTTATGCTTAATTTCTCGGTTTTTCGTGTATTTTTCTTCTTCGCACCTGATAGCCCTTGTAGAATTTAAGGACAAGTGGGTGAAGTTTTTGCCACTCTTTTGCCGCCACAGGTATCTGCTTTTGCCATACTGATTATTTCAAGCTTTTACTTATACGTGGCAAGCTATGGCTTTACTTCTGGAGGCTGGTAGCTGCCCGGTTTCTTCTGGTTATGCTTACCGCCGCCATACTTATGCTTATAAGATCTGTATAGAAGTTTGAAGGAATAAGGTATAGCTGTCTTATTCATAGTAAGCTTCATCTTTTTGCATTTTCAGAAGGGACTATATACAGTTGCATCCTGCTACAGGACAGATTTTCCCTTGATAAGGGTTAATGAAGTTAGAGAGGCTTGACTACCATTACTTCATTTTTCAAAAAGAGTGTAGAACCATTAATTCATAAGTTCTACACTCTTTCTCCATCTAAATATTGTTACCTTTAAGTTTCACCAAATTTACATTGGAACTAAGCATAGTTACATTGTCTACTTTCTTTTCAAGGAGAAGACCTTTTGCCAGCTAATCTCGATATTACATTTTTTTCTAAAAAGGTTGACGGCTTTTACACCCTACATAACTTGCTATTTCTGATACCTTTCGATATTTTCCAAAACAAAAAGATAATATTTTAATGTCATTTTTTTCCTTCTAAAACAGTTTCTACATAAACTTCAGGATTATCTTTTGACTCACTTACAACTCCACTCGAGAAAGTTAAATCAGGCAAGGTCAATGTAAATGATTGTGCATCTGCAGAAACATATACTATATTCTTCTCCTCTCCCTTTATAATCGGCTTCTATTTTGTCAAAACCCGACCCCTTTTTCCATATATTTACAAAGTTCCAAAACTTCACATATTATTTCATTTCTTCTTCTAGGTATAATACTCGATATGTTTTTTTCTATGTAGCTCTCTAACTCCAAGAAGTGCTCGGTGATGTTATTTCAAGTCTGTCCTTAAAAATATTTACCTCTATCTGGCTTCCCTGAATATAATAGTTCCTATGCCCAACAGCATTTACTACCCCTTCAGTGACAGCTCTACCGGAAACGATATGTATTCTATCCTCGTATCAATTTCCTTTTTATATCCATTTACTGAATGGTTTTTTTATAAATTCTATAGTCTTTTTATAACTTCTAAGAGATTGCCTGTATACACTTCACTTGCAATAACAACAGAACTGCCCTTTGTGATTCCCTACCACTGAGTTGCCACAAGTTTTAGTTCTGACATCATTACAGTTATCCTTAAATAACAATATCCTCTAGATAGTTTCTTCTCTGCAGAAATTATGTTCTTTGATATCAACTCCTTATCTTCTACACTATCTCCATTATCTGATATTAGTTTTAAAACATTTTTGAAAAAAATCTTTTTATGATATATTTCATCTGTAAGCATTGTATCAAATGGTGTATTGTCGCTCATAAGAACCATATCTCTTATCTGCTCTGTGAGGCAATATCAGTTCTCCCGTCACTTTCTCACGTATATTCCCAACAACCCGTTATCGTGTAGTGCTACAGGGTAAATTTTTGTTAGCATTCACCTGTACACATAGCACAAATCTTATTGGAACAGTATCATTTACCGGTATACTCGTTATTTCACAGTCTATAATGGGATCTATTTTTTCACGTATGAGTCTATGTAACATTAGTACAATATTATCTGCTTTATTCCTATCTAATGCTACAACCTTGTGAGTTTTATTTTTCAACGCCACTATTAGTTTTCCCCATCTGTATTGGCAAATGCTACCAGAGTCTTTTAGCCAGCCTATTTCTAGAGCCTTCCCATTCTTATCCTTACCTTCGGCAATAATTCCCTTATATTCTATTGTTTTTATCTTCTAAATAAGCCTTGTCTATCAATTCTTCTATAAACATAGTGCCACCCTTTCCCTTTGTGCATTATGATTATAGTATATAGTATATTGGTGTAGTTGTAAACAAAAACTTCACACTACTTCACAATAAACTTCACTCTACTTCACACGAAACTTTACTCTACTTCACACTAAACTTCACACCACTTCACACTAAACTTCACACTAAACTTCACACCACTTCACACTAAACTTCATTCACTTCACTCTTTACCTTCCTGCAAAAAAGCACTATAATAACTTAAAACGCTTTGGGGAGGGATTATGAAGCCTAAGAAATTTTCGCCTTTTTACATAAAACTGATAGCAGGTGCCATCATCCTTATATTTGCAGGCTATATGTATTACAAGGGTAACAACAATCAGTACGCAGCCTTCATAGGTATAGGCGGCATCTTAATACTAAATGCCTATTCAATGGGGAATAAAAGAAGAAATAAATGTTAAATTTCCTCTAAAAGTACACTCCGTAAACCTTATGCTATTATATAAGATTTACGGAGTTTATGCTTCAAAACTGATTAATTATATGATGTAGGTGCCAAGAGATAATAAATTCTCTTGCAAACAAGCACCAATCGAATTCTTATACTTTTGACACTTGTATATTAAATTAAATCAAGCACCTGACTTATGTCCTTCTTACCAAAATTAGGCTTGCCATCATCTATCACCATACAAGGCACACTCATAATCTGGTATTTGTCACGAAGGTCAGGGAAGTGGTTGAGGTCATATACTTCTGTACTTACCTTAGGGTTAAGAGAAGCAATTCTCTGAGCCGCAACAACAAGGTCAGGACACATGGTACAGGTAAGGCTAACCATGAGCTTTATCTTTGTCTCCTTGTCAACTGCCTCTATCTTAGACTTGATGTCATCCTCTATCTGCTGTCCCGGTCCAGCCACATTGTAAAGACCTAAGATGAAGGAGGTAAACCTCATGTCCTCCCGGGTATTCCGTGGAAGGCAAGTCCTGAGTAGCTTCCATCCTCCCTGCACACCTTCACAAGGGGCTTCTTTTTCATCTACATTTTCCTCAAGCCTTACGCTTAGCTTATCTGTTAGCTTAGCAAGCTCCTCCATATAGTGCTTCAGCTCATTTGATGAATCTCGCTATCAAGTCCGAGACTCAAGTACGAGTTTGCTCTCCATTTTGCCAAATACAGCATTTAGCTGAGCCAGCATATCTGATGTAAAGAGTGCATTTCCATTATCCTCTGTGGCAGGCTTTTACGCTTGCAGGAGTGATATTGTGGCTGGTTGCACTTCCTTCTCTTACAGGCTGTTCAGGAACAAGTCCTGTCTTCTTGTGCATCTTAACTACATATTTTTCAAGCTCAGTAGCCGCAAGAGCTCCATCGCCAACTGCAGTTACTACCTGTCTAAGAGGCTTGATGCACACGTCTCCCGCTGCAAAAAGTCCATCTCTTGTCGTCATCTGAGATTTATCTGTAATTATGTAGCCTCTTTCATCAATCTCTGCAAGTCCCTTTACAAGGCTTGTTTCAGGTTCATAGCCTGCAAATACAAACACACCGAAGGTATCATCTTCTACCTTGTGGGTGGTCTCTTCTCCTGAAACTAAATCCTTCCAGGTAATGCTTCTAAGCACACCGTCACCCTCAACCCTTACAACCTCTTTGTTGTAAAGTACGGTTATATCCTTATTTGCCTTGGTTTCATCCGCTGTAGCCTTGGCACAGGTAAAGTCCTCTTCTCTTACGAGAATGGTGACATGCTTTGCGTACTTTGTAAGGAATACACTTTCCTCCGCAGCAGCAAATCCACCGCCTATTACAAAGATGTCCTTTCCTGTAAAGAACTCACCGTCACAGGTAGCACAATAAGCCACTCCATGTCCCTTGTACTCTGCCTCTCCCTCGAAGCCTATCATCCTAGGGTGTGCACCTGTAGCAAGAAGTACGCCAAGGCAGTGGATCTTGCCCTTGGTGGTCTCAATCTCCTTTACATCATTATCCATATTTATTGATGTAACCTCAGCGAGCTTGAACTCTGCACCAAAAGTTCTGTGCCTGTACACGCATTTTTCTCGGTAAGTGTCTTTCCATCTGTGATTTCTATACCGGGATAGTTTACCACCTCAGAAGTAATGGTAATCTGTCCGCCAAATTTCTCCTTTTCAAGCACTATTACCCTGTAGCAGGCTCTTGCAAGGTAGAGTGCTGCAGTAAGTCCTGCAGGGCCTCCGCCAATGATAGCAACATCATATAAGTTCTTGTTATCCATATATCCTCCTCAGTATATGATTAGTCTAGTTAGTTCAAACTATCTTCTCTATTCTAACCTTTTTATCTAAAAATCTCAATATTAAAAATCATTTGATTCTCCAAAAATACCGCTAACAGCCATGAAAGAAAATGAGTCAATTACGAATACTTTTTAAAGAATTACCACATCGAAGCTTAGTAACCAAGAAGCAAATCGTCACACACTTAAAAAGGCTGTCGTATCCCGCCACCACATCTCGCAGTGTACGCTTAATACGACAGCCTGGTATCAACATTTATTACATGTATGTGTGACAAAAACATATGTCACTCATTTGATAGGATTGCAACTAGCTTATCACAATCCGTAGGGATTATGCTTAGAATTAAAGCTGTCCTACAAGGTCAAGGCTTGGCTTCAATGTCTGTGCACCTGGTGTCCACTTAGCTGGGCAAACTTCATCGCCGTGCTCGTGTACGAACTGGAGAGCCTGAACCTTTCTGAAAAGCTCCTCAGCGTTACGTCCTACGTTACCTGCGTTTACTTCGTAAGCAACAATCTTTCCTTCAGGATTAACTACGAAGGTTCCTCTCTCAGCAAGACCGTTCTCCTCGATATATACCTCAAAATCCTTTGAAAGTACGTGTGTAGGGTCTGCAAGCATTGTATATGTAAGCTTAGAAATTCTCTCTGAGCTGTCGTGCCATGCCTTGTGTACGAAGTGTGTATCTGTAGATACGCTGTAGATATCGCAGCCTACTTCCTTGAACTTAGGATATAAATTCTGAAGATCCTCAAGCTCTGTAGGGCAAACAAATGTAAAAGTCAGCTGGGTAGAAGAAGAATACGCTCCACTTTCCTAAGATGTCCTTCTTGCTTACCTCTTTAAAGTTATTATTCTCAAAAAGCCTGTACTGTAAAATCTGATACTTCCTTGTTAATTAATGATATATTCAAAATCTCCTTTCAAATGTAAATTGTTGTAATGTACGCTTCTTATTTGTAAATTGATTGCGTGCAATATTATGTTATACAATATACCATAAGCTTGAACAATTGTCAAATGGATTTTTCAAAACTTTTTAAGTCTTATTGAGAATTATCTCTTTATCTTCCAAGGAACTCTACATTTATCTTACCGGTGTCTACATTTGCCATTACCTGCCTGCTTCTCTCTTTTCTCTGAAGCTGTTGTTAAATATTCCTCTTCCGTTATTGAAGCCGTCTACAACTATCACTCCAAGGTCATTGGTAAGGTCAAGACTGTAGTCATCCCTGCTTCCTACAAGCTGTAGGTTTACACTGCCTGTATCACTTCCTGCATCTATATAGTCCGCATCTACCTTTCTAAGCTTAACCAGTCCTGTATCTGTTTTTGCAGTAATTCTTTCTGCACCGACATTTTTAGACTTGACATAGCCTGTCTCGGATTTGAGTTTTAGGTCATTGCTCTTTACATCTTCAGAGAGATATAGCCTGTCTCTGTCGAAATATCTGTAAACTCAGCTTCTAAGCTATTTACATTGACAGCTCCTGTAGAGCTCTTTACAATAAAACCTCTTTATTTCGCTGTCTCTAACGGCAACATGTCCCATGTCTGCTTTTATCTTTGCTTCAGGCGCGCTTACTCCAACCACTTCAACGGAGCCCATGTCTGCCTCTAATTCCAGATATCCTGCTGATATAGCAAAGAGAGATAGCTTGCCCATGTCTGTCTCACCACGCACTTCAAGAAGTTTCTTTCCTCTTGGGATAACAATTTCAACGAACTCCTTGCTCTTATTAAATATATTAAAGTTAAAATTAAAATCAAATATTTTTGACTTACGCTTATCCCTTATAATCAGTCTGCTGCCCTCTTTTTTGATAACAGGCTCATTTTCTTTGCAGTTAACATATATACCGAACTCGTCTCCCGTCCTTATGATTATATCTAAGGAGGATACGTCTATATCTATGCTGTCAAAGGCATCGGGCGTTATATCCTTATAAAAGTTCAAGTGCAGTACATTCACATATGGCTTTTTCTATCGTCTTCTGAGACTTTGTCTGAGTATTTCTCAGTCTCTACACTATCATTTCCCGTATTAGATACATTGTTATCTTCACTGTCATTGCAGTAAGACTTATTATCAGGGGCCTCCTCATTTGCTTCAGTCAAATTATCTTCTGCGCGGGTTTCATTTACATATGCAGATGCCCCTATAATCTTCGCTGCTACATCTTCTGGGTTGCTACACTTTTAGTTACGTCACTTTCTTCACCAAAGCCCGCCTCCTCAAAATACTCCCAATAGTAATTGATGGCATCCTCCCTATCCTCAGGATTAAGTCCAGCAAGCTTTGCTTTAAGGCTTTCCATAAATTCATTTTTATTCATTACTCTTTATCCCCCTTGCCATTATTGATATTTACTGAAAATGAAAAATCAACATTAAGCTTTCCTCTTAGAAGTCTGTCTCATCCCGTCCTTATAGGACTTCCATTCCTTCTTGTAGAACTTTAGCTTTTCCTTCCCCTCAGGTGTAATCCTATAGTATCTGCGGTTACGTCCCTGTACGGGGCTGTCATAAGTTGCGAGTTCTCCCTCTTTTTGAAGCCTTCTTAGTACCGGGTAAAGAGTGGACTCAGATATATCTATTACTTCCTGTACCTTCTGCGTAAGTGTATATCCATAAAAAAATCTTCTTTTTCCAATATCCCCAGTACACAGGCATCTAGTAGCGGAGCTGTTACCTGAAAAGTCATAGTTATCTCCTTTCTATAAAAAAATAGTATGATGTGCGTGTCAAAAGGTAATAAATTCTCTTGCAAGCAAGCCCCAATCGAATCTTTATACTTTTGGACTTGAATCATAATATATATCAGTTATTAGTTGTTATAGTATATTATATTCTATATATATATCTTGTCAACAATTTAATTTTATTTTTACTTAGAGCCTATTTAAATTCCCCTATAGTTAAAATTCCTCCGGAGTTCATCCTCCGAAGGAATTCATAGTATTTATTTTATTCGTTCTTCATCGCCTCTATCGCAGATATCTTAGTAGCCTGCTAGCAGGATAATATCCTGATATGATACCGATTAAAATCGCAAAGCCTGAAGCAAGCAGTGGCAGCCAGAGCGGGATAACAGAAAGTTTTTCCACCTGCGCCTTCATCACCGCCACCCATCATGTTAAGGGCACTGCCCAGTACTCCGCCAAAGGTATTTAGCAGATAGGAAGCACCATAGCTAAGCGTTATTCCAATCACGCCTCCGATTAGTCCCATCATGGCAGCCTCAAAAAGGAAAAGCTTTTTGATATCAACTATCTGACAGCCAAGTACCTTCATTACACCGATTTCCTTGGTACGTTCATAGATAGACATTATCATGGTATTGGCAATGGATATCGCAGCAACCAGCATAGATATAGCTCCTACACCACCCAGTACCATCTGAATGGTCTTTGAGAAGTTCTCAATCTGCTGTGTATAGTCTGACATGCTGCTTGACTTATAGCCCATTTCCTTAATTTTATCCTGAATATCCTGAACATTTTCCACACTATCGGCATTTATCTTAATACCGCCATACTCTTTAAGCTTCTTTTCGGCTATCCTTCTCTTATCAGCAGGGAGCTGTTTTACAAAATCCTTATACATATCAAGGAACTGTCCCATATCCATATATACACCGAAAGAGTATTCGCTGTAGCCTTCCGTGTCAAATACCGCAAGGTCTGTAGCATAGTCCTTAAGCTGAATCTTCAGGTTTCCCTTGTCATCACGAGGAAGAACTTCCTCCTCATTTATAGTAAGCGTAACCCTGTCCTTTAGAGGATCAACAGTCTTTGGCTGAAATGACGTTGAATTGGGATTGTAAAATCCCTGAAAGCCTTCTGCTCCTACCCAAAGCTTGATTTTAGCTCTATTGTTGCTTTTCTTATATGTCTTATTATCTTTTAGCTTAGGGAATTCAAGGGCTTCAAATGAGTCCGAATCCATTACATTAACCTGGACAATATTTTCATAAACTCCATACTTTAGCTTTGCTGCAAAAGTAATAACAGGCGACACTGTCTTTACATGAGGTATCTGCCTAAGCTTTGCTATCAGCTTGTCATCTAACTTCTGCTTCTTTTTCAGAGTAGTTTCCTTTGTCATCAATGCTTACTCGGTTCTTTTTCCATATTTATAACGGTAAAAGCTTCCATACTGCATAAGGTTCTCTCTAAAGCTCTGGTTCATGCCTATACCGATGGATATCATTACAACTATGGATATGGTTCCTATGACAATGCCGACAACTGTAAAGTGCAGTTCTACTTTTCTTCTTCCGAGATTCCTACAGTACATTTTCATAAGATCACTAATCTTCATATAAATTAATACCCTTTTTTATCTTTAACTTAGCAAGGACTATTCCCACTAATATAGAAAGTGCAAGCACTCCGGCGGTTATACCTATCATGGCAGGTGCGCTCTGGGTTATGGATGAGGAGGTTCCTGTTTCAGTGCCCATGCATCCATACCGCCTGCTCCATCCATGGCAGCGCCTCCACCACCTGTCATACCGGCTTCTCCTGTCATGTTGCCTACTTCTCCGCCCCCCATGCTCGCATCGGTGCCTGTTGCCTCAGTTCCGCCTTCAACCGCAGTGTTTCCGGACGCCTGTGAAGCCGCAGATCCGGCTGTTTCAGTTCCTGTGCCCGAAGTCATCCCTGTCTGTGAACCGCTTGCCGAACCCCCTGCTGAGGTTGTTGTATCACCCGCCGTAGTTCCTGCATCTGTCTGAGTATTGTCAGTCGCAGATGTAGCATTACTTGTTTTCCCCGGCTGCACAACTGTAACCTTGCCGTTTGCATCTACATTTGCTTCAGGAAGTGGCTCAGCTGTAGCTGCACTGCCTGCTGTAGCTGTAAGCACTCCGTTAAATATAAATAAATTCTCGCTCAATGTAATCACCTCAATTTCCTATATTATAGCTCTTCATCTTCACGCATTGCTTCATCAATCTTTTTCTTCTTGTACTTCTTTATTGCAACATTTCTTGCTACCAATGCTCCGACAATGAATATAATCACATTTCCGCATATGAAAGCCCAAAGAGGAATGATTTCCTTTGGTCCTTCATCTATCGGTGTCTGGTCAATAGGAGTATCAGGAGTTTCGTTAGGATTTGTGGCACTAACCATACTCTCAAAAATTTGTATCGTAAGAGCTTACATTTCGTTACTATCCTCGTAAGAAATGGTAAGTTCTCCTTTTCCCATTCCATCCACCTGAGGTGTAACATCCATAGACCATGATCTTCCCTCGCCGGCATTTACATTACCGATAATAAGGACTTCGTTTGTAGACTTAAAATCTCCCTTAACCTTAGCTGTTACGTTGTAGAGTACAGATTTACCCATGTTGTTGAAATCAAATGAAAGTGAGGTTGCTTCATTAAGCACAGGTGTATCTCCCGCACCAACTGAGATATTAGCAACCATCGGCCTGTCATCTGAGTATACCTGAAGCTTTAACTTCTCTTCTATCTTGTTCTGTTTCTTTACAAGTGCGTTTTTATTGGCAACATCCTTGGTTAAGTATTCATAATCAAAGGTAATTGTAAGGTCATATCCGTTTGTTGCTATATCTCCCTTTGCTTTAAGAGGTATGCTTAAGGTCTCACTCTGTCCTGCCTTAAGGGAATTGATAAACATACTTGCACTACCCTCAACTATAGCAAAGCTGTTATCAGCTGATGATATGGTAACAACTATGTTGTCTGCTGATGCTGTAGGATGTGGATTCTTCACATCAAAGGTGAAAACAAATTCTTTTCCCGCCTTTATCTTACCCTTACCCGTACTATACTTGGATACGGTAAGTCTAGGCATACTGTTGTCTACTTCACCTGAATCTTCCTTACCCTTCGTATCGATGTAGATACTCATTGTATCAGTAATCTGGGTTGCAAGAGTCTTATCCTTAACTGAATAATATGAGTAGTTTACGGTAATAGGCTTCATTCCGTCAGTAATGGTCTCTATAGCGGTAAAGCTTCTTCTTATTCTAAATACTCCACCTGACTTAAGTGAAGCAAGTCTGTATTTATCATAGGCTGTAGCAGGCTTAAATCCTGCCTCTGAATATCCTGTTGTATCCACAACTATATTCTTGGCGTCCACCTTACCGATATTCTTAAACTCATAAACCACATCAAAATGGTCGCCCACCTTTACAGTATAATGAGGATAGTTAACACTTGTCACCTGAAGCACAGGCCTTACCTCAAGCTTCTCAGCCTCAGTCTTCTTAGGGATAGTCTGCATAGAAAGGGTAAAGGTCTGTGGGTCCGCCGCCGTGCCGTCTGAGTTATCGTATTTTACGGTTACGTCAATCTTTGTAACTCCTGCAGCAAGGTTCTCTATTGCGTCAAAATCAAAATCCACAGTACCATCTTCGCCACCCTTAATGGTTCCTATGTTAGCTGTAGGCTGGTCATTTGGTATAAGAGTGCTCTCATATCCTGAAAGACTTACAGTTACATTGTCAGCATTAAGTTCACCGTCATTGTGGAAGGTAAGCTTGATATTTACATCATCATTATCCCTTACATTCCTTGGATAGTCTGAGTCAAAAAGGGAAAGCTTAGCATTCTTCTTCTGGCTGTCTACAACGAAGGTAAAGCTTTGCTTTGACTGCTCTAGAGCCACTTCCTGATAGTTGTCGTAGCTATCTGTTGTAATAAAGGTAACAGGGATATCGTTATATCTACCCTTCTTTGCATTAAGCGGAATCTTTACCGCAAACTTAACATAGGCAGTATTACTTACAAATATGCTTTCAACCTTATTGCCCTTATCATCTGTTATTGTTACATCTGAAGCAAGGGAAAAAGCCCGGAGTCTTGCTCAGGTCAACATTTACCACAGGCTTTCTTATATTGTAGTTTGAAGCCTTGACAGGTATTGTAACATTTACCACATCACCTGGGCTTTTACATTGTAGGCTACTAAGCACATCTGCGAGTACCGCCTTTGGCACTAAAAGGCTTTTAGGTTGTTAAAATCAATCTCTGATGCCTTTGCAACACTCATACCTCCGGGAAAACCTGTTGCCCCTGTAAATATCTATGGCTGCCGCAAGAACAAGTGCTGCACCTTTTTTAATTATCTTTGTTGGCTTCATCTTTTATTTCCTCCGTCTTTTTACCCATTAGTTTAGCAAGCTTTTTCTTCCCTTGCCTTCTTTTGCTCCTTTTGAAGCTCTTTTAAACTTCTCAATCTCTATCCTGCTCTCTTCTTCAATCTGTTCAGCAGTTTTTTTATCACTTCAACATTTTGAATGTTTCCATCTAAAATGTGGATTATCTTATCGCCATAGCTTGCAAGTCTCGGATCGTGGGTAACCATAACAATGGTCTGCCTGTTTCTTCTTGCCATTGCGTGTATAAGTTCCATAACCTCCATAGTCGTCTTGGTATCAAGGTTTCCTGTCGGTTCGTCCGCAAACACAATCTCGGGCTTTGCAACAAAGGCTCTTAGCTATACCTACTCTCTGCTGCTGACCACCACTCATTTCCCTTTTGGTTTGTGAGTAAGCCTGCTTCCAAGTCCCACCTGCTTTTAGCATCTGCTCAGCAAGCCTTCTTCTGGTCTTTGTGTCCACCCTCTTAAATACAAGAGGCAATTCTACATTTTCAACAGCGTTCATTGAGCCTATGAGGTTGTAAGCCTGAAATACAAATCCCAGATAATGTTGTCTGAAGTCTGCAAGATTTTTCTCGCTCATATGCCTTATATCATAGCCTTTTAAGAGGATTTCACCGGATGACGCCCTTTTCTATGCCCGCCATCAGGTTAAGCAGTGTGGATTTTCCTGAGCCTGAGGTACCAAGTAGACAGCAAAAATTCTCCTTTATTTATCTCAAAGCTGACTCCATTTACCGCCTTAATCCTCTCATTTCCCATGTGATATACTTTCTTCACATTTTTCAATTCGATGATTTTTCCCATAATTTTACCAGATTTTCTTATTCCTATACTTTTTAATACGTGTATCAAACTCGCTTGATACCCTATATTTAACTACTTTGCTACATATACCCGTAGTATAACACCCATTTTTAAGTCTATGAGTATCTTTTTTATTAAATTATCCTTAAGATTGATTCTAAAAAAGGGGCTTCTAAACGTTCTAAGAAACCCCTTTGTGACATCACCTGTAAAATTATGCTAGTCAAGGCTATTGATAAACTGCTTGATGACCTCAACCGTCTTGTCCACTCCCCTGAAGTCATTCTGAATGGCTAAATGATAATTGGTAACTACGCCCCACTTCTCGATAGCGTGGTAGTTGTAGTAGTTTGCCCTACGTTTATCCATCCTGGTTATGGTCTCTTCCGCCTTATCCGGCTCAACTCCATCTCTCTCAATTGCCCTCTTGATTCTATATGGCATTGATGACCAAATGAAGATATTTACTACATCCTTTCTCTCTCTAAGCACATAGTCCGCACAGCGTCCAACTATGATACAAGTACTTCATCAGCCACCTTTCTTATGATATCAGACTGTGCTATGTATATCCTGTCATCAAGGGAGAGGTGGGTGTACCCAAGATCAGGGCTTCCGTAAGCATTCATTCCCATTGCTATGGAATAGAGGAGACTGTTGGTAGCCTTCATCTCTACATTATCAAAGGCAGCCTCTGCAAATCCGCTTTCCTTCGCTGCTTTGGCTATAAGAGCCCTGTCATAAAACGGAACACCGTACTCCTTAGCTAACTTCTCCGCAACCTCGCGTCCTCCGCTTGCATACTGTCTGCTTATAGTTATTACTTTGTTCATAACCTTCCTCCTTTTCGCGTTAGTTAACCTGCCTTTATTATTACCTTCAGTATACTTCTTTTAAGCATCTTTTACAATAAGCTTGTACCAAACTTTTCCTTAAGTTTATCCTCAACCACCTTAGGTACCCAGTTAGATACATCTTTCCCGAAGGATGCAATCTCTTTGACTATAGTAGAGCTTAAAAATGCGTATTCAAGCGAGGTTATAAGAAACAGCGTCTCGATTTCTTCGCAAATCTGCCTGTTTGTCTGTGCTATCTGCATTTCATTCTCATAGTCGGTAACCGCCCTTAAACCCCTTACTATTATCCTTGCATCATTTGCCTTTGCAAAGTCTACAGTAGTACCCTCAAATGTCTTTACTGTGACATTCGGTATATCCGCTACCGCCTTCCTTAGCATCTCAAATCTTTCTTCCATAGTGAAAAAAGGAGACTTCTTTTTGTTTACAAGCACACCTATAATGACTTCATCTACTATTGCCGCCGCCCTGGTGATTACATCTATATGTCCATTGGTCACCGGATCAAAACTCCCTGGATATACTGCCTTTACCATATTGTCCTCCCATATTAATAAAAAGTGTGTGCTGCACACACTTGCGCGCGAGCGGTGCCGTAAGGCAAATTCTCTGCCGCGAGCTGTGCATCCCTCGGAGATTTTTATGTGACAGGTAATTTCGAGAAATTTCCTGTCACGATAAAAACTGTTACAATAAAAGATAACCTAAGTTAGCCTTTATTGCAACAGTTTTTTTGATTAGTGCGATGATGAGATTTGAACTCACACAAGATTGCTCTACTAGAACCTGAATCTAGCGCGTCTACCGTTCCGCCACATCCGCAGATAAATCGGTATGGGCAAAAATAGTGCGGAAGATGGGACTTGAACCCACACGACTGCAATAGCCACAAGATCCTTAGTCTTGCTTGTCTACCAATTTCAACACTTCCGCATTTCTTTATTCAATTTTTCTCAATCGAACGAAAGCAAGTATAACATGTTTTTAAGTATATTGCAAGAGGTTTTTTAAAAATTTTATTTTCCTCCTCTCTCACACAAGTCCGAAAATATTGTAAATGTTTATAGCTATCATCACAGCCATAAGTCCTATAAAGAGCTTATCTACTGTCTTATCAGCAATCTTCTTATTCACTATTCTTCCTACAACCCCGCCAAGAATGCCGCCAGCCACCATAACAACCAGTACCTTTACAGGAAATTCCGGTACGGTGTTAGTAATGATAGATGTAGCGAGACTTGCTATCTGGGAGATGAAAATGATGTAAAGCGAGGTAATTACAGCCTCTTTTCGTGGTCATTGAAAAGAGATAAAATAAAACCACCAGATTGATAGGCCCACCGCCAATGCCAAGGAAGGATGACATTATGCCTAAAAGTAAGCCCACAAGTATGAGTATAGGAAGACCTCTTAGCTTCTTTGTAGTTATTCTATCCTTAAATACAGTGTAAACCAGAGTGAATACAGTTACTATAAGAAGGCAGGCAGCCTGTACCACTCCCACCTTGTTAGGGTTGTCGCTAAGGCTTTTTATAAATGAAAACAGCCATTTCCCGGCTATCCCTCCTATAGCACCGCCAATACCAACAGGTAAAACCGTAGCTATGTCAACCTCTTTTTTACCGCTAAGCTTAGATTTAATCACAGAGTAAGTTGACATAGACAAAACCGTACAGCCTGATAAAAAGCTTATCTGACTTACATCCAGGAATTGAAGCGCATCAAGGAGAGGTTTAATAATAACCCCTCCGCCTATACCACAGATTGCCCCAACTATTGATGCTAAAAAACAAACTACAAAAAATAATATTTCCATCGCTATTTTGCCCCAATTATTCTACACTTGTGTTATTAAAACAGATGCCCTATCTTAAGCTCCTCAATAAGGCTTACCACTTCCTTGCTTCTGGCACAGCCAAACTTCCTAAGCAGGCTTTTAATCTGTGTCTTTACAGTACTGTTTTCAACCTTTCTTATATCAGCAATCTCAGAGACCTTGCACCCCTGAAGCAACAGCTTAACCAATTCTCTTTCAGCTCCTGTAAGGTTTGATATACAGTGAATAAAAAAGAGCAGGCTTCTCTCGCTTTTTTGAAGCCTCTCATATTCCTGCATGACAGTATCCCTAACCCTGCTTTGCATAATAGGGTTGCCCTCGTAGGCACTTCTTATATGGGTTAAAAGGACCTCATCATCAAGTCCCTTTACCACGTAGTCAACTGCCCCCGCACCCATGGCAGTGAGTATCATTTCCTTAGTTTCGTGCGCTGTAAGAAAGATAATCATCGAGTCCGGATTGTCATCCCTAATGGCTTCAGCAGCAAGTATCCCTGCATTAGTCTGCTCCATTTCAATATCCATAAGCACAATATCATGGTCTGTTTTTTCTGCAAGTTCAATGATTTCACTTCCACTTGCGGCAGTTCCCACCACTTCCATGTCTTCCTGTTTATTTATCAGCTCTGTCAAATCTTCTCTCAAATACACGAAATCATCCGCAATTAAAACTCTAATTTTTCTTTCCAATTCTTAATCCACCTATCAATCTATCATAGGCACCAAATACTTTTGATACCCACATCATTTATATCTTGGCAGCATTATATAGAAGCTGCTTCCTCTTCCTTCCACACTTTCTATATTGATTTGTCCAAGATGACTTTTCACTATTTCCCTTACATAATAAAGCCCCATACCCCAGTTATGATTGGAATTCTTACTCGAGAAAAACGGGTCAAAAGCCTTCTTCTTTAGCTTCTTGTTCATTCCCTTACCATAGTCTTTTATCTCAATCACACTGTAGAGCCTCTCATTGTAGCACTTAATCTCAATGCTTCTCTCTTTAGCCGTTCCCGCCTCAAGCATAGATTCATATCCGTTTGCAATTATATTGCAGACAGCCTCTGATAAATGGGACTTGTCCGCCAGTATCTGCATTTTTCCACTAAATATCTTATCCACCTTTACATCAGGATATTTTTCATGAAACCTGCTAACAGCTGTTTCCACAATTTCTTCCATGGAAACCGGTACCATATATATTTCATTAGCCTTTACATGTCTGTACAGCTCTTCCATTCTGTTTAACATATTGGTATTGGCATTTTCAAGAGCAGATATATATTCCTTTAATTTTACCATGTCTGGGGCTCATGTTCAAACAGATTCGATATTCTTTATATATTACCTTGTTTGAGAGAATCTGGTTCTTCATACTGTGCACAAACATAGAAGCTCCGATTCTTGCAGTGTCAAACTTCCTCTTTATGATAGCATCGTCTTTACTCTCGGTGTAGTTGTCACTGGTGAAGCTAAAGAGGCTGTAAAAGCCCATTACACAGCACACCACACTCACTGTTATCAAAGTAATATAGCTAATAAGCGAAGGATTACCCTGCAGATATCCTATTCCCCTATTCCAGGCAAAGGGAGAGCTGTAAAACTTGTATACCTGACCGGGGTCCTGTCTGCAATAAAGCAGATAAATTCCTGTAAGAGCAAGGAGGCTTATAATAATCTTCCTAAACTGTACCCTGCAAAGCTTTATCGTTATAGAAGAATACTCTACCATAAGCAAAACTGTGGCTGTTATGAGGTAGGCTACTATCCATATCATGCTCCCCTCAGCCATGTATATCTGCCAGCTTTCTCTTGTATCGACCAGTTTGTGGTAGATAGTTGGATAATATAAAACAGTTGTAAGTACAGGCAGAATCATAGTAATTGTCTCTCAGCCTGTTATTTCGCCTCTATTGCTTCAATCATAGAGTAGCTTAGGCAAGGTTTAGCAAAAAATAAGGAAAGAAAAGACGCCCCAATGTAATCAGAAATCCCAGCTGCCCGAGGCTTATATATAAATATCTGAATTTATCCCTTAGGGCATCGGTAAAATAGAAAAACTGCATTACATTGTAGGATATACCGCCCTTTTTGGCTATGTATATCATAACTCCGGCTATTTCCATCATCAGGCAGATGCAAAGTCCCAAAAGCAGGAACATCTCCTGTTCTTTTTAGAAATACCATGATTACAGTTGATATAACCAAAAAAATAGTCAGTATAATAAGCATCTTTCTCTCCTAATCCAAATCCCGTTCTTACTTTCTCTCCTGCTTCTTTCCCATAACAAAGACCTCTGATATCTTAGCATCTTCATCAAGTAAAACCAGGTCAGCATCCTTTCCGTCAGCTATAGAGCCTTTTCTGTCATATATGCCTCAAGCTTCATGGGATTTTCCGTAAGTATAGGTAAAATCTCTTCAAGAGTACCCTGCCTGTAAATTTAAAGCAAATTGAGAAGGCTACATTCTGAGTAAGCGTACTTCCCTGCCCTTACTCCATTCTCAGCAAGCTTTTGCATCTCCATCTTCCACAACCACATCATTTACACCTCAACTTATATCTTTCCATCAGGCAGACCTGCTGCCATAATTGAGTCCGTAACTGCAACCACCCTGTCAAGCTCCCTTAACCTTGATAAGAAGCCTTACTACTCCCGGATGAAGATGCCTTCCGTCACAAATAGCCTCACAGTATACATCCGTCTCAAGTACAGCTCCCATGATGCTTGGAAAATGCTGATGTAAAAGCTTCATTGCATTAAAGGTATGGGTGCAGGCAGTGGCTCCGTTTTCAATAGCCTTCATCGTGGTTTCATAGTCTGCACCTGAATGTCCCAAGGAAACAGCTATACCTAGCTTTGTTATCTCTCTTACTCCACCTGCTATTCCGTCAACCTCAGGGGCAACTGTGAGATAGCGGACATTTCCTCCTGATTTCTCCTGATATTCCCTAAGTAAATCTATGTCAAACTTTCTAAGTAGGTACTCGGGCATGGCTCCCTTGTATTCTTTTGCAAGAAACGGTCCTTCAAGATGGATTCCTACCAAATTTGAACCACTTCTTTCTGATTTTTGGTATTCATTAAACTGCTCTATGCACCACTCTGTCTGTTCTTTGGTGTCTGTAAGTATGGAACAAAGCCGTGAAGTAGTACCGTTTGAAGCAAAAACTCTCCTATTTTTCAAGTTCATCTGCTGTAGCAGAGTTTACATCAACTCCCACTCCTCCATGAGTATGGATGTCTATGAAGCCGGGTACAAGCTTTTTCCCTTCACTGTTTACTTCAACTGCATCACTTGGAAGGGCGTAATCCTCCTCATGTATCTTTATTTTAGAACCTTCTATCTCTATGGTTTTCCTTGTAAATACCTTGTCAATATATACTTCTGTCCTTTAATAAAATGTATTTCCCATATCTTCTCCTATTTTATCTCTGCTACCAACCTCGGAAATTTGATATTTATATCATTGTGTGACTGTAATAGGCTCACCGGGAACTCTGTAGTCATCTCTCCATAGGCGACCCTTCTCACCACCGCTCTGTGCCAGTCTCTAAAACAGCCAAGCCTTATTTTCTTAGACTCTGATATTTCCTTAAAGCCAATGGTTATACAGTACCTTGGCATATCCTCGATAGCACCGTTTAATGCGCCTACTGCGTTGATTGCCCTGGTTTCAGGCTTTATCTCAAGCACCCTTGTCTGAAGACTTCTAAATCCCTCTTCATTAAGGCTCTCCTCAGGCTCATTAAATGCCACATGACCATTGATACCAATTCCTCCAAAGCAGATATCCACACCGCCAAGCTCATTTATAAGTTCAGGTATATAGCTTAGTTTCTTAGGATCCGGAAACACTCTTTGGTTTTTCAGGCATCACCAAGTCTTTATCTATTCTATCATATACTTCGCTGTACATAAATCCCCTAAAACTAAGAGGATCATCCTTGCTTATCCATTCTTTTTCATCTGTAAGGTATTCGTCCATATTTATAAACCATACATTTTTAAGGCTTATCTTTCCTATATTCACTGCCTCTACAAAGTATTTATACTGTCCAACAGGTCCTACCGGGCAGATAAATACAGTATTTTCTCCCGTTTCATTGTTTTTTTCTATCTCAGCCACCATTTCCTCAGCCATTGACTGAAATACCTTCTCACCGTCCTCCATAGGAATAAGCTCTATCTTGGGATTCTTAAGCAGCTCTTCCTTTGAATAATTATAGTAGTCGTGTCTCATATTCCCTCCTTTAAAATCCTGATAAAGCTGTCAGAAGCAAGCATCCTCCCGCTTCCGACAGCCATATAACTTACAGTTTACTTGCCTGCTTCAAGCATTACATCAAATAATACATAGTCCTTAACTGCAGGATCTCCTTCTACTGCACCTGCCGCAATAAAGTCCTTTTTCTGAAGTTCATAGTACTTCTCAACAGTTCCATCCGCTGCACCTGCTGCCACCTCTTTACCTGTAAGCCAGTCAGCATCGCCTCTTTGAGCATATACTGTATCCTTGTCACTTGCAATACGCTTGGCTATAAGCTCTGCTGTCTCTTCCTGATGGTCTTTTGCCGCATAGTCCATAGCCTTAAATAATGCCCTTGTAAATCTAACAAGTACATCCTTCTTCTCTTTAGCAAAGTTAGGCATTACAATCCAGCTTGCAAGAGAAACTGTAGTATCCTTTAAAGGTGAGGTTGTCTGATAGCTTGGTAGCATCCTTCATCTCATCAAGTATCTTAAGTGTATTTGGCGACCAGGTTGCACAGGCATCTACACCACCTGAAAGCATAGCTGTTACTATAGCGGAAGCATCCATATCTACTGCCTCTACATCTGCAAGCTTCATTCCTTCTTTCGCAAGAGTCTTAAGTAAGATATCCTCGCTTGAAGTACCTGAGGAATAAGCAACCTTCTTTCCCTTAAGGTCTGCTATCTTCTTGATATCCTTTCCTCCGATAACAGCGTCACCGTTTGAAATGTGTGAAAGTGCAAATATTGAAGCCTTTCCGTTGATACAAAGCTTATGAGCACCCTGTCCAATGTATCCGATATCAATGCTTCCAGACTCCATAGCCGCTATAATTGTAGGTCCATCCTGGAATTCAGTAAGGTTAACTGTAATTCCCTCTTCCTCCAGATAGCCCTGTGCAATGGCATTTTCAATTGCCCAAAGGCTTCCATAGTTAGGCATATATGCCACATTGAGGGTAACTGCCTCAGGCTTTGTGCTGGCAGGGGTTTCGCTTTTAGCCTCTGACTTGGTTGAAGCTGTGCTTGTAGCCTGTGAGGTGTTTTGCTGAGCTTGTCTTTGTGTCTGATGTGGTCTTTGTGGTATTGCCTCCACAACCTACTAAAGCACTTTCGCAAGAAGTGTAGCACAAAGTGCCAGTCCCATTATTCTTTTTCTTCATATCTTTCTCCTCCTTATATTGTAAATATCCCGCACGCAGGCTTTTACTTTACTTCCAGATATTCCTTGTATACTGGCTCCAAATATGGTTCTTAAGCTCCAAAAATCTAGGTGACATCTTGGTCTCCTGATCCCTTGGATAAGGAATGTCTATCTCTACTATCTCCTTGATTCTTCCCGGGTCTTGCACTCATTATAATAACCCTTTGTGCAAGGATGATAGCTTCATCCACGTCATGTGTGATGAAAAAGCAGGTCTTTCTCTCCTTCTCCCAGGTCTCCAAAAGCTCCTGCTGAAGCTGGGTTCTGGTCTGTGCATCAAGGGCTCCAAAAGGCTCATCCATAAGCAAAATTGAAGGATTCACCGCATAGGCTCTGGCAATTGCAACCCTCTGCTTCATACCTCCTGAAAGCTCCTTAGGATAATGGTCAGCAAACTCTTCCAGCTGAACCATTTTGATGTATTTCATGGCTCTCTCTTCGGCTTCTTTTCCCTTAATCCCCTCAAGTTCAAGTCCGAACATTACATTCTTTTTTACTGTAAGCCAAGGAAATAGGGCATATTGTTGAAATACCACTCCTCTTTCAGTACCTGTTCCCTTGACAAGCTTGCCGTCACAGTAGACCTCTCCTGAGGTAGGCTCTGACAGTCCTGCAATTATATTCAGCAAGGTAGACTTACCACAGCCTGATGGTCCTACTACACAGATGAATTCATTTTCCCTTATATCCAGGTCAACCCCGTTTAAGGCTATCATTTCACCGTTTCTTGTGTTAAACACCTTTCTTAGCTTGTTTATCTGAAGCTTTACATTCCCGCTTACACTTCTCTCTTCTCCTGCCATGATGTAAACCTCCTCTCTAAGAACTTAACCAGCTTTTCTACCAACATACCGATGATACCGATAATAATGATATACATAAGCATAGGCGCTGACTCAAAGCTAGTTATTTAGCGAACGGATTCTCATACCAAGTCCTGCAACTGCTCCTGTTGATTCTGCCGCAATCAGTGTGGTAAGAGCTGTCGAGCTTCCAAGCCTTATAGCAGTTATTATAAATGGCAGTGTCGCCGGGGCAATAACCCTAAAGAATATATCCTTGTCCGTTGCTCCAAGTACCCTGGCAGCCTTTATAAGGGTTTCATCCACATTTACAACACCCTGATATATAGTCACTGTCATTATAAGAAAGGTCGCAATAGTAATAACTATAATCTGTGGCCTCCTGCCCACACCCGCAGAAATAACTACAAGAGGAACATAAGCAAGAGGTGGGATATTTCTGATAAACTGTATCCAAGGCTCGATAATATTTCTTACCGGTGCATACCAAGCCATAAGTATAGCGGTAGGTAAGGACAATACGAAGCCAAGTAAAAATCCCACACTGACCGATATCAAACTGCTACTAATGTCTGTAAAGAAAACTCCCCTGCCAATCATTGTTTTTACAGATTCTACAGTTAAGACTACGTTAGGAAAACTTCTGCAGTCTGTGGGTTTATGGATAAGAGGTACCACACCACCATTGCCGCCAAAAAAGAAAACAACAGCCATAACTGTTTAGGGATTACAGAGAGTTTACTTTTTTTCTTCATGTAACCATCTCCCTTCATCAAGTTAAGGCTATTGTACCACTGTGCTTGTCTGATTATAAGTATGATTTTTATCATCCTTTTTCTTTCTACATTTTTATCTGTAAACAATTCTCCTTTATCTTCATTTTTTCTGAAATATTCATTCTCCTTGGGTATCCATTCATTTATAAATCTTTTGAAGCATTACCTCCCCATTCCTCTTTTCTAATCCGCTCAATCTGCACCCTCAAACCCCGCTTCCACAAAGATTTGAAGCTTGTAGGAGAGTTAAAATAAGGATGGCAGGAGTACGACCCCTCTATGATGTTTAACCTCTTATACTCTATAGTTTCTCTGTATTCTAAAACGAAATCAGGGTGAATGCAGGCATATACCCCTACTGCTTCACCCTTTTTAAGAGGCTCAATCACCTCTTTCTTAAATCTTTCATAGTCTACGTTGCCGCCTGTTTCACTAAGTCTCTCCTTTGTCCTTTGGAAGCTTTGCAGATAATAGTCATCCATATGAAACACATTGCCGCCAAGGTCGCTTTGTAGCCTTGCCGCAAGCGTAGTCTTGCCCGCAGCACAATTCCCGTCAATTGCAATTAACACAGGGCTTTCATCTTCATCCTGCATATATTTTTCTACAAGATTTTTTATTTCCTCATAAGAATATTTCATTTCATACCCTATAAAGTTTCTACTGATACAGCCCCTGTGCTTTGCAAGATAGTACATAAGCGCAGGGATGATGATTAGCTGTCCTACTATTCCCGGTACCGCATTTGTAAATGCTCCTGCAAGGAACATTTGGAGCGTGAGTGTCTTGCCCATCATTCTAAAGAGGATAAAGGTAACAACTCCCCATACCGCCCTGCCTGATAACATTGATATAATGAGGGCAGGATAAACCGAGCCCTTACTCTTTTGAATAACTACATAAACAAGTCCTGCTACAGCGCCGTAAACGGCAAGTTCAAATGCCATAGCTGTCGCAATCGGAAAAAGAGGAGGCATGCCGAAGATAAAGCTTCTTAACAGTGGCGTTATCACCCCTGCCAGAGCACCATAGCCCGCCCCACAGATAAGACCGCAGATAATAATAGGGAAATGCATTGGAAGCAGTATATTGCCCTATCATTGGTACATTGGCGGTTATCATAGGCAAAGTCAGTCCAAGTGCTATAAATAATGCTGTTAAAACTACTTTTTTGTTCTTAATCATCTTTTTACCTCTTTTACTTTTTTTGCAGACTCCCTCTCAATCAGCTTGAAAGGAATCATCATTATTACATTTATGTCATTTCCATTAAGTATCCTGTCAACTATGAACTTAGCTGCCTTTTTACCTAGCTGTTCTTTGGGAATACTTACTGTAGTGAGCATTGGGGTTGAAAAGCCTGCCATCGCAATATCATCAATCCCTATAACCGATATGTCTTTTGGCACCTTAATTCCTTCTTCAGTGAGGGCCTTCAGCGCACCTAGTGCTGCCAGGTCATTGCCACAAAATAGTCCTTCGGGAAGCTCCCCCTTCTTTAAGAAGTGCTTCATCTTATCGTAGGCAGCCTGAAGTCTAAAAGGTGATTCTATAGTATAGTCAGCAGGCTCCTTTGCAAGGGAGTGCTGCCTCATAAAGTCCTTAAATGCCTTATACCTTGCTTCACTTTTTGTCTCACCAAGATAAAATATTTTTCTTATCCCTGCCTTTTCTAAATGCTTCAATGCAGCCATTCCCGCTTCATAGCCGTCACAGATAACCTGGTCTATGTCTCCATCTATTTTGTTAAGCCCAACATAGACTACATATTTGTTGTACTTACATACTAACTCAATTATCTTCTTATCAGGTCTTCCAAGTATGATAACCCCATCCACCCTCTCAGTCTTAAGAAAGGTCTCAAGTACAGCCTGAGGCAGTCCCTTATTGTAAATGGAATACTTCATAATGAAGCCCTGTCTTAGAAGTTCAGTCTCAAGTGCCCCTAGATATTTCGAAAAACGGATCACTTTGGTCTGTGTCAGCCCTTACAAATACACAGGCTATCGTTCTAAGACTATCCTCTGTCTGTCTCTGCTCCTCTTTAGAAGCTGAGCTGCGGTATTGGGAACATAGTTTAGCTCTTTGGCAGTCCTCCAGATTTCATCCTGAAGCTTTTTTTGTTCGCTGCCTTTACCGAATTGCCATTTATTACTCTTGAAACAGTTGATACTGATATTCCCAAGCTTGTCAGCTATATCTTTATGGGTTGTATTCTTTTCCATGCTTTTTCCCTTTGCCTTATAAGGTAAGGATATTGTACCATACATTTAGGGCAAATCAATACACAATTTAGGCAAACGATTGCACTAACTGAGTAAAAAAATCAGGATGTCAAAACTCACTGACATCCTGATTCTAGCTTTATTTTAAGTATCTGTCTGCTACAGGCATCACATCGTCCTTCATCATGAGGTGGACTGCAGCTGTGGTAAAGGTTCTTGGGAGGGCAAGGATGTTAGGCTCCTTTGGAAGATATTTAAGTCTTGCATCCTTGAGTGCCTCTTCAAAAGTTTCCCTGGTCTTTAAGCCCATAGCCCTTGCATATCCCGGCTTTTCGGCACCTACAAGGTAGATTGCAGATGTATGTTTTTCAGCCAAATGTCCGCAGGATATCATACTAAAGCTTTATGGAAAGGATGGAAAGCGTTTGCATAACGGTACTTTCTGATATATTCCTCGTTTGTAGCAAAGTACTCCCCATATCTGTTTAGGTCAACCAAGGTATTACCTTCTTCCTTAAAAAGCTCGAAGAGCTCAGGAAGATAAGGCCAAAGCCTTTCGTTAAAATATCCGTTGCAGGTGCTTGAGCAGATGAATACACAGTTATCACTCATTATTCTCTTGTGGCGGATAACCTGAGCAGAGAGTGCCTGCATAAGCATAATAGGGTTGGTACCCATGCCGTCTCCGTAGTGGAAGAACTGTGGCATACCAAAAACTATCACATCGTATTTTTTCTCTGCAAATGGCACATAGGTCCTCTGATTTCCCATTACCCAGGCCTTTTCCTGAACTCCGTCAGCACTGCCTGAGTTTATCTCTATCTGCCTTGACTTGGTATCAAGGACAGCATCACAGCAGAAGAATTTCTTGCCCATGCATTTTTCCATATATGAGCCTATTTCATCGAACTTATGGCGCATAGCGGAGCTGTTGTTTACAGGCACAAAGTCTTCTCTGTGCATTACCTTTGGTACGTGGTGGCTTGCTATTGAACGCCAGTGGGTAATACCTGTTGCACAGTGTTTGTATCCTCCTGAATACCCTCCATAAGGGTTGCCCTGAGTATGTCCTATAAGCACTGCAAAGTCCGCATCATAGACGTATTTGTTCATAATAACAGGGTCGCCCTGAGGAGTCTTGCCAAGGTCTCACAAGATGCTCATAGTCCTCACTGTCATGGTTTATTATCTGTCCTGTGTGGATGAATTCAAAGAAGAGCTCATCTCCCTAACACCCCTCTTATTTCTTTTTTCAGTATTTTTTTCCTATGAAGTCCGTTTGAGCAGATAAGGAGGATGTCCTCTTTCTTCACTCCTGCATCGTAGAGCTCCTGTAAGATTAGCTTTATGGAGATTTTTCTGTGGGAAGTAGGCTGTTCTCCACCCTTCACCCTGTCAGGGAAGATGATGGTAACCTTGCTTCCTGCCTTAACCTGCTTTGCTTATAGGCTCCATTCCTATAGGATGCCCTAATAGAATACAGGGTTTTTCCACAAGGAGCTCCTCCGGTATGTGAGGAGGGTCCGCAACTGTCTCCCCTGTATAAATATATCTGTATTATCCGGCAATTCCCTGCCTTCATAGCTTTATGTCCATATTCAAAATTTAAGTTCTATGTTTACCTCCGAATGAAATGTTTATTTTCTGCTTATATCTTTTAGCAGATTTTAATATTCTCCTGCCTTGATCATATTGTCAACATGCACATATCACCCCAAATAAGTCTTAATTATCTCCAAATACTCCTCAGGGTAAAATCCTATATCCCCGGTAAATCTCGTTAGTGCAATAAGACCACCGTCTACCCCTTCTATCTTTGAAATAGAGGCTGCATTATCACTCTTAAGGCCGCCACCATAAAGAACAGGCACATCAACAATTGACTTGATAAAATCAACCACTTCTTTTATTTCCTCAGCAGTTGCAGGAGTTTTACCAGGGCCTATAGCCCAAAGCGGCTCATAGGCAATCTTTACCTTAGCCAAGTCAATTCCCCTTAAGCCCTCCTCTATCTGTAGTTTAAGAACTTCTTTCCAGGAAGTCTGCCTCTCTTCAAGGCTCTCTCCGATGCAGTATAGAGGAGTAATGCCTGACTCTATCGCAAGGGCAAGCTCTTTGTTTAATATCCTGTTCACCAAAGCCTTGTCCTCAGTCCCCGCCATTGATAAGAGATTGTTCTTATCTTTTCTCTCTTCAAAATGGCCAATAATTACATCCTTTACCCCTATCTGCTTCATTGCCGCAGCTACCCTGTGAGTTGTAAATGCTCCAAAGTTGCCTCCCTTACTCACATTTTCATAGAAGATACCCTGACAGCCGACAGATATAGTTTCATCAGCAGTCTCTAAGGCATTAAATAAATGAAGCTCAGGGAGATACATTACAAATTCGACATCTGACTTAGCCTTAATCTCCTTTAATGGCTCTGTTATCTTTTTGATGATGTTAACAGACCAGTTTTTAAGGTCTAAGTCCCCATTAACACCGCCAAATTCTCTCAGCACATCAAATCTTTTTAAGTTAAGATATAAAAACTTTTTCATCCTTCCTCCTTACTTTTCTACTCTTGTAGTAATCAGCCATTTCATCAAGTGTGATGAGGCACTCACAAGAGGCATTTTGCCTACACTGCCAAACTTGACTATCAGAGTTCCGACAGTTTCCTTGACTGCAAGCTCTACCTCTCTTACTAACTCAGCCACACCTTCATTTGGAATATTTCCATACATAAGGGTATCCATTATAGGGTATAAGTAAGCTCTAGGGTCTGACACCTTAGGATTTGCTTCAAGGAGTTTAAATATCTCATCACAAAACTGCACATTTTTAAGTTCAGGCTTGTTCTTAAACAGCTCCCTCATATTCCTTGTGGTAGCAAGCCTAATGTCTGTATCTACATTTACCTTGTTGATTCCGCTCTTTGTGACCTCAACAAGCTGGTTTACATCTATCCTGCAGGCATTGGTAATGTCGCCTCCAAGCTCGTTTATCTCTTTAACTATGTACTGTGGCACAGTTGAGGAACCGTGGCTTACAAGGAAGCCGTCAATTCCCTCATGTCTCATTATCTCCTTTATTGCGATTGCAATCTCCTTCCTAATCACGGCATTCTTACCCTTGTTAGGGCGATGCATGGTTCCATAGCTAATAGCGAGGGCATCCACCCCTGTCTTCTTAAAGAAGTCCAAAGCCTGCAAAGGATTGGTATAGCTGCTCTTTTCGCTGAATACATCATCCTCTACCCCTGCAAGTACTCCAAGCTCGCCTTCAACAGACACTCTCTTTCGTGGGCATACTTTACCACCTCTCTGGTAAGTTCCACATTTTTTCTCATAGGGAGACTGCTGCCATCTATCATAACACTGGTGTAGCCACTGTCTATGGCAGCCTTTGCAGGCATCAAAGTCATTGCTGTGGTCAAGGTGAAGTACTACGGGTACCTTTGCTGTTTTCAGCGTATTTTCTAACCGCATCCCCCTATGTTCTTAGCACCTTTTTCTTGTCTTCAAGTGTACATTTTTGGAAAAATCAATGCAGCCTCCCCATGAAGCCGTTGGCTAGATTGGCTCCCTGAATAATGGCTGGACTTCTAAGCTCTTCGTGTATCTCGACAAGAGCCTTAATCTCAGTGCTATGGAATTGGCATTAAATGCACCCTGTCCGTATAAATTGTCGTCTGCAGCCCTTAATACATCCCTCATATTTACTAACATATTCTCACCCTCGTTATTTTAAATTTTATATATACTACTTAAAACTCACCATTTCATTCCCTATTTTTCCCTACTAAAGGCTCACACCACTTTATAAAATCCTCGGTCACTCCGTTTTTTTAGATTTATTTATAAAATTCTCGGGAACCTTCTTTTCAAACATCATTACCTCTTTTATATCTACTGCTGTAGTATGAACCCCATACTCACTGCCTTCATTTCTTAACAGAGCTATCATCTGCCGCTTTCTCCGTTAAGTACAGCTCTTTATAGCTTCAATGCCTACAAGTATGGCTTCTTCGACATCTATCTCACTTTGCAAGGTAATGGATGCCCTGCCAAGAAGTCCCGGCTTCTCACCCCTTGCCTTGTAGCCAAGCTCCTTAATCACAAGATTTGCAAGATGGGAGCTTATATCTCCAAAGTAAGTCGCCCTGCCAACCTGAAATATAGGTTTAACTATAGGTTTTCCCTCTTTATCACTAAGTCCTTCACTGACAACAACCACTATACCCTTCTTGGTTTTAAGCTTTTCCCTTACATCTTCAAGGAATCTTTCTTCTGAAAATGGAACTTCAGGCAAATATATCAAGTCAGGCGCATATCTGCCTTCTTTGTCAGCAAGAGCACTTGCGGCAGTTATCCAGCCTGCATTCCTGCCGGATGCCTCAACCACCACCACATGGATAGGCAGGCTTTCGACATCGAAGCATAGCTCCCTAACGCTTGTTGCTATATACCTTGCAGCACTTCCAAAGCCCGGACTATGGTCTGTAATTGCAAGGTCATTGTCCATAGTCTTTGGTATACCCATCACAAATATATCTTTTCCCATCTCCCTACAAGTCTCACAAAGTTTTCCACAGGTATCCATGGTGCCGTTTCCACCGTTAAAAAGCACATACTTTTATGCCGTATTTGACAAGGATATCCACCATCTTTTCATAATCCTCTTTTTTAAGCGGGTCTCTGGATGTGCCGATGGCTGTGCCAGGAGTATGTTTGAGTAGTTCAAGCTTTTCATCAGCTACATCGCTAAGGTCAATTAGTTCTTCTTTTAAGAGTCCGCCCGTACCGTTTTTTGCGGCATAGATTTTACCTACTCTTTCATCCTTCCTTGCGAAAGTTAAAACCCCATAGAGGGAGGAATTTATCACCGCAGCTCACTCTCCCCCGTGTATAACTATTAGATTATCTGCCATAAGTTTCTCCTGTTTTTATGTAAATATACAAATGATTAGGCTACAAATATTTTTTCCAGATTCCTAAAAATCAAAGCTATAATAGTCCTTCAAAAGAACAATTTTAAGTAACTTTACTATTATAATAGCATCTACGCAAACATTTTCCATAAATATTTATGCAATCGTTATCATAGAACTTCAAATGCTTTCAGAACTCGTATCTCAGATATAATCATAGCTAATATATTATCCAGTTATTGACATTTAACCCTATTTTTGGATAATATATTAGATATGATATACTTAACACAGAAAACTCCTCCTGAGATTGCAAACAATATAGCGCATAACCTCATCAGTATACGAAAGAGGCGAAAACTCTCACAGGCAAAGCTTGCCACAAAGTCAGGCGTAAGTCTTGGCTCTCTTAAGCGGTTTGAGCACAGGGGCGAAATTTCGCTAACATCACTTATAAAACTTTCCATAGCTCTTGAATTGGAGGAAGAGCTTAATAATCTGTTTAGCGAAGTACCATATAAATCAATTCAGGAGTTAATAGATGAAAATACAAAGCTTGAAAGTAAACTACGGCGATAGAGAGGTTGGAACTCTCGCCCTGTACAAGGATTATTTTGCAGCCTTCCAATACTCTAAAGAATGGCTTAAGACAGGATTTTCAATAAGTCCGTTTTCCCTCCCTCTAAGAGAAGGCTTATTCATACCTAAGATAGAGCCTTTTGACGGGCTTTTCGGGGTATTTAATGACAGCCTGCCTGATGGCTGGGGAAGGCTATTAGTTGACAGGCTTATGCTGAGAAATAAAATAAACCCTGCTAACCTCGGCAACCTTGAAAGGCTTTCAATTGTAGGCGATTCAGGCATGGGTGCGCTAAGCTATAAGCCTGTTGCAGATATGGAAAATAATGTGGTAAGTCTTGATTTGGATGAGCTATGCATAGAGTGCAGCAATTTGTTGAATAGCGAATATTCGTCTGAACTGGATGAACTTTTTATTCTGGGAGGTTCTTCAGGTGGCGCCAGACCAAAGATTCTTACTACTATAGAGGATAAAGATTACATCATAAAATTTCATTCTAAAGAAGATAATAAAAAAATATAGGTAAACTTGAATATGTTTACTCTCTTTGTGCGAAGGCGTGTGGTATAGAAATGCCTGAAACAAGGCTTTTTCCTTCAAGGCTATGCTCGGGGTATTTTGGAGTGGGAAAGATTCGACAGACTTCAAACTCCGCCATACAAAAAGACATATGATATCTGTATCCGGACTTCTTGAAACATCGCACAGACTGCCTAATTTGGATTATAACCTCCTTATGAAGCTTTACATTGAGCTAACTAAAGACATAAGTGAATGTAAAAAGTTGTACAGACTTATGTGCTTCAATGTTTTTGCTCACAACAGGGACGATCACTCCAAGAATTTTTTTCGTATATTTACCTTGAAGATGAAAAAAACGCTGGATTCTTTCTCCCGCCTACGACCCTAACCCTATAGCAATTCACTTGGAGGCGAACATAGCTACCACAGTAGACGGAGAAGGTGCTAACCCTGATATAACGCATCTGATAAAATGTCGCTAAGAATATCGGAATCAGCACCGGTTATGCTAAGGCAGCTGCTAATGAGATAAGGGATGTTGTTAATGAGATGCTGGGGAGTATTTATAGCTACCTTCAACATTGCTATTAGATTATATAGATTCTCAATATTATAGCTTTATTGATTATTAACGAATTTTTTTATGGATAATGCTAATAGTTATCATGTTTACAATCAAACTTCTTTAGATAAATCTTATTGATTTGTCTCATAACATCTAGATAATACAGATATGGGCAGAGCCTAAAATTGATTCTGCCCATTAGTAACTCATTGGAACTATTATTTCTTTTTTTAACCATACACATTGATTTAACAATCAACTAAATTGATGCCATATTCCTCTATTTAAAAATTTATCTCAAAAAGAAGTGTCTGTTCTATATCCTCCGATATCTTATCTTTACCCTCTGCCCAAATAACATACCTATCCAATCCTTCATTATCAGTTTGCCAAATTGTATGTCCTAATTCATCAAAATTAACCCTACCATACTCGGACAGAACATAATGTTTACTTTCATTTTCGATTGCAAATTCTACTGTCATCAAGTCCCAACTATATCTTAGTCCATGTTCAGTGTATAACTATATGCTAATTTTACCGGATTTTTCAGTATTTTTCCTTTTTCTTCAAGCTTAACCCTGTCTCAATTAGACCAGCTTCAAATCCTAAATATATCTTGGGGGTATGCCAATTACTAGCTACATTCCGTGCAGCCTCTATGTCACAAGCCACATTATACTCTACAAACCTCGATATATCTTCTCCAATTAACTCTTAAATTCTTCATTAGTTTTCAGCACTTGGCGAGTTAAATACCCCTGCCATTGCCACAAGACGATTAACTTTTTGATGTACAAGTTCTACTCCTGTCATTTCAGAATATTCATCCGCTCTTGAATTTAAAAAGCTCTGATAAATTGTTAGTGTACCAATTGCTATAATCTCAACACTTTTATCTGGTTGTTCACTTAATATTCTTCTATACATTTTTAATGAACTTTCTGGTTGAGCTGTTTTATATCGATTGTCAAAATTCTCTGTTATATATTTGTTGTAAATTTTACATTTATCATCGTTAAGAAAAATTTTCCCCGGAACATGTAGAAATAACAATGTTGTCATTTCCGTAGTACCCTGCATATCGCATCTATCGTCCCAGCTCCATAGGGATTTGAAGTACATGTGCAATTCCTAAGATTTCGCACTTTCCCTGATTAGAATAAATATTTAACATGGCTATAGCCGCCGTATCATCGCAGTCAGGACCAATATCGGTATCAACTAAAAATTTTTCGTTATATTCATATTCAACTTCCTCTTGTAGGCATCGATCTCTGTGCCCCTCGGTCGCATCACTTCGATTCCTGATGCAATATTCGCAAAGTTTGCTGCATATTCTATCGGTTTCCTTTCTGATATTGCAGTTACAAATGCTCCTAAAAAGTATCTCCCTGCACCGGTAGTATCTATCGCTTCTCTTTCTTTTGTTTTTAATGAACACAGTCTCGTTAACGTTATCAAATATCTTACAGCCCAAGCTTCCCAGTGTAACAAACCAAAGTACCTATTTCATTTTTCTTTTAGAAATTTAATACAGTCATTATCACATAAGGAATCCGATTTTTTACCCATTATTTCGGATAATTCAATCTCATTAGGAATTAAATAATCCACTCCTTGTATCAATCTAATATCGAATTCACTTAATGGTGATGGATTGAAGATAATTTTAACATTATAAGTTCTACACAGTTTTTATCACGCACTTGATAGTCTCAACAGGAATTTCCATTTGCAATATACAATACTTAGCATCTGCAAATAAAAATTTATTTTTTCTATGTAGTCTGCTGTAACAAAAGCGGTTTTGCTGAAGAATCAACCACAATTGAATTATCTCCTTTTTTTGAGATACAAATATACGCAGAGGATGATGCAACGGGTACCTTCATTACATATTCTGTTTTGACTCCTGACATTTCGAGAGATTGTAGTAGGCTATCTCCGTTTTCATCCTCTCCGACACACCCTAACATAATTACGTCTGCACCAAGTCTTGCAGCAGCGACAGCTTGGTTTGCGCCTTTTCCTCCACAATTTTTGACACTTTTTTTCAGCCATTACTGTTTCTCCAGAACAGGTATCTTATCAACATTTAGACAAACGTCCATATTAATACTACCAACTACTATAATCATCCTTTTCCTCCTTTAAAGTAATTAGCCTTTGATTCCTCCAGATGTGATTCCTTCAACATAATATTTTTGGAATGGCAAAAACAATACCAATGGTATAAGTGCTGATACAACAGAAGCAGCATATAAACTTGACCACAACGTAACATGCTCTGCCGTAAAATCTGAAAGTGCTACTTGTATCAGTCTAATATTGCGACCATGTGCGACCAAAAGTGGCCATAGGAATGAGTTCCACTGGTTTATAAAAACCATTAATGCCGCAGTTATTATTACTGCTTTTTGAAATAGGCAATAGAATTTTTAAATATATCTGCCACCAACTAGCTCCATCAATCCTTGCCGCTTCAAACAGTCCACTTGGAACACTCGAGAAAAATTGCACAAATAAAAATAAAACAAGTCCGTCAGCTAACCCTCGGAACTATTATTCCACAGAATGTATTTATCCAGTTAGTTGATAAACAACTTTGTATAACGGAATCGCAATCGATTCAAATGGCACCATAAATGACACCGGGACAAGCGCATACAAAATTTTTTTCTTCCCTTGAATCTAAAAAAACGTAAATCCAAATGCAGCAACAGAGTTAACAGCACAACTTAATATAACTGTCACAAATGATGCCACTAATGTATTCCAAATAGGTTTCTGAAATTGAAATTTTGTAAATAATAACTTATACGAATCAAGAGTAAATTTGACCGGAATAAAAGTATGCCACTGAAACGGTAATGCATACTTGTATATTTCCGTATCAGGTCTTAGCGACGATGTGATTGCCCATAAAAAGAGGAAATATGGCAATGAATGTCAGTGAAATAAGTAAAATTATACAAATTATTTTTGTAGAGTTCTTTTCTCTCAAGTTAGTCACCTCTCTTCAAAAAGCAAATTGTATTGCTAATTACTCTGACAATCAAGAGCAAGACTGTCATTAATGCTGCTGACCTAGCTTTGATCACCGTATATAAATGCTGATTTATATGCCTCATACATCAATACATTGGTTGAATCTTGTGGACCACCTTTGGTTATCATATACATAGGTGCAAATAATAATAAATTAGATGTTGTGTCTGCAATCAATACAAACGCAAACGTCTTCTTTAGTGCAGGAATTATAACGTAAAATACCGTTTTCCAATATGAGTACCCATCCATCTTAGCTGCATCGTATAAAGAAAACATCAATATCTTTTTATTCCTGCCATTAAAAAAACATCATCCAATATCCACAACCCTTCCAACTTGATAATGCCATGATGCTTACCAGTGCTTTGGGTATTTCCAGTGAAAAAGGCTGTGCGTTTATTCCGATTTTTTAGTAAAATACTGTTTACTATTCCATTTTGTGGATTAAGCATCATGTTCCACATTATACACGCTACAGTTATAGAGATAGTAACCGGTAAATAGTAAATAGTTCGAAAAAATCCAATACCTTTGATCTTTCTGCTTACCAGTAACGCCATACCTAAAGATATTACTATCTGAAGTGGCGTCAAAATCAAAATTGAATTTCAACGTTATCCATAGTGATTTCCAAAATGCATTGTCCGTAATAATATTGAAATACTAATTACAGAAAATGAATCTTTCCAGCGAAGGCTTACCCAAATATTTAAAACTATTGGATACATTTTTAAATATGATAATAAGGGCAAGTGCGGGAAGAACCAGTAAATAAGGAAATATCTTGATATTCTTTATATTTGTACTAACCCTCATTATGCCTCCTTCATCTTATACCCTACCTCCACCTTTTTACTAACAGCGAAGGTAGGTATAATATTTTTCATTACTAACTATTTATACTTTTTCATAATACTATCCGTTTTTTTCTACACAGTTCTTAATTGCCTCTGCAGGATCTGCGCCATTTGATATATCGCTAAGCATCGCGTTTATCAGTGACTCATACTCAGAATAAGCAGGTGTAACCGGACGTGGAACTGCTGTAGTTTGCTGCTTCAAATGCAGCAATCCTTTGTATACTAAGTGGATATTCGGCATATTTTTTTATCATTCATATAGCTTTTCTACGACTGAGACTCTTGCTGGAATATCACCATTTGCCTTTAGCCATCATGTCATTTCCTTCACCAAGAGTTAGGAACTTAACAAATTCTGCTGCTTCCTTCTTATGCTCGCTAAATGACGAAACTCCAAGATGCCAAGAGCCTGTGCAGGTAGCAACTTTGTCCTCATATCCTTTAAATGCCGGTGTGTATGTGTAGTTCCAATTTACTCCATCTGCATAATCTAAGCTGGCACACCAAATTCCACCAACAAAAAACAATGTCTTTCCAGATGTAAACGTTCCTTGATTTTCCATTGAGCTTAAACCTCTCGGAGAAAGCCCGTTTTCATAAAGATCATGAAAAAACGTCATTGCTTTTATCCATCCTGGTGTATTGATGACACCATCAACAGTAAAACCATCTTTCCCTATGGCAGCTTCTCCTAAACTTTCTGGTAATGCCAACATTTGATATGCGGTATTAGACTGTTCGAATACTATTCCATTAATACCCTTCGTTTTTTCGGGATCCAGTACTTTCAAAGCCTTGTTTGACATCTCTACAACTTCTTCCCAAGTAAGCCTATTGTTTGGATCTGGTTCAGGTATTTTAATTCCAGCCTGCTCGAGCAAACCTTTATTGTAGTACAAAGCCTGTGCTGAGTTATTCATAGGTGGAGCATAGAATTTTCCTTTCCAGGATCCTGCTAGTATTGCAGCTGGAACAAATTCCTTAATTTCGTCATCTGTTAAATAATCGTTAAGTGGCGTAATGTATCCTGATTCAACATATCCAGATGTCATAGGAGCATCTACACCAATTATATCCACATCAGAGCTTTTCGTGCTCATGATTGCTTCAAGTGCTGGGAAATAATTAGTATGTTCATAACATTCAAATTCAACTTTCACGCCTGTTTTCTCTTGATATTTATCAACTATAGGCTGAAGCTTTATCCTCCCACACACCTGCGCCGGTTAACATTAGCTTGAGTTTTTAAACCATTAGAACTTGACGTTGTTGACTTTTTTGGTTTTCGACTTTCATATCTTGTTTTTTTACTACTAGAACTTTCTGCATTCCCACTTGAACTATTACTTCCACAGGCAGCTATTGATAGAGAAATAATAGTTGTTAAAATTAAAATACTTTTTCCTTTTTCATCGTTTTTCCTCCTGATTTTTCTCATCGTTTATATTAAACAGATAATCTGCCCTAATTACATTTGTTTGTACTTACCGACTCTCTTATGATGAGATTTCTCTCAACTATAATCTCACGCGGTTCTCCTTCGTATGTGTTTTCTATTCGTTCAAAAAGCATAGAAAATGCGCTTCTTGCAAAAACATTGCTATCATTTGAGACAGAGGTTAAAAGGAGGTCTTGATATTCTCGAGTAAATAATGTCATCCATACCAACTATAGAAATATCATCAGGAACAACAATACCTTCCTCATATAGTGCAGTTAGTACTCCCATAGCGACGATATCATTAGCACAACATATAGCAGTTGGCTTTTTCTTTAATGTTGAGAAATATTTTCCTGCTTTTGTATCCTGCATCTTCTGAAAATCCCATTTCAAAGGATAGCTTTTCATCAACATTTAATCCTGCATTTTGAAGTGCAGTTATGTATCCTTGCTTCCCTACTTTTTCCAACTGTTGTATCTGCTGGTGCTCCAGCAAAACCTATAATTTTATGCCCGTTTTCTATCAAAAAATTAGTTGATAAATATGTCCCTGCATTTATTTCTCCATGCACAGTATCAAACTCGCATTTCAAATAAGACTTAGCAGTACTGCCGGAATATTGGCTTCAAGTAATTTGTCAATAACTTCCCTACTCGTTAATAGACGCGAAGACTATTCCACCAGCGCAGACTTCACAAGCGGTCTCTATTGCCCTTAATTCTTCTTTAAGTGATTCATTAGTATTATATAGAGTAATATTATAGTTCTTTTTCTGCTTAACAACTGCAGCTCTTTAGCTAGGCTAGCGTAGAACGGATTAGTTATGTCCGGTACTACAAAAATATATTTCTCGTGCGTCCTGTTTTTCATACTTTGTGCAGCAGAATTAGGATGGTATCCAAACTCTTCAATAACCTTATTTATTTTTTTCTCTTGTCTTGCTCCCTATGCGTCCTGTTTTATTTAGTACTCTGGATACTGTGGTTACGGGATACCCCAGCTTCTCTAGCAATATCTTTAATTGTAATTTTTACTCAATTCATAACACCTCTTTTGATATAACGTTTTTCATTAATTTCAAAATACACCAAACTCAACTAAATGTCAATAAATAGTTTTTAAAATAATGATTTATCAGCGTTTTTACTAATTATCATCTATTTAATTTGTGCATATTTAACATTGATTTTCTTTTTATTATGGTGTATTTTTGAAATTATCAATAGTTTACTATTTTTTTGTCTTAAGAGATAACGATAACCCAAACGAAATGGAGGTATTATTTATGTGCAAAAATCAAATCACATTTAGTTTCTTTATTTTAATTACTTGTATATTTTACTTGAATTTTTAGATGTGTTGTATTCTTATCAAGAACCTCAAATAAGTGCAGAAATGTCTTCCCGAATGTTGCCACTTTTTGAAAAATATTGGAGAATATTATAATTACGCCCCTTGCATGATTCAAACTGACACTAGTACGCGTTACATTTTATTACTGCAGCAACAAGGAATCATCAAAAATAATAGATTACATATGTTGGAGAAAATGTACATTTTCGAATGGCATATGGTCTTGTGGGCGTGAAAACATTGCTTTTGGTCCTTCCTCATCAGGTTGGGATACCTGTCATGTATGTGATCCAGATGTTATTCATGGAAAATTTACATATAATAACCATGTCTATTCTTGGGCATTGACTTATTTGGGTGTGGCTCAGTGGGATTGTAATAGGAATCAAATTGGTATTGCATTTTCAGATTCTATTGAGGGCCCTTGGATAAAATATGATAATAATCCTGTCATTCATGCTCCTGACACAGATTCTTGGGGAGTTGGACAGGATAGTATGATTTCATTGGATAAAAAGGGATTAGTCCGAATTATATATCGTTATAGCGATGGTATTGATGATTATTGTAAGTATAGAGATTTTTGATTTTTTTCTAATGTTAATAGTTATTATATGGGACAAGAGCACGATGTAACCAGAAACGGTTTAGTCGATGGTATTTTCTCATACTTGCGCCTCAGATGTTGCATTTGATGAGACTAGACAAGTATATTTTTATGCTGCTGAACATATATGGGACGAAAGCAAGAGGAGCTGTCGAGAAACTTTGATTGCAACTCTTTTCTAAAAAGGATTTTGAAAAATTCTACAGGAAAAATGGAATGTAATATATAAATATAACCAAGGATGCACAGGATATATAAGTAACCATAACTCAGCTATTGCTAGAGATGATTATGGAAAAGTATTTGATAGAGATAGGTTGATTATTGCTCTTTCCTCTTCAGACGAAGCAGGTTTATGGAGTTTCAAAATTAATACTGCAGAATTAAACATAATACCCGGAGAAAATTCTATCAATCTGAAAAAAATGGGCATGCTTACAAAATAACAAACAAATCGAGCAATTTAGTACTTGATAATTGGAACCATAATAATGGCACTGCATGTTACTAGTACGAATGGACTGGCGTCCATAATCAGCAATGGTGTGTTACATCTCTGGGCATAAATAACTATAAACTAATTAATCGATGGAGCCATAAAGCCCTAGATAATTATGACAATAACACTCCAAATATAGTCTATATTTGGGATGATGTATTTGCACCAGATCAACACTGGGAAATTACAAAGGTGTATGAGAACTATTGCAAAATTAAAAATATCAAAACAGGAAAAGTTTTAGCTTCGAGTGGTAATTTCAACGGTTCTCCCACAGAGGCAAACTTATACACCGGTGACGACTCACAGTTATGGACCTTTACAGATTTAGGTCCAGTAGATATCTCTGCAAAACATATAACATCAGGGCAAAAATATAAAATAGTTAATTGCGCCACAGAAGACGTTCTCGATAATTGGAATTCTAAAAACGGAGAGACTTGTTATTCCTATTCGTGGACAGCTTCAGACAGTCAACAATGGGTAGTCGAAAAAAGGTAAGAACAATAATTATAAAATCTTAAATGATAGAACTAAAAAGGCTCTAGACTGCTATGATACTAAAAACGGCTCCATTGTTTATGTTTGGGATTATGTTGGAAATTCTGACCAACACTGGACTTTTTGTACCAATTTCAAACGGCTGCTTTCTATATTAAAAATCAAAAGAGCGGATTGGTACTGACTCAGTCGATACAAGGAAATGGAAATTCTATCTTCTGTTGGAATTACGTCGGTGGTCTTGCCCAGCAGTGGAAGCTTATTCCCATTGGATAAGCCTCTTTAATTCCAATTTATAGCTTAAAAACTTTTCTTTACTGACGGGAAAGTCTAATATTAAAAACTATGTGAAATGAGTAATTGGTAAGTTTCAGGAACAATGATAATTAAAGATTATTTTTCAAATTATCAAGTAGGGGGTTAGCAGATTAGTCTCAAAAGGCTTCTCTGCTAACCATATGATTTATCCCTTCTAACAATCGCGAATTGTAATAAGTACTATCTCCCTTATCACCTCAATCTTATTATCAACCAGCTCATACTTTCCACCTGACATATTTTTTTCTTAAAAATGGTGTGCCTTCTCTACATAAAACTCATTTTCTGCAATATAGGCGTCAGGGTTGCCTGCAGGGCTTATGGTTCCGCCAAGATCGTCTACACTTAGGTTGTGCCTAAATGTATTGTTCACTGCTTCCTCAAGACAGAACATCACACAGCCGCCCTCATTCAGCCTGCTGTAGTTATACTCATAAACCGTTCCATCTCCCGAGTCAGCATCATAGGCCATTCCGTCCTGATTTAACTTGGTGTCAGTCACCTCATTGTATCTAAATAGGGCGTCCTTACACTTCCAAGGCCAGATGCCCGCTGCCACCTTGCCACTTCTCTTTTCAGGATATTTATAAGCTCTGTCATTCATTTCGGCAGCTACACTGTCCGCCGTATTATGCTCTATACGAGGTGTTAGCGCATACATAACAGTGATGGCATCACCACCTGCCTCAGCTACATAATTATTCTTAATGACAACATTTTCGTGTCCGTATTTCCTAAACGCTTCTTCGTCAAGATAAGCTCCAAGGAATTTATCATGCTCATAGGTATAGCCCATAGCTATTCCCCACCTGCTTACCCTTCTCACTGTGCAGCCCTCTATCGCAAAGCCGTCATATCTTGCTACACCTGTAGTCTGCTCATCATCAGGTGTAAGTGCAGTCGCATATATCCCACCATTGTTCATATGCTTGTCATAGACATTGCCCTCTACATCGTGGATATAGAGGTTCTTGAGAGAAATATCGTGGAGGGTTCCGCAGTTTTTCGCTATTACAGCTACCCCTGTCCTATTCATCTTATCCGCCTGATTGTAGGACTCTCCAAAGAAATTAACAGGCTTATTGCTTATTTCAAACCCCTCAACTTCAATATATTCGCAGTCATACAGCAAAACCGCAGAAGACACATAGCCCTTGAAAGTATGAGCCTTTGAGTCAAGCTCCCTTCCATAATCCTGATACCAGATGCCACAACCGCCGCATTTTATAATAGGCAGGCTCCCTTCACTACCATACGAAGATACTAATATAGGGCTCTCTTTACTTCCTCTGGCGCTTATATGGAGATACTGATGTTCAAATATCGAATCCTTTTTCAAGCAAAAACCTTATCTCCAGCTGTAAGCTTTAAGAGAATTTATCTTAAATAAGCTTCCAAATGCAGAGCTCTCGCTAAGTCCATCATTTGCATCGTTTCCGTTAAAGCTGCTCACATAATAAGTTGACATTTTTTTCTCATACTCCAATTCTCTGATTTTCTTTTTACTATAAGCCTGACCTCGTCAAATGCAAAGCTCTCGCCGTTAGCTCTTGTATATAAATCTCTGTTTTTCTCATAAAAATCTATTGCATCTTTTTCAGATATATCCGTATATTCATATTTTTACAGCTGAGCCCTCACTTATAAAGTCAAGTCTGAATCTTGTAAGCTCATATCTTATATAAGCCTGTCTGGAATATGAACTTAGTCCATAGACGATTTTGTTTTCACCCTAAGGCGGCAGTGGTTTCTGCTTCCTTAGCAAGCCTTCTGCTTTCTACACCTTGTAAGCTATCATCCGTTATCAAGCCTAGATTAACAGCAAATTTTAACTCTGCCCTTACCTTTTTACTTCTTCTTCGTCTACTCCGAAGTCCCTAAAAGTCAAGTTTTCCCACCATTTTACCTTTCATAGTTATTTTTTATATTTTGATACAACAATCTTGTTAGCTTCTCAAAATAGCTGTCTTCCTCGTTTTCTATCTCTTCCTTTACCATATCAGGATAATCAGTAATGATGCCCGCCACATCCTTATGCAGGTATTTTACTATATTCTCACTGTCATCTATAGTCCAGACAAAGATGTCCTTACCTTTTTTCTTGGCGTCAGCGCTTAATATGTCATTAAATGAAAAGTCTTCCAGTACAAAGAAGTCTACCTTTTCATCTGAGAAATTACCAAACTGCAGGGCAATAATGTGACCTGTCTCTATCTCAGGATCTTTTTTTCGATTTGCTCCATTATATCAAGATTTCCGGACATAGTTTTGTAAGTCTTCTCTACTCCGAGCCTCTTCATCTCATTTATAAAAAGGTCGGCATAGTTGTCAGGCTCACCTCCGTGAGGCTTTAACTCCACCAAAAGCTTGATATTAAGCTCCTTTGCACGGTTAACAAATTCCTCAAAGGATGGGATATGGCTCTTAAAATTTCCCTGACTTATGGTAAGCTTTTCTATCTCGTCAAAGGTCAAGTCCTTTACCATCTTATCAACCCCCGCCAACCTTTTGAGATTGAAATCATGCATTACCACAAATTTATTATCCTTTGTTAACTGTATATCAAGCTCTACGTAATCCGCGCCTACCTTTTAGCACCCTGTAAGAGACTCCGGGGAGTTCTCAACTCCCATCTTACTATATCCTCTATGAGCTATAATCAGCACATTTTTATTTATCTCTGTAGAAAACATCTGGTATCCCATATGCCCAAATATAATTATCATTATTACACTCGTTACAGCCGCAAGCTTTTTACGCCTTTTTATCTCATTATCCACCCTCGGAGCTGTCTTAAAAAAGAGCTTTTCTCCCCTGTCACTTATTATCTTCACTATCGAAGATATAAGAATCAGCTTAGATGCTATTATAAAAAAGAATAAAATGATACGCGAAATAATATAAAATACATTGTTATATACTATTTCTCTTCCAGATGAATCAAGAAGCTCAAATACCAAAGTGTTAACCCAGAGTAAAATACCTCCGATTATGACCAGGACAGCTTCCAGCCTAAACCACATAAACAGCAGTCTAATCTTTCCCTTTTTGGTAATTTCAATACTTTTTTTCATATTGGTTGAAAAAGGCTGGTTGTTAATGACCGTGAGTGGGATGGTAAAAATCAGCCTTATATTGATGTATCCGCATATTACAAGAAAAACTATGTATACAACTACTCCATTCTTCATCTTCATAAGTTCCTCAGTGATAAATGAAGGTATGAAGAATTTTTCCGAAAATGCAGAGCTTAGCCCGAGGTTTGACATAGGTATCATCAGTATGAAATATATGACAAACAAAAATAACTGCTTTGGGCTAAAGTTCTTCCATTTTATAAATTCCTTTGTAAGACTATCCCTCCAAAGAATCTTTTCGTTTTTGTATGAACTATAAACCATCAGCGTAAGTACAGAAAATTCAAACAAGGTAAGCATACTTAAAAGGATTACAAAGACAAATAAAAGGGGTATACTAAGCGGTGCACTGAGTATAGATATCACGTTGTGAGTGGTAAAATTGTCCTGTCCGGCACTCATAAGTATTAGTTTGAATATGAACCTCAGTGAATAACTCCCCACAGTTGCTATAAAAAGCTGCAATATGACGGTACTTTTGTGTAATATCCGAATTTATTTTTGATATATTTTTTTACTACTTCCCTGCTTATTGTTTTAATATCCAGCTTTCACGTCTTACCCACCATCCTTTTTCCTTGTTGTTATACTGCTAAAAACTCCCATGTAATTTTTATACGAAAACGGTGGGAAATGTAAAGAGGCAAGGGTAAGTCGGAAAAAAATGTGGGATTTTGTTATAAAAAGTCGAAAAATGTGTAAAATCATATCTTCAAATATATCTTAGGTTATTGTAGTCCCCGCATTTTTAATGCTACAATTAAGATATACCAAAAGGAGGAATTATGAAAAATTAAGTATACTTTCCATATTAACTATAGCAATGCTTTTGATGACAGGACTTCTTTGGACCGCTCCGGTGCAGGCTGCTAAACCTAAACTAAATAAATCATCCATAAATCTTCACATAGAACAGGGATACAGCCTAAAAATAAAAGGTCTTGATAAGAAACTTACTGTTAAATGGTCAGCAGGAAACAAGAAAATAGCCACTGTGTCATTAAAAGGGGTTGTAAAAGGAAATTCCAGCGGAAAGACTGTCGTTTACGCTAAAGTCTACAATAAGAACAAGCTTAAATACACTCTTAAAGCAAATGTTAATGTAGATAATAAGGGCTATGCCACTACACAGACCTTACTTGTGGCCCTGCTTAAAAATAAAAAGGTAAATGATATCATTATACAGGGCAAGGCTAAGTTTACCATACCAAAGGGGAATTTCGGTAAGAATCTTGAAAGTGTAGGAGATGGCCTATCACTTAAGGTATCAGAGGGCAGTTCCCTTAATTCAGTGATAATAACAGGCTCTAAGGCAGTGAAAATCGATGTCACAGGACAGTTGTCTTACCTCTATGCGCGAAAAGACAATGCTAAAATATCCCTTAAATCTTCAGGAAAGAAAGCTATTGTACATACTGTCTTCCTTGAAAATCCTGCTAAGCTTGATTTTGTATCAGATAGCAAAAAAGAACCTTGCAATATCTACGTACTTGCAAAGTCAGATATTAAGATAAGCGGTAAAAATAAAAAGAAAGATGTAGTTGCCATAAATGATTCTGCAGAAGAGACAAAGGTCACGGCAAATAAAAGCATCACTCTTTTTGCTGATGCCCGTACTACTCTTGTAGTAAATAGCGGAGCTAAGGACTCTAAAATAACAACCCTTGACTACAAGACACCTATAACAGTCACAAACAATACAGGTACCAGCCTCTTAGTCTCCACCCCATCTGGCAAAAAAACAGTGGAGGCAGGTAAAACTCATACAGTTACAGGTAAAAATTAGGCAGAAATGATTTTAGGGAACTTTTCGGTACTTTATCTGCGAAAAGTTCCCTATGGGATAATCTAAATCTAAAGTTTCATATGTTAAAAATCTAAAGTTTGGCTTAAAAACTCCTTCACATCATCAAAAATATCAATCATCCTATTCTTATCAAGTCCTAATTCATCGGGAATCAGGCATAAGATGTCTGAAAAGAGCGTCAAATACCTCATCTCTCGATAGTTGTGATAAAGTATTTTCGCTTATCCATCTTGTTAAAGCCCTCGGCATAGGTTCTTACTAAGGCTTCGATATCCTGCTCAAAGTCTGATGTAGGTCCCTCTATGAGTTTTACCACCTGAGCCCTTGTCTTTCTGTAGAGGTCAGCAGCCTTCTTGGCATTTGAAGGGTGATGCCTCTCTGCCGTCCCATGAGGCGGAATGGGTTGTCTAGGTTTTGTGCCAGCCATTCAGGTTTTTCTTGCCTTCGTAATCCAAAGGTGTAGTCCCTCTTTAGCGCGGTTTTTATAAAGTTTCTTCACCATCTTAGCTGCGTCCTCAGGCAGGCTGTCCATCCACAGGCTGCAAAGATTAGGGAAACACTCAGGCTCTGGAATATCCTTCTCAGAGAAACCAAACAATTCCATAGTGGAAAAGAACCTCAGCTTGCTAAAGCCTGATAGCTTATCAAAGTTAATCAGATTGCGGGCTTCCCCCAAAGCCTTAATTCCAAAAAGATCAGGATACCTAGACAAAACCTCCTCTATATCAAGCTCCATTATACTTCTAATATGCAAACTTTCTAAATTCTCAAGCCCTGACAGCCTTGGAAGCTTTCCGTCAACATATAGAATCAGGGTACTCCCATTATCCTCAGTCCTTATCTTGCAGTTGTCTGAAACTTCGCCGAACAAAATAAGATGCTCCATACCCTCATTTAATACAAGCTCTTCTACCCCTGTCATATCAACGGAAAGCCTGTCTATATAGCTTTTTTGAGAAATCAAGCTTCTTCTGCCCATGGTTATTAAGCTCCAGCTCTCTTAAGAATGGATAGCCCTCTAAATATTCATATAGGTTTTTATACCATTTATGTAAGGTAAGGTGGCTTAAACAAGGAAAAACCCTAAGACTAAGCACATCTTCAAAATGCGACCACTCATCACTCATATTTCTCCTTGATATTCTACATTCCTCTCCCTCTAAAACAACCTTTTTCTTCGCTTTTTATCTGCTGCCTTAAAAGCATCTCTCTCTCCTTCGGGATATCCTGCCATCTTAACTGTCTGTAGATTATATCACCACTACCCCATCCATATGAATACGAGTCTGAGCTCTCATCCATTATAGGAGCCACATTTCCTACAAAAATATATTTTTCCGGAACATCTACTTCCACATTATTCATGTCTAGGCTATTGTCCCAATACATATAATCAACATAAAGCGGCTTTAACTCCGACAGTTCTGCCTCTTTAAGGGCTCCTCTCCCGACCAGTTAAGAGACAGCTTTACCGCCATTTTCTTTTCCATCTTTATCTTCTACCTTGGTTATCTGACAAGCAGTATATTTTTTTAATTTCTCATTGTAAATACAGTACACATCCCCTGCTTTTTTGCCTTCATAATGTTTTTCTCCTTTTTACTTAAATGATATGGATATATGAAATATCTGTCCCCTGCGGTACAGATTTGTTTTCCCACTCTTGCAATAATAGAAACATCACTACAAGTATATAATATTTCAATCTCTATTCCAACATCATCTTCAACGCTTACATCACATTTTCACCTTTCACTCTATATAATTCATCCACCAAACAGTTTATTTTTTTCAGCAAAAATATGTTATTCTTCTTATCTGTAGACTTATATAAAAATGGGGGATAAGCGATGAATTACATAGGTTCAAAATATTCACTTCTAGGTTTTTATTGAAAATGTCATTGAAAATGTCAGCGGATATAAAACAGGGATAATTATGTCTTTGCTGACCTGTTCGCAGGTACAGGAGTGGTAGGAACTGCTTATAAGGTGAAGGGTGCCTATGTGATTGCAAATGATATACAGTACTACAGCTATGTCCTAAACAAGCATTTTATTGAAAATGTCCCTCCTCTAAATTCGGACTTAGAGCCGGTGCTTAATTCTATAACGCCCCTTAAAGGCTTCATTTACAATAATTACTGCGAAGGTTCAGGCTCTGGGAGAAATTATTTTACAGACAGTAACGGGGAAAAATGTGATGCAATAAGAACCTTTTTTTGGAAGAAGCACATAGCTCAGGGGAAATGGGTGATGCAGAGTATTTTTACTATCTTGCAAGCCTTATCAATTCAATAGATAAATATGCAAATACGGCTTCTGTCTACGCAGCCTTTTTAAAACACATCAAAAAATCAGCAGCAAAGGACTTCACACTATCCCTGCTGCATGTCATTTCCGAGCAAGCTGGCAAAGTATATAACGAAGATGTAAATGTTCTAATAAAGAAAATAAGTGGCGATATCCTCTACCTTGACCCACCTTATAATACAAGGCAGTATTCTGCCAATTACCACATCCTTGAAACCATAGCAAAGTATGACAGTCCTGCCCTTCGTGGCATAACAGGTCTTCGTGGTTACGAACTTCAAAAGAGTGATTTCTGCTCCAAGCGCACCGCCTCTTCTGCCCTTGATACACTTATTAAAAATGCTGATTTTGGCTATATTTTCCTAAGCTACAACAACGAAGGCCTTATGTCTGCTGACACCATAAGAGATATTATGTCTGCTTACGGTAAATACAGCGTTTACACTAAAGAATACAAGAGGTTTAAGGCTGACAAAGACGAAAATAGGAGGATAGCAGGCAGCGAGGTCGTGGAGTATATACATTGCTTGAAGAAGTAGGAGAAGTCCTTACTCCAACACATATATCTCTTTCCCCTCAACGATTCCCGCTTTTTTCTTTATTTTTGCTAAAGAATCGACACAAAATGCCGGACGGATTCCATGTTTACCAAAAGAATTGCCAAGACTAAGTTTACCATCAAAACTTACTTCACACACTGCAGAAAGATATGATGTCACAGGGGTTCTTAGCAACCATCCCATCGGAGTCCCATCTAAATAACTAAGTCTGTTATCCGGATTTCTAAAATACCTCAGTGCTTTACCTTCTATTCCATAACCATATGATAGTTCCTTATCTGAGAGCAAAAATATATTCCTGTTTATATTTTCAGTCTCGTCACCTGAACATCCAATTGAAGCATCTGAGTAAATTTCAACCGCAGTACTCTCTATAAGGGAGTGAATTTCTTTAAGATTCTCATAATATGAACCATTCAAGAACCTGTCTATTTCGCTATCTTTTGTAGTACGAGCTATACTCATTCATCTTCTTTGTTTCAGTTAGGATTTCCTCCCTTAAAAAGAAGGGTACTTCCTTTCTCATATCCATTATCTATAACCAAGAACGGCACATACTTACCATCTTCCTTGATATAAACTCTATAATCATCTTTTGCTTTTTAAGCTGGAATACGCTATAGAGCTGATTGTATTCTGCCCTAATATGTGTTATATAACAGTTTATCCCTATAAATGCAGATATTATTGATAATAAGATTATGATTATTCCCTTGATTGATAGAGATTTCATTAGTTTTACTCATTTTGACCTCTCACTGTGGAACTCTATGTAATATTAGGTTACAATATGCTACCCATATGCACCAATCGCATCAATCTCTACTCCAACACGAAGACCTCTTTCCCCTCAACGATTCCCGCTTTTTTCTTTATTTTTGCTAAAGAATCGACACAAAATGCCGGACGGATTCCACACTTAGCATATGCGTTACAAGAACCCAACACTCCGTCATAGGTTAAACAACATATCACAGAACGCTCCCAGGTATTGGGAGTTCGCAGTAGCCACGATATGGATACTCCACTTAAGTAACATATCCTATTGTCAGGATTAGAAGATACCCAGTCTTTTACCTTCCTTTTCCATATCAAACCCAAGTTCATAGGCTGAAAGTAAGAATACATTTCTATTTATACTTTTCGGTTCCATCTCCAGTTGAACCAATTGCCTCATCCTTAATAATTTCAACCGCAGTACTCTCTATAAGAGAGTGAATTCCTTTAAGATTCTCATAATATGAGCCATTCAAGTACCTGTCTATTTCGCTGTCTTTATAGTACGAACTATACTCATTCATCCTCTTTGTTTCAGCTAGGATTTCCTCCCTTAAAAGAAGGGTACTTCCTTTCTCATATCCATTATCTATAACCAAAAACGGCACATACTTACCATCTTCCTTGATATAAACTCTATAATCATCTTTGCTTTTTAAGCTGGAATACGCTATAGAGCTGATTGTATCCTGCCTTATGAGCAGCCTATAACAGAATACTACAATTACAAAAGTCAAAGTCATAAGTAAAATTACACTTATTTTTAGTCTTTAAATTCATCCTCTTATATTTAGATACATTCACATTATAAAAAAACACTTTAACAACATTTCAATCTCTTCCTTACTTTCACTAATCCCACTGATTATCGCAAACTCTACAATAGTAATCCTTCTTTTTTTCGTCAGTATTTTAAAAATCCGGTAGCTATTATATCTTGTTCTAGTTCTTCCAAACTCTTGTATCTCATTTTTTTACAAAACCTAAAGCTTTGACTCTAACACCCTATTTCTACTTACATCCGTAATAAACGCTTTCATCATAGAACACATACGCATTGTCTCTTCGTCCGTAAAAATTTTTCATGTATAGCTTTATACTAATTGGTAATCTCTTCAATTTTAGATAATAAAAGTACGAACTTGTGATAATTGGAAGCTTTTATCATAAAATCTTTCCATCTATTTTTCTTCAATTAGGTTCTCATCTAAGGCTAATAGTGCTTCTTCAAATAGTTTGTCAACGACATCAACCTTTATGAATTCATTGCTTTGTTCAGTAGCCATCGAATTACATACAATACAGTAGAATGCCATAATATTTTTGTATTTTAGTAAATATTCATCAAAAATGTTTTTCTTCCACATTTCGTAGTAAACCAACAAATCTTTCACCATCTCCAATTTCATCTCTAATTTTAATAGAATATCCAAATTTAGGATAAATAAGGCTCATAATAGTTTTCGGAAACATACGTGTTGTCCCAGAAATAAAGAATAGAAGTTAAACATAATAAACTTAATACAGTATCAATAATTATGATATAATTCTCCTCCTTTGTATATATCAAATATCCAAGACTTACAAAACAAACCATAACAAAAACAATAGAATCTATTTTTAGCATGTTCAAGTACTTTTTATTTTCATGAGTTAAATTAAATATAATATTTTTACATTTGTCCATTTTTTCTTATTTTTCTCTTTTTCATTAACTTCTGATAATCGTTCAGTAAAAAGGATAGATTTTGGTTCAATGCAAATTCATCCCCTTCCCTTATATGATTTAATTTTTCTATTATCGTTAAAAATTCCATTCAAGTTTCCAAGTATTTTAAGTTCAAATTTATCATTAGTGAAACCAATTCGCCATATCCTAATAATTGCAAAGAAGCTAATTAACCAATTAAATATAACAATCCCACAATTGATTCCAATTAGTGCAAGTAACAATTCACCCTTGATAATATTACTTAATAGCATAAAATAAATCAGCGTTGAGACAAAGCTAGAAGCAATAAAGCTTGATAAATAATTCCCTACAATTTATATTTTCTTAATACTTCATCTTTCGAAAAATATATAGTACTTTTTGGGACCAAGCGTAGCAATAAAAATTATTACTGTTATTAATATCCCATTAAAAGCGAGAAAGACACTTTCATAATCAATGATCAATTTTTTTAAAAATGCAAGATACTTTAACATTATTTTGTTCAAGAGATATGAATACTTCTCCCCAAATATACATATACATAACTATTATGATAAGTTTTTGAAATATATGTTTCTATTAGTCTCTCAAACATAACATAAAAAGATGGATTTTTCTTTCATCATATACGTTATTGAAGATTTTTTTATTATTTCTTCATAATTACTAGCATTACTCTTATTCTCATATATTCTGCTATAATTATTATAATCATAATTAGTATTGAAATCATATTAAAATAACCCTTCATCCTCTCAGTATTAGTTTATATATCCCCTACGCCGCAACATTGCTGTTCACCCTCTCTATATCCCCCTTTATCCCATTCCAAATCTCCATATCGGTAAATATTTCTGTAATACTCCCTCGGTCTGTGAATGGAGATTCCTGAAATACAGAGAAGTCCTTAAGCATTCCATTGTGCACAATGTATTCAACTATTTGATTTACAAAATAAATCTGTCTGCTGTCAAGGTTAGTTATCATACCTCCTCTCCTTGATGCTGATTCTTTATGCCATAAGGTTCAGTTAGTATATATGGTTTTTTATTATAACAAATTTACTATGATTTTTGTACTATGACTTAGAAGTTGTAAGGTTAGTGTGGTTTTTCTTTTCCTCTATCCGTATAGTTTTCTATTGATAAATATTCCCTGTTTAATTCTTTTTAGAAGTTCTTCCTCACTTGGTAAATACAGTTTATATTTTTGATGCAAATATCTGTTTTTCACCTTCCGGAAGAGTATATTTAACGATAGAATCACTCTTATCAGCACATAGCACAATGCCAATAGGCGGATTATCTCCCTCATTCATCATTTCTCTTTCATAATAATGAACATACATCTGCATTTGCCCTAAATCTTGGTGCGTTAAGTCTCCAATCTTTAAATCTATGAGTACAAAGCATTTCAAAAATATAATTGTAAAAATACCAAATCTATTCTGAAATGTCTCCCATCAAAGGTAAATCTTTTTCTGCCTTTCCACAAAAGAAAAAGCCTCTGCCCAATTCTAAAAGAAATTTCTGTAAATGAGTTATTAAAGCTTGTTCCAAATCACTTTCATAAAAATCAGTATTCTGCTCTAGTCCTAAAAATTCCAACACATAGGATCTCTAATAATATCCTCTGGTATTTTTATTTTTCTCCAGCTTAGTTATTTCTTCTGACACTTCTTCTTTATTTTTTACTTGATAGCAATCTTTCATAGAAAAAAACTGTTTATTTGTCTGTCAAGTTGCCTTGTACTCCAATTAGATTTTATAGATTCTTCTAAATAAAAGTTTCTTGCCTTTTCATTTTCCACACGCATCAAACTACGGTAATGCGTCCAACTCAATTCGCTACGCAGTGCGTGACCATTTTCGAAATGTGAGATAAAATTGACGCATATACTTTTAAGTTGGTAACTGTAAATCCTTTTCCCAAAATCTTTTGTCATCTGCTTGAGACAATTCTTGTAATAGCCCCTGTCCATATTCCGCTGTATCTTTACCTCCCTGTTCTTCAATAATCTTCTTACCAATATTCCAATATGCCTCGACCATCGCAAAAATTAGCAGTATTATAAACTTTATTCCTTGCGTTTACTAATATCCTCTTTATCTCATTATAAAAATCATTTACCATGACTCCCACCTCCCTGGGTTTACTGTCAAATTTTTTTCAATCATATTTCACCTATCCAAAAGCACTTTTGCATTAACGAATCAAACAAAATCTGTGCTTCATCAAGAGCTTTTTGTACTATAACTTTTGATTTTTTTCTACTTGGTTAACAAAATCACAATAAGCCTTTTTGCAACTCAAGTGGTGGACAAATAAACTTCACCCCTTTTCTACACTTGTATGATATTGTATTAATCAATCATCCTAAGTCAATACTTCTACAATTCATAGTTTAATAGATATAATTCTACTAAATTTTAGCCTCCTCGGCAACTATTACCCCTTCATCTCACAATCATTTTTAATATAATATCAGTAAGTACTATCTCCTCCTATTCCCCACCCAAACAACTACCAGTACAACTACAGCCACCACACCCACGATAATGGGCAAAATTTGTAACAAGCCAAACATCAACATTCCAAGAATATAAAATGTGCCTATATTACTTTTTCTTTCAGGTTTTTCTCGACTGTGCTAAGGGAGAATCTAAGCTCTCCTTCAGGAAGTCCACTAGACTTAAAAATTATAGCCTGTTTTGGTTTTTGGTAAATCCATCTTGACTGTTATCAATCAGGTATAACGGCGTATTTATATCTACATTCAGATTTCCAAACTTCGCCCAGGTTGATGCAGGGGAAAGAAGATAGTTGTATCTATAAATGTCGTGATCATATTCTTCGTCTATTGTGGGATACAGGGGTGCTTCTATCGTATTGGTTATCTTTTCTCCGGGAGCCAGGGTTATTTCATACTCATACCAACGAAGAAGAGATTTTAGTCTTTCTCCGGTATCATACACAGATATAAATATAGCACCTGAATTTTCTACTGTAGCCTGCTTATATAATTCAACAATAATATTGTACCAATCAGACTCTAATATCTGTCCACCCTTGTCATAGCTAGTTAAAAGCAAATTCCTTAAATGTCATCTTAGAAGTGGATTTAAGCTGCATTTCTCCCTTTATTTCTTTTGCTTTCATTACTACTGCTTTCATAAAATTTCCACTTTGGTAAATCTTTAACAGGCTCACCTATTACATAAAACTCTATCTCTTCACCATTCTCTGCACCTACGCCTATCCTGGTATTCCCTTTATCATTTGTTGTAAAACCATAGGGATTGCTCAAGATAGTATTTTCTTTTTACCGTCAAAGGAGGAATCTCTATCCCCGCTACTTCTCTGTTATAAAGTTTTTTTATCAACTTCACTAATCTCATAGACATATTTTTGTTACGGGAAGTTCAGGAGAATAAAAATCATCCTTTATATAGCCATCAATAAGAAAGCTCATTTCCTTATGAATATCAAAAATCATAGTCGCTATAATAAAGACTATGCCCTCAGTTCTTTTTTTGATTTCCTTATCATTTATTTTTATATCAAACTTTGCTGTATCGTCTATTCTTTTTGCACATCTGATTTTTCTTCATCGTATTCATCAGACCCATATTCCGGATAATATCCGAATGGAAACACAAGCTTTGCAGTTACCTTGCCATTATATTTTAAAAAATCCCCCTTTTTTTCATAGTAGCTATTAGGAAATTCTGATATATCAAAAGTTAGCTGCTCATCTTCCACTTCTATCGGGCAGTTTTCACCCTTTACTACAGTTCCCTGTCATATCTACCCCATACCAAATCCTTCTTGCTGAGTTGGCAAGAGCAGTCAGCTTAAATATATCACTTGCTAAAAAAACAGTATCATACAAAGCGCTATAAACCCCTTTATTTTTTTCATAGCCAGCCTCCTTTTGTGGTACCTAATATTCTCCTTTACCCTAGTATAGCATTTTTTTGCGGTTAGAAGGTAGGAATATTTTTGGCATTATCAGAATGAAAGGATAATGTTAAACTAATATAACTATTTTGTGCTTATTCAACATTGACTAAATATATAAGGACTGCCAAAGTCGGCAGTCCTTATATGTTATCCCCTATTTAATTACCAGTATCTCAACAATTACCACCACTTTATCAGGTCAGTTACCTCATTGCGAAGTTTAACAAAGTCAGGTGAGGCTATGTCTCGTGGGCGAGGGCAAATCATTGATAATTTCTTGCTTTATCTTGGTAGGCTTTATTGGTTAGCACTAGTATCCCTCTCCAAGATAAACAGCTTCTTCAATATTGTGTGTAATGAAAATTACTGTAGTTCCCGTTCTCTGCCATAGATTAAGCAGTTCATCCTCAGCTTGAAGCGAAGCTCAATATCAAGCTGTCCGTATGGCTCATCCATAAGCAGCAGTTCCGGTTCTGTTGCAAACGCCCTCGCAATAACTACTCTCTGCAGCATACTTGCAGAAAGCTGTTCAGGATAGTATTTACGGAATTTTGTTAATCCCACTATTTCAAGGTATTCATCAACAAGCTTATTCGCCTTTTCCCTTGCAACATGCTTTAATTTCAAGTCCAAATCGAACATCTCTTCAACTGTAAGCCAAAGCATGGTCGAATATTCCTGAAATATATAAGCTACATTATGTTTATCTAAGTCTACAGGCTCATTGTTAACAAGGATTTCTCCTGAAGTAGGCTTGTATAGTTTTGTTATACTATTCAAAAAAGTCGTTTTGCCACATCCTGTTGGCCCCACAATACATAGAAATTCACCCTTTTTTACTTCAAAGGAAATGTCATCTAACACCAGGAGGTCATCAAACTTTTTTGTAAGATTTATTACTTTAACCTTAGCTTCTCTATCACCCCTGCATCTCGTTCCCTCCTAAAAAGATTTATCCATATTTTCCGTAATTTCCTTTCTTAATTCCAAGAACTTTGGATCAACATAATCTCTTGGAAAAGGCAGGTCAATTTTGTATTCTTTTTTGATTTTTGACGGACAGTTTGTCAGGAGTATGATTCGGTCAGCCAAATACACAGCTTCTTCTATGTTATTGGTTACAAATACTACCGTTCTCTTCTCTTTCTGCCATATCCTCTGCAGTTCTTCCTCCATCATGTAGCGAGTCTGGGCATCCAGATGTCCAAATGGCTCGTCTAGCAAAAGTATATCCGGGTTATTGCAATAAGCCCTTGCTATACCCACACGCTGACGCATACCACCGGAAAGCTGTGATGGATAACTCTTTTCAAAGCCCTTTAATCCTACCAGGTCTATATAGTGGTCTGCCAGCTCCTTACGCTTCTTCTTTTCCAACCCACGTACACTTGGCCCAAATTCGACATTTCCCATAACCGTAAGCCACGGAAACAATGCAGTTTTTTGATAAACCACTCCCCTTTCAGGGCTAGGCGCTTTTACCTCTTTGTTGTTGGATAATACTTTCCCTGAAGTAGGCAGTTCAAGCCCCGCTAGTATATTCAGTAGTGTTGTTTTACCGCACTGTCCCGGTCCAAACAATACCAAAAATTCATTTTTTTCTACCTGAAAGCTAATATCCTTTAGTACCTCATTTTTACCACTTCCATCGTAGCTGTCAAACTCTTTCGATACATTATCACAAATCAAAGGTACATTGTTTAAAGTCCCTGCTGCTGATTCCATAGACACAATCTCCTTTCCAGGGCAGACATTAAGGTTGCAAGAATGAATCCGATTGCACCTATGGCAACAATGCCCACCATTATCTGTATCGTATTGCCTGTTGACATTCCCATTACTATGAGCCAGCCTACTCCCTCATCTGAACGAATCATTTCCGCTGCAACTACTGCTGACCAGCCTGCAGTAATGGCAATTTGAAGCCCCGCAAATATATAAGGAACTGCTGATGGCAATACAACTCTTGTAAACACCTGTCTTTCACTTGCGCCAAGCATTCTGGCCGCACCCATTAAGGTCTTGTCTACATTTTTGGTGCCATCATAGGTATTTACGGTTATAAATGTAAAACTGCCTAAGAAGATGATAAACCACTTACTTTCATCACCAATTCCAAACCAAAGAATAGACATGGGTATCCAAGCCAAAGGCGGAATAGGTCTCACAAATTCAAAAAGCGGTTTAAAAATAGCTTCAAAAGTCTTGGAATAGCCCATAAATACTCCAAGAAAAACTCCAGTTACTGTTGCTATTGAAAATGCCACCAGCACACGATAAAGGCTGATTGCAATATGCATCTGCATGATGTGTATTTTCCCTATAGGGACTGCAAAACTTGTAAGAAATGCGCTTATGATAACCGATGCAGGTGGTAAGAACATCTTTGCACTTGTAAATCTGGCAACCAGCTCCCATACTGCCAGAAATCCTACTACTGCAATGAAGGCGGCCAAAAATGTCTGCATTTTTATATTGCGAGCTAATTTAGATTTCCCCATCATTTTCTACCCCTTCCTATGTATTTTCTCTGCAATTTTTCCAGTCCATAGCTCATAATTAAGCCTATTCCACCAATAGTAATCATACCTACGATAATGATGTCAGGTCGTCCAAGCATTCTTCCGACATAAATCATATAGCCTACACCTCTTGTAGCCGCCAGCATTTCAGCAGCAACGAGGGCTACCCAGGAAGAGCCTAGCGCCAGTCTAAGTCCTGTAAAAATCATAGGCAGGGCTGTTGGAATTGCAACCTTAAATAGCATTTGTCTATTCGTTGCACCGAATGTTCTTGCAACCCAAAGATGAACCTGATTTGTTTTTTTGATACCTGTATAGGAATTAATAGTTGCACTGATAAATGCTGCAAAGAATATGATTCCCACCTTTGACAGATAACCTATACCCAACCACAGTATCATAAGCGGAATCCAAGCCAGTGCAGGAACAGGTCTTATAAGATTAAATAGCGGCATCGCAAACATTTCAAATTTACGACTCCAAGCCATAGCTATTCCTAAAGGAACTCCTATAAATACTCCTACTGCATATCCACCTAGAGCTATTTTTAAGCTTGCCAGAATATGCTGAATCAGATTTGCACTGTCCGGAGTAGTTCCTCCTGTGAGTTTATAGATAAAGGTATTCAGTACTTTAAGCGGGCTTGGAAGCATAAATGGAGATACTATTTTAAGAACATCTGTTACAAGCTCCCATATTGTAATAACAATAACAACCGTAAATATTGAAATGAGTTTGTATTTTAAATCTCTGATTTTTTCTTCATTTTAGCACTCATTCCTTTTCTACTTATATTCATAGACTTTTGGTTTTGAAATGATTAAAAAAATCTCCGGAAACAACAGAGATTTTTAATCAGATTCGCATATTATCTTAATTAGTTTTTAACCTGTGCTGTGTCAATAGCATCAACATAAGTTTTGATGATATTAGTATTGAACTTATCCATTAAGCTTGCATCAAGCTGCCCAAGTCCAATATAGAATTCACCCAGTTCCTTAGCAAAGCTTCCAAGCTCTCTGTTTTTCCAATCTGCTGCTTCGATAAATTTAACTCTGCCCAAATCTCCTCTAACGCTTTCCTCTGATGTTTCAGCTCCGGCTTCTTTAAATAATCCATCATCAGCTTTGTAGCCATATCCTGGTCAGCATTAAGTGCTGCTCCCTGCTACAGCAAGAAGATCTATGTACTTCTGGATAATTTCAGATTTTTGTTTCTAATGACTTTTTTTGTTACCTGTAACTATGTCCACATATTTTGTTCCCCATATCAGCAAGGTTACCTACCTGCACCATACCATCATTTTTTTGCATCAAAGAATGTAGGAATATTGAGTGCAACTGCATCAGCCTGATCTGCTTTTAAGTGCCTGATATGCCTGAGCAGTTTCCATGTTAACGATGTTTACATCCTCTGCCTTAACTCCAATCTTTTCAAGCCATTTTAAAGTGGTAAAATGCTGCGCAGTTCCAATTGGCAACAAGATTTTAGCACCCTTTACCGTATCAGGATCTCCATATACATTTGGAAATGATGGATTGTATCCCTTTACAGTTGCTATTTTGCTCTCAGGCTTTACAAATACTCCAAGACCGTCCTGAGACTCAAGCACCTCGCCTATAATGGTCATATCATAGTTTGCTACACCTGTAACCGCTGCTGCACCCATTGCACCTACATCCCATAAGTCTGCAGCCAAGGCTTCATTCATTGGCGCACCTGTCGCATACATCGTAGTTTCCATCTTAAATCCGTTTTTTTCATCTAACTTATTCACCTTAATGTATCTGGCTGGTAAGCTTGTGATGAAAGGCATCATTGCAACACGCAAAACAGGTAAATCGCTTCCTGTTGATTCTGCCTGCTTTGATGCGGTGGAAGCAGCCTTATTGCCCCCGGAACTTGAACATCCCACCAATGCTAATACCATAGACAATGCTGCAATTCTTTTTAAGATCTTTTTCATAAATACTCTCCTCCTTTATAAGCTATAAGGATTATCCCATATAATCCTTTTGTGTCTTGCTTTATTTATTATTATAATAAAATATCTCCATATTTTATTTGCAATTATTTTACTTTTTCTTTCAAATTATTATGTTTCAAAAATCTTAATTGAAATTTATTATATAAATTATTTGACATTTCTTTTTAATAATTTGCGTTTTTTTCACACAGTATTGACATTGAAGATCCCGTCTTTGACAGCTTTTTTTAAGAAAAAGCCTTGTAATTCACTATAGAAGCGAGTTACAGGGCTTTTGGAAAATTCACATATGCACGTTACACTATCTATTTTTTGTTTGTGAAAAATATTCCTCATTTTTTTATTGGAACTATCTGTTTAGATGTACAGAATCCAAATGCATCGTGCAGTGCATCTGTGATTTTTTGTTCTGGTGTAAATGGGCTGATAACCTTTACCCTCGTACTTTATGAAATCCATTTCCTGAAGGGTAGGAAGTATCTGGTCTATGGTATATTTATTATTAAGTTTCTTTTCAAGATACCTGTATACAATAAGCGAAATAAAACAGGTTATGAAATGGGCAAGTATCCTGTCTTTCCTGTTTAAATATACAGGACGTGCTTCAAAAATCAGTTTTCATTATTCTAAAGCATTCTTCAATCTCCCAACGTCGCTTGTTTGCCCTGACTATACTACCCTATGTTGTCATTAAGGTTGGTGATACAGCATAGAAACCATCATATTTTTTTCTTCATTTTCAATATATGACTGGTCTATGCTGTTTATGGATACATCTGCAATCTCCCCGTACTTTGTTGTATGGTCGGTTTTTATAAATCGTTTAGGATCATTCTGTTTTTTTCTTTCTATCGATGAGCGTCCTTTTTCAATCATTTTCGCAGCTCTTTCAATCTGTCCTTTACGCACATGGCGCTGGAAATCACGGTATTTTAAGGAGTATGAAACAATAAGCTTCTGTTCGATTATTTGCTTTCTGTCGCCACTGTCTGTATGGACGATACCTTCCTCTTTAATCCATCGCGATCTGTAGAAAATCTTGTCTCTATCCTTTTCATTGTCTAATTCTGATATCCTATATTTTTTGCCGCTTCTATCACCATCGAGAAGCCATCCATCATCAGCCATACACCACTCTTGTAAGAAGTCTTTAAGTATTTTGATAGGCTGTGTTGTTATATACCCGCGCATGCCGTTTTCGCTGTCGTAGGAATTAAACACCCGGTTTGTTGCAGATGACAGCCCTGAATCTGTACAGACAACAAACTTGGACATATCAAATCCAGAAAGCATCTTCTTTTCAAGCGGAATCATAGTGGTCTGTTCATTGCGGTTTCCGGGATAAATGCAAAAAGATATAGGAATACCATCGCTATCCATAAACAGCCCCATTCCTACTATAGGAAGTGGGCGGTTTTCCTTACTTTTGCCAAACTGCTTATCATCCTCTTCATTGTCGATCTCAAAGTAGAAATTTGTACAGTCATAATAGATTACTTGAGTATTTCGTTTTTGCACTGCAGTGCTATTTTTAAAAATGCGGCTCTGAATATAATCAGCCTCTTCTGCTATCACTGATAATGAGCGGTAAACATCATGCAGTTCAAAAGAGGGCTGTTCAATAAAAGCGCTTTGACTCTTCAAAGCTATTACTTTTTGATGACGGGAAAAGTATTCTGCTGTATATAAGACGTGAAAGTATGTCATTCAGGTCGTACTCAAATGGGTGTCTCGCAGAGATTGCACGGCAAATCTTATGCATGCCTAATTCATAATAAATATCCTGAAGGAAAAGATATCCGCCATTAAACCTATGCTGTTCATTACTAACAAGGTCATTAGCGGCACAGAGCTCAATATTAAATGTTGCGGAATCTTCTTTTTCAGCTTCATTCATAATACGCACCTGTTCTTTAGCCCGAGCTTTTTGCATCTTTCACGCCATACATCTCGCAGATTTGTTTTTTTCTGAACCGAAAGTTTTTAACAATCTGAGTTTTGTTTTTTTCCCATTGATTCTAACTGTTTTAACAGCACGATAGGTAATTGAATATTTTCCGGTAGTCCATCCTAATCTCATAGTATTATCCTCCAATACTATTATAACGTATCGGAGTGGAACGTGCAAGCGTAAATTTAAGATTTGACAAAAATAAGCCATATCTGGCTTTTGATGAACCCTCATAACGGATTAGGTTGTCAAACTCCCGATATAATCCTTTTGTGTCTTGCTTATTTATTATTATAATAAAATATCTCCATATTTTTATTTGCAATTATTTTTACTTTTTCTTTCAAATTATTATGTTTCAAAATCTTAATTGAAATTTATTATATAAATTATTTGACATTTCTTTTTAATAATTTGCGTTTTTTCACACAGTATTGACATTGAAGATGGGCTATTATATGATAATTCTAGATGGATACGGTTTGCCATTTTGTGACAAATTCATTCATTACAGTTCATTATCTATACATTACAGGAGACTGATATGAATACTAAAAAAACCTAATATTATTTTTTTATTTTTATCTGACGACCAGGGAATGTGGTCAATGGGATGTGCAGGTAATAAGGAAATCATTACCCCAAACCTCGATAGACTGGCAAGTGAGGGAATGTTATTTGACAATTTCTTCTGTGCTTCCCCTGTATGCTCACCTGCGAGGGCTTCACTTCTAACAGGTAGAATCCCTTCTCAGCATGGCGTTCACGACTGGCTTAGAAATGACAACAAAAAACAGGAGGATATCGAATATCTCCGTGGCATGAAAGCCTATACAGATGTACTTGCTGAAAACGGCTATATATGCGGTCTGTCAGGTAAATGGCATCTTGGAAACAGTGCCAAGCCTCAAAAGAGTTACTCTCATTGGTTTGCTCACAAGTCCGGCGGTGGACCTTATTATAATGCACCATTGTACAAAGACGGGATACTTTTACAATGAACCTCGGTATATGACTGATGTGATAACCGATGATGCCTTAGAATTTATCGATGAAAATGCCGGAAAACAGCCATTTTACCTTACTGTCGGCTATACTGCCCCACATTCTCCTTGGGTTAATAACCATCCTAAAGAATACACTGACTTGTACAAGGACTGCCCTTTTGACTCTATTCCAAAGGAGAAGGAGCATCCTGACAGTATTTATCTTACTAAAGAGGTGGCAAAAGACCTGCGTTCTAACCTCATAGGTTATTTTGCTGCTGTTACTGCTATGGACGCCAATATAGGCAGAATAATAGATAAGGTCGAAAGCCTTGGAATCAGAGAGGATACACTTATTGTGTTTACCAGTGATAACGGTTTTAGCTGCGGTCATCATGGCTTTTTGGGGTAAGGGAAATGGTACCTTTTCCAATCAATATGTATGATAGCTCTGTTAAAGTGCCCTTTCATTGCTTCACAGCCTGGCACTATTCCTGAAAATAAGGTCTGCGATGCACTTGTTTCAGCATACGACTTTATGCCAACACTCTTAAACTATGTAGGAATAGAAGATTACGAGGATGAAACCCTCCCGGGAAGAAGCTTTGCAGCCGCCTTAAAGGGACTGGACTTTGAGCAGGATGATAAAATCATTGTTCTTGATGAATATGGTCCAAATCGAATGATTAGAAACAAGGAGTTTAAGTATACAAAACGCTATCCTTATGGACCTGATGAAATGTATGATTTAATAAATGATCCTGATGAGAGAAACAACCTACTGCTAAAAAGATAGCTTTATGACGAGCTTGCCGCCGAACTTAGATATGAGCTTGAAGCTTTGGTTTAAAAAATATGTTAATCCTGAGATTGACGGTGCAAAAAGAAGCAGAGATGGCTCAGGACAAATCAACTTAGCCGGACTTTGGTCAAAGGGCGAAGTGTCACACAGCTGTGATGATTACATTAAAGAATCCCATAATTATAAGCCTTATAACCTAAAGTAGGTCATTTTATGAATAGCATAAAATTAAAGAAGATCTTCCCAAATAAAATACGAAGCCAGTTATTTGCCGTATATGTTTTTAACCTTTACTGCAATAATTGTGATTATTTCGTCAGTCTTGATTGTCCTTCTAAGCAATCTTATGATAGATAAAATTGGGGCTTCCAGGCTAGACCTTTTGAAGCAGATTGGAGAACGTGCCAATGCTATTAAAAACAGCAGTATCACCATTATCCAATCTGTATAGAATCAATCCCTCACTAATCTCAGCTCTGGCAGATAATCCTAATGATATAAAGGAAAAGGAACTCAAGGTAAAACTTGATGATATGAAAAAGAACCTTGACATGGTATTTAGTGAGGTCGGCATAGCCTTTGATGTTGTTGTGATTGGAGATAACGGGTTCTGCTATTCTTCGCAGTCCGAGGATAACTACGACTTTGCCTCAGTTAAAAATCAGCTTTGGTATAAGACAATATCGGAGAACAAGGATGATATAACATTTATAAGCAGCTTTAGAGATAGCTTTGGCTCTAAAAAGAAAAAGTATGTATTTAGTGCTTCAAGAAGAATGGTAAATTCCAAAGATGATGAGATAGGTACTTTGTCTGATAAATATTGATGAATCCTATCTGTCTGACATATATCAGTCTGCCTTAAACGGAACCAATGTTATTTATATAATTGACAGCAGTGAAATATAATCTCACATACGAACAAATCTATGAGGGGTATGAATTTCATAAATGTAGAGAATTTTAAAAGGCTTTTACGGGGAAAAACGAATTTTCACATTATGAAAAAGTCTTCCTAGGGAATATCTCATTTCTAACTAATCATGATACACAGACAGGCTGGACTATAATTGAAGAAATGCCTCTTCTTTTGTATTATCAGATGTGTACAGAGCCTATATAATTATCTTTGTGATAATAGGTGTCTGCTTTATATTTGCACTCATTATCTCCCCACCGGTTGCAGGAAAGTTTCCAAAACCTTTGCTTGGTCTATGTGACTCCCTCAATCAGGTTCGTGAGGGTAACTTTGATGTTGTGTCTATGCAAAGGGCTATGATGAGATTGAATTGCTTTAAAGACAGCTTTAACGCTATGGCTCAGGAAATCAAGCAATTGTTGGAAGACATTAAAAATAAAAGAAGCCTATAGCGCCGTATTGAAAATGATCTGCTGAGGGCACAGATTAATCCTCATTTTTTTATACAACACTCTTTTTCCATTAAATGCCTTGTAGAAACAGGCAAGCCCGAGGAAGTTAGCGAAATGATAAGTGCTTTTATAGATTTTCTAAAAATGACTCTGAGACAGGGTGCTGACTTAATCACCTTGAATGAAGAGTTTGTTATTACAGAAAAATACTTGATTTTACAGCAAAATACGATATGGTGATATGCTTAGTTTTGAATTTGAAACTGATGAGAATGCCGGAGAGTGTATGGTTCCTGCGCTAATTCTTCAACCAATAGTTGAAAATGCCATTTTTCACGGAATAGAAGCAAAAGGCGAAGTCGGTATAATAGTGATAACTTCCAAACTTCAAGATGATAACCTGATTTTAACCATTAACGATGACGGAATAGGCATGAGTGCCGACAAAAGTTGAAAAACATTGCTAAGCAATGCAACAAAAAGAATACACCTGTAATGTATCCATTGGAATTGCCAATGTTTCAGGTCGAATTAGGTGGATTTTGGTGATGAATACGGAATAAATATAGAAAGCGAACCTGATATTGGTACTACAGTTACACTGAAATTGCCAATTATCCGCAAGAAACCAGAGGATTAAGAGTTATGAAGATTTTGATTGCAGATGATGAAAGACTGATTTGTGAATGGCTTCAGTTTTGCATTAAAGAAAACCCTGAATATGAAATTGTAGGGTGGCAAACAATGGAGAGCAGGCACTATCATTGTACAAAGAATTTGAACCTGAACTTGTGCTATCCGACATAAAAATGCCTGTCATGGATGGTCTGACATTATTAAAGGAAATTAAGAAGATAAACCCTTTTACGTTTGTGATACTTTTAACAGCATTTTCTGAGTTTGACTATGTGCGTGAGGCTGTTCGTGAAAATGCAGATGATTATATCTTAAAAACCGAAATTAGTAAACAGTCCTTCCAGGAAATGCTTTCTGTAACAGCTAAGAAAATAAAAGAGAAATGCAACCAGTCTGAGGATAATATGCAGTACAACAGTCATAAACATTCTATAATACGCAACCTTCTCATTAGTGGAAAAGCTCTAACAGAAAGTGACATAATTGCGTTAAGGGATTATGATGTGAAATGGAGAGATTCAGGCTTATTTGCCCTTGCTGTTTGGAAAAGAAAGCTATTTGACAATTTTACAATTCCAAAGATGATAATATTGTAAGATGTTTTAGGTGTTGAGTATGACGAGTTTGTCTATGTGTTGGTAGGTAATCTTTCAAGGAATCTTAGCGAACTCGAAAAACTAGGCTGTCTCCAGGAATATGCAGGTCTGATTATGAATAATAACAATTGCATGGTTGGAGTAAGCAATATAACTGAGAAACTTGTGAATGTGAGTGAAGTCGTGTCTGAAGCTGTTAATGCCCTTTCTATTGGCTTTTACAAAGAGCAGATAAGAACATACACTCTTTCTCCGTCAAATGTGCATAAGATGAGTAACAGTGATGTCTTTAACTTAGAGTTAAAGCATCTTTATCAGGATTTTTATGCATCCTCCGGTAGAGAACAATATCTTCAGTTTGAGAAAATATTTAATTACATTGAAGAAAACAAGGTAAATAGAATCGGCTATATTAAGCTCCTTTGCAAGGAATGTCTTGATGTGATATATCTGCGTTTTTATCAATGACAATTCTGAGTTCACAAAAATGCATTAAATAAAGCAAAGTTGGATATCGACAAAGCAATATACTTCTCAGACATGAAACGAACTGCACTGGATTACGCAAATGCCAATATTCCGTGCAACGAAGTAAATGAAAAGGAGCTTTCCCAAAGAATATTTAAGGCTGTAGTATTCATTCAACAACATTATAACGAGCCTATTAGTCTTGAGCAAATTGCAACAGAGGCAAACTTGAACCCTGAGTATCTTTCACGAGTTTTTAAGGAAGAAACCGGCTACAATTACAGTACCTTCCTCTCCAATATTCGCCTAAAAAGCTGAGTATCTTTTGACAAATACTGTTGAAAAAGTCCAAAGTATAGCTGAAATGGTAGGATATTCAAATGTCAGCTATTTCTCCACGATATTTAAAAAGAAATATGGGGTTAATCCCCACGAATTCCGCAGGAATAATGTAAACAAATATACAAACTATGACAACAACAACATTTTGATTTATAAGTTAATGGCTGCTCACAACGGACAGCCATTAACTTTTCTCTTATCTTTCCAAAAACGCTTTTACCCCTTTCCCCTTACTCTTCTTCTGCAGCCTCCCCTGTATTTCTCTCCCAA